>Ga0208459_1001100_pt1 | contig 26714 bp, 25 predicted proteins | sample AD_UKC087_MetaG_FD_184433 | JGI IMG/M metagenome (GOLD analysis project Ga0208459, IMG submission 184433) | Active sludge microbial communities of municipal wastewater-treating anaerobic digesters from USA - AD_UKC087_MetaG (SPAdes) (version 2) | ecosystem: Engineered > Bioreactor > Anaerobic >... | reverse complement strand
CTTAAGTTTTAGTGGCTTAGAGTTCTTGGGATTTAAGTGTTACCCCTCGGACTCGCAAGCTCGTCAGATGGGCGGGGGTTTTTGTTTACCTCCGTAGATTTAAATTGTCGCTGAGAGGGAACTTGAAAACTTGTAGTTTAGTGGTTGGCGCTCGGATTTTGGTTCCACAAAATCAGATGGGCGGGGGTTTATTTATACCTCCAATCTGATATCTTAAGTTTTAGTGGCTTAGAGTTCTTGGGATTTAAGTGTTACCCCTCGGACTCGCAAGCTCGTCAGATGGGCGGGGGTTTTTGTTTACCTCCGTAGATTTAAATTGTCGCCGCAAAGTAATTTGAAAACTTGTAGTTTAGTGGTTGGCGCTCGGATTTTGGTTCCACAAAATCAGATGGGCGGGGGTTTTTGTTTACCTCCGTAGATTTAAATTGTCGCTGAGAGGGAACTTGAAAAATTTTTTAGTTTTACAATAATAGATAGACTAAATGACAAAAACAAAGGAGAAACATAAATGAATTTAGGAGATTACTTATTAATAATCATTGCCTTAGGGCTAGTTTTGTTTGGCGTATACTTAAAAATTAAGAAGTCTAAAAAAACGATGGATAAGCTTTCCGACAGTAATGTAGAGGTTTTAGAAGTACAGCTAAGTAGAAATGACGACCAAACAAAGGATATTCAAGCATCCTCCCTGAGTGCAGAAAACATGTTCTCCGCCTTGCACGGTTTGCTAAAGAGTGACTCAGAGATGCAGGAGCGTGTGTCTTTTGAAATGGTTGCGTCTGGGGATAGGGGGATACGTTTTTATGTCACGACCCCATCAAATATTTTGAAATTTGTAGAAAGCCAGATATATGCGCAATACCCAGATGCCAGCGTATCTGTGGTGTCGGATTACACCCCAGCTATAAATACTTCCCACACAGATTATAAGATATCCACAATTACCTTCATGAAGCCAGATTTTTATCCAATTAAAAGTTTTAGGGATTTTGAAACTGATCCTATATCTTCAATGTCATCTTCCGTATCTAACTTATCAGGTGGGGAAGAGGTTTGGTTTCAGGTTTTAGTTAGACCTATTGCAGATAAATGGCAACAAGAGGGTTTTGATTATGTAAACAAAGTAAGGGAGGGTGTGGATCCTGGAAAAACAAGAAGTGCCTACAATATATTTTTTGATGTTATTAAAAAGGAAATAGTAGAAATAGCTTCTGGGGTTATTACAGGTCTTTTTACAACACCTACCCAAGGAACAGAGATTAAGGGAAAATATATCACCACCCCGCCTAAGATAAGTGCTGCAAAAGAAACGGAACTGAAATCAATTGAAAATAAACTATCAAGAATGGGTTTTGAAACTATTGTTAGGGTTGTATCGGCCTCTAAAAATATGGACAGGGTAGATGCTAATATGCGGGGGTTAGTGGCTTCTTTGGATCAGTTTTCTGGGACAAGTTTAAATAGCTTTGTTAGTAATGAAGAGAGTAATAAGGTTTCGGCTCTTAACGATTATAAGAACAGAGAGTTTAATGTTGATAGATGTTTAATACTCAATACAGAAGAGCTGGCAACCCTTTTTCATTTCCCACTGTCTCACATAGATACACCTAACATATCTTGGGTTTATTCACGAAAATCAGAACCTCCATCTAACCTGCCTGTTGAAAATTGTACATACATAGGTGAGACATTGTATAGGAATAAATCTGTCAAATTTGGGATAAGAAACGATAACGATGATAGACTAAGGCACCTTTATGTAATAGGGAAGTCAGGAACAGGAAAATCATCATTATTTGTAACAATGTTATCTCAAGATATAGCTAATGGTCAGGGAGCCGCAATATTAGATCCTCATGGTGAGACTATAGAAAATATCTTAGATAGAATTCCCGATAATAGGGTAGAGGATGTGATATATATGGACCCTTCTGATACTGAATTTCCAGTTGCATTAAACCTTCTTGAAATAGACGACCAATCTCAAAAAAATCTTATGGCCTCAGGACTCGTTTCAGCTATAAAACAACATTTTGATTTTTCATGGGGACCTAGACTTGAGTACTTATTAAATTATTGTGTTCTAACTTTGTTAGAGGTTCCAGGAACCACGATGTTAGGTATCACTAGATTATTAGAAGATCAAAATTATTTAAATTATATTTTGCATAGTGTTAGAGACCCGCTGGTTAAAAAGTTTTGGGATGAAGAGTTTAAGCAAATGAAGGGTAACCAAAAGCTTGTAACAGAGGCCATCTCACCTATTCAAAATAAAGTAAATAGGTTTTTGGCTTCTACTACTATAAGAAACATACTTGGACAAAGAAGATCTACTATAGACATTTGGGATGCTATGAATTCTGGAAAAATACTTTTAATGAACCTTTCAAAGGGTAAAATAGGTCAGGATAACGCTAACCTACTTGGAGCTCTGTTAGTGTCTAGAATTCAATTCTACGCCCTCCAAAGGGCTAAAATACCTAACGATAGAAGAAGACCTTTTTATCTTTATGTAGATGAGTTTCAAAATTTTGCTACTGGAAGTTTTGAGGAAATACTTTCCGAATCAAGAAAATATAAATTGGGGTTGAACTTAACACATCAGTTTACAGGTCAGCTGCCAGAAAATTTACTTAAGGCCGTCTATGGAAATGTTGGTACTATAATGACATTCTCTCTAGGTGCTCCCGATGCTAAAGAGTTATCTAAAGAGTTCGCTCCTTATTTTACTGAGGAGGATATAATTTCCTTAGAAAGATTTCAGATATATACTAAATTAATGGTTGATGGAATGACTTCACACCCATTTTCAGCTAAAATTATAGTTCCATGGGCAGATGATTTTATTGTTCCTAAAACATCCAATCGTGAAAAGGTTTTGCAGAGAAGTAGAGAAAAATATGGAGTACCAAGGGAGAAAGTTGAGGCCAAAGTAAATAAATGGCTTACAACAAAATTTGATAAAGGTATGGCTATAGCTCAAGAGTACGCTGAAAAAAACTTGAATAATTTTGAGGATATAAATTTAAAAAATACAGAGGAGTAAAAAATGGAAGAAAATAAAAAAGAAAAAAAGGACGAGTTTGAGTTTAAAGGTAGTTATCAGAAAAAATATGAGAATATAAAAAATCTTATTCAGGCATCTCTAAATCACATGGAGAAGGTTAAAAATGCCATAGATTTGATGGAGCAGGAGGAAAGGAAAGCCCACTACCAAAATGTCCCTGGAACAGAGGGAGTTTTTGATGGCCAATACCTAATAGCACAGGACGGTAGAAAGACAGAAGTTCCTGCCAATTATGCGGCTAAATCTAAGTTAGTTTATGGTGATATCTTAAAGGTTTTTACAGATTCAGGTAAGCAGATTTTTAAGCAAATAGATAAAGTTGAAAGAATATGTGTTGAGGGTGTGTTGGCTAAAAAGGAAGGAAAGTGGTGTTTGTTAACGAACGAAGGTTCGTACAAAATATCAGATGTCTCTGCTGAGTTTAATGGCGCTGAGTTAAACGATAAAGCGTTGGCTTTAATACCAAAAGAAAATCCTAAAGTGCCTTTTGCAGCTCTAGATAAGGTAATTAAGGATGACGCCTCCTTGCCGACAAAACCTGTAAAAAAAGATATAAAAGTTGAAAGCAAACCGAAATCAAAAAAGTCAAAAAATGAAAATAAAGATCCAAGAAGTGGAGAAGTTGCGGTAAATAAAAAAGACAAAGATACAAAGCCAAAAAATATTAAAAAAGAAGAAAAGATTACACCACAAAAGCAGGTTATTGATGAAAAAGTACAAAAAGAATATATCAACAATATAATGGATGACGATGATTTGAGGTAAACATTTATTCAGTTTCTTCCTCTTCTGGTTCTATGTCCATTTCTGGTTCTTCTATGGTTCCTTTTCTTAAGTAAGGTCTTATTTCCACCTTGTCGGGTTTAAAAATTGGTGCCGATGCTTTTATTAGTACTACCATTTCAGCACCTTTCCACTTTATGAATATTATTTTTATATCTATTTTCTTGTTTAGAGCACAAGATATTCTCTGTAATGTGTAATCGTCGTTTATATTTCCTACCAATATTTTTTTGCCCTTTTTATCTCGGTACAGTTCTATCTCCTTCTTTTTTTGTTTAAATGTTAGTTCATCTCCAGATACAAAATCCTCTTTTTTAATACCTTTAGAGATTGTATTTATAGAAACCTCATGACTACTACCAGGTTCTTTTAACAGGGATTTTGTATTTATATGAGATCCCGATACTTTAGAATCAATTTTTTGGTTTTTTGCCAATTCGAAGTTTTTTAATGCTATTGGGTTTATAGGGTCTGCATCAAGAACTTCTTTAAATATCTTTTTTGCTTTATTGAAATCCTTTTTTTGAATATAACACCTTCCTAACCTTATTTTTGTATCTATATTGTTTGGGTAAATCTTTAATATTTCCAAGTTAAGTTCTATGGCTTCATCCCATTTTTGTTTTAGTGATGCACTTATTGCCTTCTTTGTTAATACTGCCAGGCTCAAACTCATAAGTGATAGGATATAAAAAGAAAAAATTTTGTCAATAAGAGATTTGAGACCATTTACCATATCAGTGTTTTAAAAAATAAAAAGAAGTGATAACATAGTCGTTATGTCAGGACATTCTAAATGGGCTAATATAAAAAGAAAAAAGGAAGTTACAGATTCAAAAAAGAGCAAGATTTTTTCAAAGATGAGTAAACTAATTAGTGTTGCGGCAAAGTCTGGAGCTGATCCAGATTCTAATCCAAAATTAAGACTTGCTGTAGAACGTGCTAAAGAGGCAAGAATGCCTAAAGATAATATAGATAGGGCTATTGCGAAGGGCTCTGGCCAAGGTGGTGGAGTAAGTTTTTCTGAAGTTGTCTATGAGGGGTTTGGTCCAAATGGGGAAGCTTTTTATATCAAGGGCCTAACGGATAATATAAACAGGACTGTTGCTGAGATTAGAAATATATTTAGTAAACACGGTGGGTCGTTAGGGGGTTCGGGAAGTACCTCCTATATTTTTTCTCCAGACCCAGAAAACCCAAGTTATATGGTTGAAGTTGCTCCAGAAGATGCAAAAAAACTTGAAGGTTTGTTAGAGGATATTGACGACCATGATGACGTTCAGGATGTGTATGTAAATTTTGAACTTCCCGACGAAGAATGATTGTAATAGGCATAGATCCTGGTACAGCTAGAATGGGGTACGGGATTATAGAAGTTAAAAACAACGGTAAAAAAATAAAATTGATAGATGGGGAAGTTATAGTAACTCATCCAGATTTAGAGCCAGAAAAGCGTTTAAAGTTCTTGTACGACACTCTAATATCCGTATTAAAAGAAAACAAACCAGATATTATGGTTATTGAAAAGTTATTTTTCAATACAAATGCAAAAACAGCTATAGCTGTTGGACAGGCGCGTGGGATTAGTATGCTTGCTGCTGCTAATAAAAAAGTAAAAGTAGTGGAATACACAGCTTTAGAAGCAAAATTAGCTTTAACTGGATATGGTAGATCGGATAAAAAAACGATGCAAGATGCTGTTCAAAAAATTTTGGGTTTAAATAAAAAAGTAAAATCTGATGATGCTAACGATGCTGTTGCTATGGCTTTATGTTATGTGAAAAAGACAATGTTAGATGCTCCTACCAAAGTTAAAAAGGGAGATGCTGAAGACGGGTGGGAGGTAGCATTTGTCCCAAAACACTCTGCCAAAAAGGTTAAAAAGAAAAATGCTAAAAATAGTTAGCTCTGATATAGCAAAAAGAAATAGGTACCTTATTCAATCAGCACTCATAGCAGTATTTATATACATTTTTACCCAAGGTGTGGTTAAGCAGAATTTGTTTTTGACTATAGTATTAGCGATCTTCCTAGTAGTTTCTGGTGTTCTTATTTCACATTATCCAGGGGTCACAAAAGAAAACTTTTTGTTTAGCACAATAATGCCGATCGGTGTTGTATCGGGGGCTCTTCTTTCTTTAAATTTTTATCCTAATTTGGGATCGGGTTTTAAGACAGTTGTAATAGTTTTCTTTTCTGGATTGTATTATTTAGTTTCCCTTGCAGACAACATATTTTTAGTAGTGCACGATAGGGAAGAGATCATTCCGTTATTTAGGGTGGCAGTGACATGGAGTCAGATTCTTCAAATTATTGTGGCTATACCTCTCCTTGCGGGTATATTTAAATTGGATGTAGTGGTTTTTATACAATCCGCGTTGGCATCAATAATCTCTGTTTTATTTACTTACTACCAATTGAAAATACATGAATACGAGCCCGATGCAAAGAAAACTAATATTTGGGAAAGGGTATATTTGTGTGCCTTTTCCTTTTTCATCACCTATATAACCTCCTTTGCAGTTTCTTTTTTCCCATCAGAAGATTTTTTACGGGCTTTGTTTATGTCATCAGTAATACTTTTTATATTAAATTTCGTATCATTGCACTTAAAAAACGATTTATCCCGCAGAATCATAGTGAGATACTTAATAATCATACTGGTGTTTTTTATATTACTGTTGTTTTTTAGACTTTAGATTTTTTAAACAACTTCAATTTATTTATCTTATAAGTTTATAGATCTTGCTTTTTGTTTTAGTGACAAGGTAGAATAGGGAAGTGGGGAAGGGAATAGCGCAATTTTCGTTAGGGTTTTCTTCGGTACGTTTGTCATACTATGGGTTAGAGTGCTAACTTTTCTAACTTATAGTATCTTATAGTATTTTTAAGATTAAAAAAGATTGTAAAAATTATATTTTTCTGTAAGTTTGTCATATATATTTCTCTGTAGAATTGTCATAGTTACTTCTGTAAAATTGTCATAGTTTCCTGGGGTAGGGGATGTGGATAACTCAAGGTGCGGGAAAGGAAATTAATAACTGCAAAAAACTCACAATAGGTTTTAGAGAAATTTAATTGAGGGAAATTAAATTAATTAAATAAAAATAAAAGTAGAAAATAATTTAATTAATTAACGTGCGTTTATTCCACTTCTCTCTCAAGATCAGTGTCATAATCCGTCTACTTCCCTTATATGTTGTTTTATGGCTTTACCCCTAACTGAATGTCGTTAAACATACATTATACGACGTTTCGTGTGTTGGGTTAGACCATCCCCCATCATGTATTTCTCACAAAAATAATAAAGGAGATTATAATGATTATTTTTTTAAATTTATTTATTAAATAATATATTAGTGAAAACTTAGTTCCTCTACCTCATTTCTATTTCTATATTTGTTCTGGCGTCCATTTACCGCTTTTCTCCATATGCGGTTATCTTGTAAATTTTTTACGCCTCTCCCCGACCCTATCCCCACCGTTTTTTATTTAATAGATATCCATCTTTTTGTTGTTGTTACAACAAAAAGAAGGTGTTAAGCTCTAGAATCGATTTTAAGGCGTTTTTAATTTTTTGACGTTACTTTAATCATTTAAGTATAGTTGTTTATCTTTAAATCACCCGCAATTGCCCAAAATATACATATGAGTTGGCGAGTCTTGCAGATTTTAATATATTGTCATTTTTCACAAACTTGTATATGAAGTATAATTCTATTAAATATGACCAAAGTTAATTTATCCTCAAAATTTGACGATGTTGTATTAGATTATCTTGAATTTTGTGAACTTGAAAGAAACCTCTCACAAAACACTATCAAGATGTACCATTTTTATTTAACTGATTTTAGTCAGTGGTCAAAAGATTTCCTTAAAAAAGATATTTTTTCAATCTCAGACATAGATGACGAATTGGTTAAGAAATATAGAGTCAACTTGAATCGTAGGATCAGCTCTAAGTCAAACAGTGAATTTAAAAGGTCCACTCAAAAGACATTCCTTGTCGCTATTAGAGCATTTTTGAAATATTTAGTCATCGAAAAAGGTGTAGAGGCCTTTTCTCCAGAAAAAATAATTTTGGGTAAATCAGAAGACCGTGTGCCAAAAGTTCTAAATACACAACAAATGAAGAAATTGTTTGAAGTTCAGAATTTAGATAAAAAGTCTGGGATTAGAGACAAGGCGATTATTGAAACACTTTATAGCACGGGCTTGCGTGTGTCAGAGCTTGTTGCGTTAAATAGAGATGAGGTAAATTTAGAGACCGGAGAGTTTACAGTCGTAGGAAAAGGTAGGAAAGCTCGCACGGTTTATTTGTCACCTGAAGCCATAAAATGGCTTAAGAAATACCTTTCTACCCGTGCTGATCCTTATGTTCCTTTGTTTATAAGGTATTCTGGTAAGAAAATGCAGGAAAATGATTTTGATGGGGAGTCTTTAAGAATTACCCCACGTAGTGTCCAAAGACTTATAAAAAAGTATGTAAAAAGATCTGGAATATCTGTTGATGCTACTCCACATACATTAAGACACACCTATGCCACAGGTTTGCTTTCCGAGGGAGCTGACTTACGTGAGGTACAAGAAATGTTAGGACATTCTAATGTTTCAACAACTCAAATATATACCCATATAACAAATAAACAGTTGCGGGATATACATAAAAAGTATCATAAGGATATTATTTTAGACGGTAGTTCTTTAGATGAAGATTTAGATGAAGATGACAAAGTTTCTTTTCTTGGGTAGTTTTCCACTTTCTTATAGGTAGTTTGTCCACGCTGCTAGGTGCTATAGGTTACGTTACATAAATTGTACACAATTACCAGCCATTGTTTTAAGTTCCTGTTAATGTTAGAATATCAAGAATAAATCAATAGAAGGAGAGAAAAATGGGCAGAAAAACGAGATTGTTTGAAAGCTATGAGACTTTGAAAGGTGTCGCAAAGAGAACTCTTGCTATTAGGCATGATATTAGTGGGGTGGTTTCCCCTATTACAATTGAGTATGGGGATATCCATTTTGCTGAATCTGGGACACTAAAGATAGATTTTCGCATACTGAATGTTAAGGGATTTTTAGCACTATCTAAATTTTTTGATTTTGATGATATTCTTTCCATCTTTTTTAGGGGTTGTGTAAACCATCTTTTAGCTCAGGACCATGAAAAAATTGGAATTGCTGAAATGTATGGGTATTATATTTCTGAAATATGGTTTTACGGACATGGGAAATATTCGATTTTATTGAGAAATATTTGGGATTAAGATGAAAAAAGCAAATTCAGATGTTTCTTGGTGTTGGTGTTGGAATCCTGCAACTACCGTTAAAACAGAACACGTGGTGTCAGAAGAATTTGATAATGAAGGAAAACCACTGGCCGTTTTGAGGCTTGGTGATGTCCTTTACTCATCTAAATGCGACAGTTTAAGGATAAAATATTGGCTTATCTGCTCCCCGCTTTTTAGGAAACCTCAGGAGGATGTTGTTAAAAACCCTGAGTTTTTGGCGCCAATTTGCTGGGAACATCTGCGTATGCAGGGAAAGGGAGAAGAAGAAAAATATAGGGTGATAAGTATGGATCCTAGGAATAAGAATGCTTCTTATGGTACTATTCTTATGAAGAAAATATACTCACCTACTTCCTAAAAGGAAACATGAAAATGTTTCCTTTTTTATTTTTTTAATGTTTCAATATACTTTTAATGGGCTCGTAACTTTTTCTGTGGATTTCACAAGGCCCAAATTTATAGATAGCTTCTATATGAGCTTTTGTCCCATACCCCTTGTGCTTATCAAAACCGTACTTTGGGTAGTTTTTACTGGCTTCTATCATAATATTATCTCTGAATACCTTAGCTACTATACTAGCTGATGCTATTGTTATGCTTTTATTATCCCCATTTATAATATTTTTCTGATGTTCTTTTGTTATGTTCTCAACCTCAAACATATCTGTGAGCACATATTGTGCCTTTATTTTTAAATCTTTTATAGATTTGAAAAAAGCTTCTTGAGTTAGTTTTGGAATACCCATTTTATCTATATCCTCCGGTCTAAAAACCTCTATAGTATAGCTTAAAGCTTCTTTTTTAATAAATTCAGATAAATAACCCCTCTTTTTTGCAGATAGTTTCTTGGAATCTCTTATTTGTGTATACATATAGGTTTCTACAAACTCCTTTTCTTCTGGTGAAACGTCGTTATTTGTTGAATCTTCTTTTAATATTGTTTTATTACCCAATGTGTCCTTTTTTCCTAGATTAGTGGGAAATTTAACACTACCTTTTTCTATATTTTTGAGAATGTCTTGAAAGCTAGGACTAAATATTTTCTCAAGATCTAGGACAACAGCAGATACAACAAATGGTCCTGCTAGAGGTCCCCTGCCTACCTCATCTATACCAGCAACGTATTTTATACCGTTGTTGTATAGTTTTCTCTCAAATTGAGTAATTTCTTGGAAGGTCATTAATTATCATTTATATTAAAAGGTTTTGTATTACTTCTCTTCTTCCTCGACCATTTCCTGTTCTTCTTCAGTCATTAAAGCTATAGATGCCACCTTGTCATTTCCGTCTAATTTTATCAATCTAACTCCTTGCGTGGCTCTTCCTAGTGTTGGTATTTGGCCGGCTGACAACCTTATCACTTTTCCGGATGTTGTCGCAATAAGTACATCTATATCTTTTCCTTTTTCTAAAGCTCTTGCTGACACTAATTTCCCTGTTTTATCTTTAACTTTGTAAGTTAGTATCCCCGACCCCGATCTTTTTTGTACTTTATATTCTTCCGTGGATGTCTTTTTACCGTATCCAAGATCTGACAGGACAAGAAGTTCCACATTTTTACTCTTTTTGGGTATTATTACTGTGCCTACAACCATGTCATCATTTTTTGATAATTTTATTCCACCCACACCTTTTGCAGATCTTCCCATAGGTCTAACATCTTTTTCACTAAATCTTATGGATTGACCCATTGCTGTTGTTAATAGTACATCGTCCTCACCTGTTGTGGTGTCAACAAACGTTAAATCATCACCTTTGTCTAGTGTTATTGCAATGATTCCAGAGGTTCTTATATTTTCAAAATCTTCAATAGATGTCTTTTTAACAACACCTTTTTTGGTTGTAAAAAATATACAACCACCCATGCTATTGTTTTCTAGTTCCTCAATAGTTTTTGTGATGAATGCCTGTACTTTTTCATCTTGTTTCATGCTCAAGAAGTTTATTAAAGGAATACCTTTGGCATTTCTTGACGATTCAGGTATATCCCAAATTCTTAGTTTATAAACTTTACCCGTATTTGTGAAGAAAAATGCCCAATCATGTGTATTACATATCTTTATTGATTCAACAGCATCTTCTTCTCTTAATTCTTGTCCTTTTATGCCTTTTCCTCCCCTGCCCTGCTTTTTATATGTAGTTTCTTTTAACCTTTTGATATAACCACTTTTAGATATTGTAACTATGCATTTTTCATTTACTATTAAATCTTCATCACTTAACTCCCCTATCTTTCCTTTTATCACCTTTGTTTTTCTCGCATCTGCATACTTTTCTTTTATTTCATTCAATTCTTTTCTTATTGTTTCAATTATTCTCTTTGGTGATTTCAGTAAATCTTCGTAATCGGCTATTGTTTCTAGTATTTGTTTTAACTCGTCTTCTATTTTTTGTCTTTCAAGTGCAGCTAATCTTCTTAACTGCATATCTAATATGGCTTGGGCTTGTATTTCAGAAAGACCAAACCTTTTCATTAGCCCTTCTTTTGCTGCATCCGCATCTTTACTTGATTTTATTAGTTTTATAACCTCATCTAGATTATCTAGGGCTATTTTTAAACCCTTTAATATATGGGCTCTTTCCTCGGCTCTCTTGAGTAAATAAATTGTTCTTCTGACCACTATTTGTTGTCTATGCTTGACAAACTCCTCCAATATCATTTTCAAGGGCATTAGCTTGGGCTCGTTATTGATAAGGGCTACAAAGTTAGAGTTAAATGTATTTTGTAGTTGTGTGTATTTGAAAAGTTGGTTCTTAATCTTATTTACCACCGCATCCTTTTTTAGTTCAATAACTATTCTTATTCCTTCTTTGTTGGATTCATCTCTTATGTCAGATATTCCAATAATTCTCTTTTCTTTAACAAGATCGGCTATTTTTGATATAAGCGTTGATTTATTAACCATATAGGGTATTTCTGTTACTATAATCTTTACTTTTCCAGATTTTGTTTCCTCTACATCTATTTTTGCTCTTGTTACAACCCTTCCCCGCCCTGTTGCGTACATTTGAATCATTTCTTTTTGGTCGTATATTATTCCCCCTGTTGGGAAATCCGGACCAGGTATGCATTTTGTTAAGTCTTCAACATTAGCATCGGATGAAAAATCAAGAGTAGCTATTTGTACCTCATCACCTTTTTTTGGTGCTTCACCTATATTATCGGCTTTATCTATTAAAACGTTTATGCCCTCTATAACCTCACCTAAATTATGTGGTGGTATGTTTGTAGCCATACCTACAGCAATTCCAGTTGCTCCATTTAACAATAAATTAGGAAGATTTGACGGTAAAAATACTGGTTCTTTATTTTGAAGATCGTTTATTTCGAAATCTACGGTGTCTTTATCTATATCTGAATATAACTCGTCAGTTATCTTTTCAAGCTTACATTCTGTGTACCTCATGGCTGCTGGCGGGTCTCCGTCTATGCTTCCGAAATTTCCCTGTGGTTTGACAAGTGGATATCTCAAGCTAAAATCTTGCCCCATTCTAACTAAAGCATCGTAAACTGAGACGTCTCCGTGGGGGTGGTATTTAGCTAAGACATTACCTACAACGCTAGCACATTTGTGTAATTTGCCTGAGAAAGTCATCCCCGATTCTTGCATGGCGTGGATAATTCTTCTTTGAACGGGTTTTAGACCGTCCCTAACATCTGGCAGAGCCCTTGAGACTATTACACTCATTGCGTAATCAAGATACGCACTTTGCATCTCCCCAGTTATTTCTGTGTGCAATATATTAGTATTGGCGGTAGGCGCCTTTTCTTCTATTTTTTCCGTTTCTTTAGCCATATGAACCTTATTATATTAGCAGATTTAAGGGAAATTTGAAGTCTTTTAGAGCTTTAGAATTTCCTTAACAAATTCCTTTCTTTCTATCAGTTTGCTGGACTCCCCTATGTTCTCATCAAATGAAAAACCAAACTTTTCCTGAAGAACTGCTTTTATGTACTCATCTTCAGCTAAAACGTACGTAGTGCCTCTTGCTATGCAGGGGGCATTAAAAAACCATATTTTGTGGCCAAAATTATCTAATATTTCTTTAATTAGGGGTTTGTAATCCATAACAAACTTCTTACTGTCCCATAATTCTATTTGCCCTATTGTTATTTTTTTACCTAGATTTGGAAATTCGATTATTTTTATATCATCTATCACGGCTTGTCTAGGGTTTTTGTATATATATTCTTCTTGGTCAATGAAGTACTTTTCTATCCATTCCTTAGGGATGTTGGCTTTCTCTGACAATTCTTGAAATGCCTGGGCATCTCTTGGTGATGTTATTGTGGCCTTGAAATTCAAAGTATTAGAAACGATGGCAGCGTAAAGTAGTTTTGCACTTACTTGAGATATTTTGTCAGCAAACCCTCTTTTTTTGTATTCTTCCCATATCAAAGTAGCACATGCTCCGATCATGTCTATTGTGGCTTTTTTCCCTAATTTTTGTTTCCAATAATCCTCGTATCCATAATGATGGTCATATATTTCAACAATTTTTTCTTCTGCAACAAATTTTGGGAATGTGTGCGGATCTGTTGTGTCAACTAGAACAAACTCTATATTTTCCAAATCCTCTGGCTTAGGTTCTATTTCATATTCAAAGTTCCAAGATTTAATTTCGTCAGTAACACTGCTCCCCGGCTCCTTTGGTATGTAAGCTACTGCGTCTTTACCTTCTAACCTCAAAAGTTCGGAATAAGCAATGGAACACGCAAGAGAGTCCATGTCTGAAGTGTAAAGTGCCTGTGTAACTCCGATTTTTTTCATACAATCAATAGGATACACCAATTTTAATGTCATAAACAAGGGGGTGTCTATAACCATTTAGGTCTATCAAATTCTATCTTTTTGCCAATTTCCTTTCTTGCTATTTTTGGGATTTGTCTTTTTCTTGGGAGAGATATCCTCTATCATTAGGATAGTGTGGTGTATTCTAGCATTAATATGCATTTCTTTTTCAAACCAATAATCGTAAGCTGAGTTTTCTCGTAAATCCTTATTTTCATTTGCAGCCATACCCTTTTCGAAAATTATTTTATCTCTTTCTTTCCTAAGCTCTGTTAATTCCTGTCTTAATTTATCTATTTTTGTTTCCTCCATATAAATATGTGTATCAAAAGTGTTGCTATTGCGTCAAGATAGTGGTAGTATTGTAGCATTGAAAGGCTTAGAAATAAGCTTTAGGAGGTCCCTCCGACTACTCTCTTTATCCAATTGTTGTTTTGTCAGTTGATGTATAATATTTTTACTGTGGGAAATAAAAAACTTTTTTTAATTTACATCCCGATACCTAATAAAATCTCCAACCTTATATTTGAAATGAATACCATTATAAGTAAGAAATACTCCAACAATTCCTACTCTTCTTTTTATAATGGTAAGTGGCAAAGTCATATTATGTTATATCTATCTCCTATGGATATGGAGAATAAAGATTCCATTATCAGAGAAATAGGGTTGATAGCCAAAGAATTATCACCATTCAAAATAGTTTTTGGTGATTTTGAAAAGGCTTCGGGTAATTATCTTTTTGCTGGAATAGACGGCGATTCTAAAAGTGTTCTAGTTGGTTTACATAATAAAATAGTTAAAGCACTGGTGCCTTTTAGGGACTCTACTATCAAGGAAAAGTATCTCCAAAGATGGGATACATACTCTCTCGAGGAGCAACAAAGAATTAAAGAAATAGGAGTTCCTTATGAATATGTTCCTCACACTAGTATTGCAACGCTGAGTAGCGAGCAGGAGGTTCTAGATGCTACCAAATTAATAAAAGATAGATCTCTGAAAAATTTAGAATTTCAAGTTAAAAAAATAGAAATAATGATAAGTAATGTAAACGACTATCAATGTAAGGAAATAATTTCAAGTTTTGATATCAGGTAAATATTTATGTTATGTCTATGTTAGCTTCGTGAGCGTGGGATGTTATAAATCTTTTTCTTGGGGCGACTTCTTCTCCCATTAATGTTGTAAATACCTCGTCAGCGCTCTCAGCATCCTTAACAACTATGCGTTTTAGTCTCCTTGTTTCAGGATTCATTGTTGTTTCCCACAACTCTTCTGGGTTCATTTCACCAAGACCTTTAAACCTTTGAACTATCGCTTTTTGCCCATCCGGTGTCTTTAGGAAATCCTCTCTGTCTGCATCAGTAAATAAGTATTTTTTCTCTTTCCCCCATACGGCCTTATAAAGAGGTGGAAAAGCTACATAGATATTTCCATTTTCTATTAATTGAGGCATGTGTCTATAGAAAAATGTTAAATAAAGAGAGTTAATATGCATTCCGTCGGTATCGGCATCTGCCATAACTATTATTTTGCCGTACCTAAGTTTACTTATGTCGAATTGATCACCTATTCCACATCCTATGGCTACTATAATATCCTTAAATTTGTCAGAATCGACTATTTTATCTAAACGTGCTCTTTCTGTGTTCAAAATCTTTCCAAATATTGGAAGTATGGCCTGTGTGTCTCTATTTCTACCCTGCTTTGCTGTGCCTCCTGCTGAATCTCCTTCTACCAAAAACAATTCTGAAACACTTGAGTCTTTTTCTGAACAATCTGCTAATTTTCCAGGTAGTACGCCACCACCTTCAAGGGCGGATTTTCTTATAACCGTGTCCCTCGCTGCCTTCGCGGCCATTCTTGCTTTGTATGAAAGGACATTTTTACTTACTATTGCTGTAGCATCCCTTGGATTTTCGGCTAAAAACTGTTCTAATGCGTCTTTTACAACGGTCTCAACCGCTACTCTAGCAGCAGTGTTTCCTAATTTAGCTTTTGTTTGGCCTTCAAACTGTAGCGAAGATGAATCCAAGGATACAGATATTATTGCCGTTAAACCTTCTCTTAAATCATCTCCAGACAAATTATCATCTTTTTCTTTTAATATTCCTGATTTTCTAGCGTAGTCATTTATACACCTAGTCAAAGACGCTCTAAAGCCCGTTAAATGAGTACCACCTTCTGTATTTTTTAAATGGTTTGCAAAACAAACTACGTTTTCTCTAAAAGTGTCGTTGTACTGCATTGCTACCTCTACATTTATATCGTTGTATTCTCTTTGGACATAAAATGGCTTTTGGTTTAATACTTCTTTATTCTTATTCAAAGAATCTAAATAGGCCTTTATACCACCTTCAAAATAAAAAACCTGTCTTTGATCAACTCTATGATCCAATACTTCAAATTTTATCCCAGCTGTAAGGTATGCGTATTCCTTAATCTGATTTACAAAATGTTTAAAATCAAAGTGTGTAACTTCAAATATTTTCGCATCGGGTTTAAACTGGACTATGGTCATGTTTTCGTAGTTCCAAGAATCTAGATTTATGTTCCATTCCGCATTTTTTAGTTTTGTGGGCTTTTTTAAGTCAATGTTTTCAACAGGTCTTATTTTATTACCACCATTTTCATATTCCTGAATAACCGTAATCCCGTTTCTTCTTGTTACAACCCTAAACCACTCTGAGAGGGCATTTACGACAGAAGATCCCACTCCGTGAAGACCGCTTGAAACCTTGTAACCACCACTTCCAAACTTTCCCCCCGCGTGGAGCTTTGTGAAAGCCAGTTCTAAAGCACTTACTCCATAGCCCTTTTTAATATCAAAAGGTATACCTCTCCCATTATCATAAACGGTGCATGAACCATCTTTGTTAAATTCCACTTTTATGTGATTAGCATACCCAGCTATGGCCTCGTCCATAGAGTTATTGATTATTTCAGTTACAAGATGATGTAAACCTTCCTGACCGGTTGATCCAATGTACATTCCCGGTCTTTTTCTTACAGGATCAAGTCCCTCTAGGACTTGTATTTGATCCGCACCGTATTCTTGTTGTTGTCTTTGTTTCTTATCTTCCATATTGACCAAAATATTTTACTAGCTAATAAATCCCTTAACAAGAGGGAAGGCAGTTTAAAGAGTTTGTTTAAGGCCTAAAGCCAAAGCTTCAAGTGAGAGTTTAACATTTACATTTGAGTTTTCCAAATCGTTTTTTACTTCAAATATTCTCTTTAAATTTGCTGTTATTATAACATTTTCTGGGTTTTTTAGAAGAGTTTTTCTCCCGTCTATGAGCCAGTTTTCAAGCATATTTATAACATCTTCTTTTTCCTCTTTTGATATTTCTGAACATATATCAATTCTTTCGCCCAAGCTCATTTTTAATAGTTTTTCAAGAGATATAAATGCCCCACTTTTATCATCGTCCTCATTCCTTACATTTATATTTTTACATCTTGAAACCACAGTGGGTATTAGTTGATCTCTAATTCTTGTTGAAAGCATAATAAGGGCATATAGAGGTGGTTCTTCCAGTGTTTTTAATAAGGAGTTTTGGGCTTGGGCGGTCATTTTTTCGGCATTTAAAATTACCAAAAATTTTTTTTCGTAAGAAAACGGTTTTTCTCTCAAAAAACCTATCCCCTCTCGTGTTTGGGATATTCCTATGGATTTTTCTCCTTCCAAAATGTTTATTACAAAAATATCTGGTTTGTCTTCCAAATCTTTTATTTTTTCAAAAGCTTTCCCCTCTTCCCTGTTTATTATTTCAACTATTTTGTTTTCCCTATTTTCTTTATTTCCACCTGATATTATTAGTGATCCGTTCATAAGTTTGATTATACCTTAACCGCAAGTTTTCATTTATTGAATTTGTACTTACGAGTTGTTAACATTAATTGAGTATAAATACTGCCCTATGGATAAAAATAATTTAAATAAACCGAATACTGTAGCGGATGTATTATATAGCAAAAAGCTTATAACCTCAGATCAACTTTCGGCTATTAAGTTTGAGAGCGTAAACACAGGAAAAAGCATAGATTCCGTAATTAAAGATAGAGGTTATGTAAGTAGTGATGATTATGCCGATGCTTTTGGGGAGGTTTACGGGATTGAATACGCAAAGTTAGCAGTTGGGCAAATAAGTCCCGAACTTTTGGATAAGGTTCCTCTTGATATAGCGAGAAAATATAAAGTGGTTCCCTTTGAACTAAATGGAAATAAACTCTCCTTGGCTATGGTTGATCCCCTTGATCTTCAGACCATAGATTTTATTGAAAGAAGAACAGGTTACAAGGTAGTACCGTTTATAACTACAGAAAAAATAGTAGACAGGATATTAGATGAACAAAAAGGAAAAGAACTTGGTGAAGAGATTACAGCGGCAATGGAAGAGATCACTCAAAACACTGTTAAGATTGAAGAAGGTCAGGCAGATATGTCTGATGCAACCATAAAAGATGCTCCTATAGCTAGAGTTGTTGGGATGATATTAGAAACATCGGTTAAATCAGGGGCCTCTGACGTGCATATTGAGCCAGGTGAGGATGTTTGTAGGTTGAGGTACAGGGTTGATGGTATTTTGTCTGAGAAAAGAAAATTACCCAAAGAAATGACCGACCCCGTTGTTGCAAGAATAAAGATATTGGCTGGAATGAAAATAGATGAAAAAAGAATCCCACAAGACGGTAGATTTAAAGTGCAGGTTGGTAAAACAGAGACAGACCTTAGAGTCTCTACCCTACCTACTGTCTTTGGTGAGAAAGTAGTTATTAGACTTTTAAAAGAAGAAGGGACTGTTTTCACCTATAGAGATCTGGGTATGCGTGGGTTGACACTAAAAAGATATGAGGAAATGTCATTAAAACCCAATGGGATGATACTTGTTACAGGACCTACATCTTCTGGTAAGACTGTCACGTTAGCATCCACTTTAAATAAATTAAATACCATTAGAGTTAATGTTGTTACTATAGAAGATCCTGTTGAGATTAGAGTTCCCGGAGTTAATCAAGTTCAGGTAAATCCTCAGGCGGGATTAACTTTTGCCTCCGGTTTAAGGGCATTTCTTAGACAAGACCCAAACATTATCATGGTTGGTGAAATTAGAGATAGTGAAACGGCGGAATTAGCAGTCCATGCTGCTTTGACCGGGCACTTAGTTTTATCTACTCTTCATACAAACTCCGCGTCTGGTGCTATTCCTAGACTTTTAGATATGGACATTGAGGACTTTTTCTTATCCTCTACTATACTGGGGGTTTTAGCCCAAAGGCTTGTTAGAAAAGTCTGCCCGTATTGTAAGGAAGAATATGATCCTCCGAAGGAAATTTTAGATGATTTAAATAACATTCTTAGAGAATTATCTGGGAATCAGGTATTAATGACTAAAGATGCTGAGATGGCGAAAATAATAAAGGAAATAATGGCTAAGGATAAAATAACTCTGTTTAGAGGAAAGGGGTGTCCAAAATGTGATAACGGATACAAAGGGAGAGTTGGAATATTTGAACTTCTTGCTATGTCAGAAAAGATATCAGAGGCAACTTTATCTAAAGTTCCCTCAGGTAAAATAGAAGAAATAGCAAAAAGTGAGGGTATGATTACCCTTTTGCAAGATGGTTATATAAGGGCTCTTCAAGGTGATACAACCTTGGAAGAAATAATGAGGGTTACTAAATAGCTTGCCATAAGTAGAATTTATATGCTTATAATTTATATAGGGAGAAAAAAATGAAAATAAATGTCACTCAGCTACTAGAAAGAGTCGTAGATTTAAACGCTTCCGATTTACATATATCAGTTGGTTCAAGACCTACTATTAGAGTTAATACTGTTTTAAAACCGTTGGATGATTACCAAATATTAACCTCTGATGATGTAGAGTTTTTAATGTCCCAGCTTTTAGATAATAAGCAAAGGGAATTGTTAGATATAAACAAAGAGTTGGATTTTTCTGTGTCTCTCGGTCAAAAAGCAAGGTTTAGGGTTAATGCCTTCTTTCAAAGGGGTTACCCATCCATAGCTTTAAGATACATTTCAATGACTGTTCCCTCGTTAGAAGAATTGAGACTCCCAAAGATAATTCAAAATGTGTGTGCTTTGAAGCAGGGGTTAGTTATAGTTGTAGGTCCTACAGGTCAGGGAAAGTCCACAACTATTGCCTCAATGATCGATTACATAAATAGTTCAAGATCAGAACATATAGTTACAATAGAAGATCCCATTGAATATGTTTTTACCAATAAACTTTCGTTGATTGATCAGAGAGAAATGTTTTTAGATTCCCATTCTTGGGAAGTGGCCTTAAGATCAGTTTTAAGACAAGATCCAAATATTGTGTTTGTTGGTGAGATGAGAGATGGTGATACTATGAGATCTGCTTTACAAATAGCAGAAACAGGACATTTAGTGTTTACAACTCTACACACTTACTCTGCCTCACAAACCGTGGAAAGAATAATTTCCTCCTTTGATTCAGAAAAACAGAATGAAATAAGATCAAGATTAGCTCAGGTTATAGAGGTAATACTCTCTGAAAGACTTTTGCCGTCAGTAAAAACGGGAATGATACCTGCTTTAGAGATAATGATAAAAAATGATGCTATTGCGAACCTTATAAGAGAAGGAAAAAACCATATGATAGATAACGTTATAAATACAAGTGCTCAATACGGGATGGTAAGTATGGAAAAAAGCATAGCCGAGTTGATATTAAACGGTTTTGTCACAATGGAGGATGGTCTAAGATATTCTACTCGACCGATGGAGTTAAAAAGGTTGTTGGATAAAAAATAGGAGTAAATAAAATGCCAACTTATACATATACAGTTAAAAATAATTTGGGGGGAACAGTAACTGGAGATGTTGAAGCAAGAACACAGGAAGCGGCTATAGAGCTTTTAAAAACCCAGGGCTTTACAGTCGTTTCAATGAGTGAAAAAACCAGTGGTTTAGCAGATATTTTGGCGGATTTTAGAGGCATACCTCATGGAGAGATAGTAGCTTTTACAAGGCAACTTTCCACAATGATTTCTGCAGGGCTTCCTATAGCTAGGGCTCTAGAAGTTTTATCTGGACAAGCAACTAATAAGAAACTTAAAAAAACTGTCATTGAGGTTTTAAGGTCAGTTGAAGGAGGTGCCTCACTTTCATCGTCTTTTGCTGCACATCCGAAAGTATTTTCAGTTACGTACGTATCCCTGGTTAGAGCGGGGGAATCATCTGGTAAGTTGGACAGTATATTAAAAAAACTTGCCGATAATTTGGAGGCAGATAGGGAGTTAAATTCAAAATTTAAGTCAGCAATGATCTACCCTATGGTTATTATGATAGCTATGATTGGTGTCATAGCCATATTAATGATATTTGTTATGCCTAAGTTAACTCAGATGTACAAAGATATGGATATAGAATTACCAACAGTTACAAAAATAGTTATAGGGGCATCTGAGTTTATGGTTAAATATGTTTATGTAGTGGCAATATTAGTTATTGGTGTTGTCTTAATAATAAGATCGTTTTTAAGTTCTGATAAAGGAAAAAGCATGATATCTGAGTTTATAATTAAAGTCCCTGTTTTCGGGAGAATAACTCTTCAGAAAGATTACGCAAGTTTTTGTAGGACCCTATCTTTATTGATAGGGGCGGCTGTTCCTATAGTTGATGCCTTGAACATAGTTGCTGTAACAATGTCTGGTGCTGGGTTAAAAAGGGCTATTCAAGAGGCAGCAAAACAGGTTGAAAAAGGTAATTCTTTATCTTCTTATTTTAAAACTAACTCTGAGTTCCCTCCCCTACTTGGTCAAATGGCTGGGGTTGGAGAGGAAACGGGAAAAACAGATGAGGTCTTAGAAAGAGTTGCTATTTATTATGAGGGTGAAGTAAACAATTTAGTTAAGGGCTTATCCTCTGCTTTGGAGCCCATAATACTTGTTATGCTTGGAGGCATGGTAGGGTTTTTGGTTATATCTGTTATAACGCCTATTTATAAGTTGACAAGCTCTATCTGATTTAGGATACAATTTATATAGTTAATTGGTTTGGAATAAAGGTGTATTTGAAGGGAGGTGAAATGATATGAGAAAACAAAAAGGTTTTACGTTAGTGGAAATGTTGGTAGTTATTGCTATTATTGCGATCTTAGCAGGGGCAGTTTTGCTAGCTATTAATCCGGCTGCAACAATGAGAAAATCCAGAGATACAACCAGAATGAACGATCTTGATTCTTTGAGAAATGCTATAAACATAGCTTTGACAGAGAATGAAATAGTACTATCAGGTACCACAGGAGATAGTGTTAACGGCACCCAAGCTGTTGATGGTACTGGTTACATAGAATTTACTATTCCAGCTGGAAAGGTAGGTTTATCAAGATATATACCAGCCCTTCCTTTAGATCCTACTAACACAGCCCCTTATATTTATAGTTTTGCGTCAGATGCAACCGAACAGACCTTTGAATTAAATGCAGTCTTAGAGTTTCAAGATTACATAACTACAAAGATGGTTAATGATGGTGGCAATAACAATAACGTATATGAGGTTGGTACAGACTTAAATCTAATAAATTAAGCATCGTGTTAGTTTATCTTTGGATCCGAGGATAAGATAGAAGAACCCCGCAGAATGCGGGGTTCTTCTTTCTTTTTAATTTTTGCAAATATTCTTCCCTACCCTTTTTTCCATCACACTCTTATGCAAGTGATTTAATTTGTATTTTATCTTCTTTTCATATTCATTTAATCCACAAAATGAAATTTGCATTAAATATTTAAAATGGGGGACAACACGACACACAAAACAAAAGGTTATTTAACTAAAATTAGGAATTTATACTTATTTTATTGAATTACCAAAAAGTTGCCTTGAAAACTCTTCTCTATCCTCTTCTCCGAGAACTTTTATTTCCATTACTCTAAGTTTGTCTTTCTCTGCCACACTCATGTTTACACTTTTTTCAAATAGTTCTTTAAGAACATTTTCATCATCCTTATCTAAAATTCTATTTATAGATATTTTTCCGCAAGAGTTGCACTCATGTATAATCATTAACTCTCCTTTTACCTCAACTCCCCATTTATCTACTCTTGGGTTTTTTATTGTAAGTCCTATCGGCCTCATTCCAGAATTACAAGAAGACAGTCTATCCCCAGCTGTTTTATTGTCCACGTGCTTTGACCAAAGACAGTAGGGACAATGATTTCTATCCACGGTTTTATTGTACTCACTAACCTGAACCCATTTTTTACAATTTATACAGGTGAATCCTCTGTTTCTGGTTTCTTCTTTTATACTTACCATGCTTTTTATTATAATAAAAAATACTGTCCGTGGGAATAAATTTACTGTAGAATGGTTTTATGCAGGCAGCTATAATTTCATACCTTTTTATATTTGGATTATTTGTAGGTTCTTTTTTAAACCTTATATCTGACCGCTTGCCTCAAGGAAAGAAGATAGTATTTGGTCGTTCTAAATGTGATCATTGTGGAAAAGAATTAAAAGCTAAAAACCTCATCCCTGTTCTTTCATTTATTTTTCAAAAAGGTGAATGTGAGTATTGCCATAAAAAACTTTCATTCTTCTATCCAATTTCAGAGATATTTACAGGTTTGGTTTTTGTTTTAGCAGGTTATTTATCTGGGTTTATATTTGAAATGAGTTCTATGAATTTGTTTTCCCTTTTTTATTATTTAGTGATCATGTGTGTTTATGTTGTTATGTTTTTAACAGATGTTAAATATTATTTAATACTGGATTCTATCGTTATCCCTGCTATTATTTTTGTTATCCTTTCGGCCTTAATATTTAGATTTTTATCCTTAGCTTATTTGTACAGAGCTTTGGCTAACGATTCTGTTCTGATGTATCTTCTAAGGACTGATTTTTTCACTAACAGGACTTTATATGTCATAAAAGATTTTGGTTTCACTATTTTGGGAGCACTTGGTATCTCTCTTTTCTTTTTATTTTTAATAGCTATAACTAAAGGAAAAGGAATGGGTTTTGGAGATGTCAAATTAGGGTTTTTTATAGGTTTGGCAAATGGTTTTACTTTTGTTGATGGTTTTCCGCTTGGGAGATTTCCACTTGGGGTGATAGCTATATTTTTAGGGTTTACACTAGGTGCGTTTTTTAGCTTATTTTTAATTTTATTAAAAAGAAAGACCATGAAGGATACCGTGCCATTTGGACCGTTTTTAATACTTGGAAGTTTAATCACGTTTGTGGCGGGTCCTGCTATATGGAATTTTTATACTCAATTAAATTTGATAAGTACTGCCCCAGGGATGTGATTTTTATTTTAGACTGGTTATTCCAGGCCTGGGGTTTTTATTTTGTCCAGATATTCCAAGTTTTGTTTTTATTTTACTTTTTGGGAGAGATATGAAAAATGTACTTCCCATTCCTGCACCTTCTGAGGTTGCCCAAATAGTCCCGTTCATTCCATCTATATATAATTTTGCAATATAAAGTCCCAGACCAGTCCCACCAACATCGGACGCGATTGTATAAGAATTATCTATTCTTCCAAATTTATGAAAAAGTTTTGGTAAATCTTCTTGGCTTATTCCTGAGCCCGTATCTTTTATAGCTATAACTGTCTTGGTTGGGTCATTATCTATGCTAATTTTTACACCACCTTGGTTTGTAAATTTAATAGCATTATCAACAAGGTTCATTAAAACATCTCTCATTTTTTCTTTGTCTATATCTACGAAAATGTCAGAATAAGAACTATCAAATTCTAAATATATACCTTTATTGCTAACTTTTAACTCAAAGCTTGATACCACGTCTCTTATGAGTTCACATATATCGGCCTGTTGAATATTAAAATATACTTTCCCTTGTTCAAATTTAGATATGTTTAACATGTCGTTTATTAAATCAATCATTCTTTGAGTTCCTTTTGATGCTTTTTGCAGATACTCAAGTTGTTTCTTTTTTAATTTTCCTGCTTTTTGTTGCTCCAACATCCATAGATAGCTCTTTACTATTGTCATTGGAGTTCTAAGTTCGTGTGAGGCCACTGTCAAAAACTCATCTTTCATTTTGTTTAGTGCTATTAAATTTTCGTAGGCCTCACCAAGTTCATTTTTTGCGTCTTTCAAGTTTTTATACAATCTTGAATTCTCCAATGCTATGCCAGCATTTTCAGAAAATTTTCTAAGCATTTCCTTTTCAAAGTCGCTTAAATTGTCCGTGGTTTTAGACATGCTAATTACCAAAACTCCTATAGCTTTGTCCCTTGCCATTAGAGGTGTTGCTACATTAAGTTTTGTTCCAAGAACAGTTTGCAATTCAAAAGCATCTCGCTCTTTTATAGCCGGACTTAAAAGGTCATATAAATTGTCTGAAATATGTTGTTTATGTTCCTTTAGAGTTTTTACACAGAGGTTATCTTCGTACCCAAGGGCAATGCTTGAATTTTTTAAAGAGTTTCTTAATTTATTAACTACATCATCAATCTTCACTGTTTGAGATATTGATACAGCTGTAAGTTTATGTTGTTGTTCATCAACAAGCCAGAGTATTGCCAATTCATATCCCAAAGCCATGGGTATTATGTCAGCAATTTTTTGGGTCATTTCATCAAAATCGTTTGTACCAAGGATTATCTCTATTAGTTTATAAGTGGCATCTAGCGCACGGTTTTTATCTACAAGAGCCAAAAGCTCATCTTCTTTTAGCTGGACAGTTTGTTTTTCCATTTTTGTATTAATTTACTTAAGTATAATGGTATTGTATTTTTTTAATAAATTAAAGGTTTATGTCAAAAAAATTTAAAAAGATAGTAGAAGATTTTGTATGTGGTTATTGTGGACACAGAGTTAAAGGAGATGGTTTTACAAACCACTGTCCTATGTGTTTATGGAGTAAGCACGTTGATGTGTTTCCTGGGGATAGGCGTGAAAAGTGCGGGGGTTTAATGGAGCCCGTTGGTTTGAAAATAGAGAGCGGTAAAGAAGCAATTGTTCATAAATGTGTTAAATGTGGAGAAATAAAAAACTGCAAAGTATCCAAAAAAGATAACAGAGATGAGATTATTAAAATTAGCCAAAAAGTTTTGTAATTACTTCCCTACTCTACTTTAGTCTTGTTGTAAAAAAATAATAATGGTAAATTTATTACATGGAAGAAAAAAAGGTTTTAAAAAACAATATATTAATAGTAGAAGATGAACATGATATTAGAGAAATCTATGCTGAAGTTTTGTCTTCTGCTGGTTACAAAGTTGAACAGGCCCAAGATGGTGACCAAGGTATGCAGAAGATAAGAGATGTTCATTGGGATCTTTTACTTTTGGACATAATGTTACCTGGAAAAGATGGGCTGAAGATACTAAAGGAAATAAGAGAAAATCCTGAATTGAAAAAAGGTCCTGTTATTTCTTTAACTAACTTGAATAGTGAAAACATTATTCAAGAAGCTTTTGGATCGGGGGCTGATGGATATCTTATAAAATCAGAAATAACTCCGGATAAAATAGTTGACGAAGTAAATAGAATCTTAACAGGTGAAGAAGGTTCTTTTAAGTAAAGATTTAAAAAGTTTAACAATTCCGATCAGTTTGTTTTATTTTGTGCGCCCTTTGTTTTGTGGTGTTTGTAACCCCTTTCCATATTTGATTTAACACTATCTTAGTGATAATATTCAATCATAATACCCTATAGAATATTGAGTATTGGGTATATAAAATAAAAACTACACCCATATATTAATGGGAGAAAGAGAGAGAAAAGAAAATGAAAAAGAAAACAATT
>Ga0208459_1001073_pt1 | contig 27135 bp, 27 predicted proteins | sample AD_UKC087_MetaG_FD_184433 | JGI IMG/M metagenome (GOLD analysis project Ga0208459, IMG submission 184433) | Active sludge microbial communities of municipal wastewater-treating anaerobic digesters from USA - AD_UKC087_MetaG (SPAdes) (version 2) | ecosystem: Engineered > Bioreactor > Anaerobic >... | reverse complement strand
TATTTTATTGCTTCAAGTGATGAGTCAAGAGTCGCATGCCCAGTGACAATAATGACCATTGTATCGTTATTGATATCTTTAATTTTTTTTAAGGTTTCTTCCCCTGAAATTCCTTTCATTTTTAAGTCAAGTAAGACAAGATCAATTTTATTTTTTTCAAATTCTTTTATTCCAGATTCTCCACTATCTGCAGTAATTACTTTATACCCTTCATTTTCTAAAATCATTTGTAGGCTTTCTCTAATACCCTCTTCATCATCGATGATCAGAATATTAAATTCATTCTTCTCCATAACTTGCCTCTTACAAATATACTTAATTATCATTAACGATAGGACTATCTAATGAAAATTTCTTTTTTTCCTTAATTTATTCTTACTTAAAATGATGTTTTTAGATTTTGCTTATATATATTGCGATTTATATTGAGAAATTCTCAAATAAAAGAGTGAAAATCCCAAAAATATATAAAAGAAAACCTCTTAAAGTGACACTTTATAAAAATCAAAAGGAGATTCGTTTGCCCCATATAGAAAAAGTTCTTACAGTTGACCTAGCTAAAGATAAAATAAGAGCGGAGAATATTCAAAAAGAAATCGCTAGTAATTATATCGGCGGGAGAGGAATTGGAGTAAAATTACTCTTTGACATGTTATCTCCGAATATAGACCCTCTTTCTGATGAAAATATTTTGATATTTGCTACTGGCCCAGTCACTGGAACTATCGTCCCTCTATCAGGCAGACATGTCGTTGTATCCAAATCCCCTTTAACAGGCACTATATTTGATTCGAGTGCTGGCGGCTTTTTTGGTAGAGAGTTAAGGAGATCTGGTTTTGACGTTGTTATTATTAAAGGTTTTTCAGAAAAACCTGTATATTTAGAAATTGATGATGGTCAAATTGATATTAAAGATGCCAGTGATCTATGGGGTAAAAATGTAAGAGAAGCAACATCATCCCTTTCAAAAGACGGTTTCAAAGTATCATGCATAGGAAAGGCTGGAGAAAAATTAATACTGATGTCCTCTATTATGAGCGAATATACCCATGCCTGCGGGAGAGGCGGCCTTGGTGCCGTTATGGGATCTAAAAAATTGAAGGCTTTTCGTGTAAAGGGCATTAGGGATATTAATATTTCTGATGAAGAAAAAATGAAAAAATATGTAGCAGAATCAATGAGACTATTGAATGCGTCACCAGTTGCCTCAAAAGGCCTAGCTTATTATGGCACCCCTTCACTTGTAAATCTTATTAATACTATGAGAATAATGCCCACAGATAATTTTAGGAAAGTCCATTTTGAAAATGCTTACAAAGTATCTGGGGAGTATATTGCTGAAAATTACGATATAAAGAAAAAAACATGTTACAATTGTTTTATTGCCTGTAAACGTGAGGACAAAAAAAGAGGTATTGAGCTACCTGAATATGAAACTATTGCAATGTTTGGACCAAACTCTATGAATGATGATATTGAAAAAATAATACAGGCAAATCTAATCTGTAATGATTACGGAGTTGATACAATCTCTGCAGGTAGCACAGTCAGTTGCTATCTTGAACTTGAAGGCGGAAATGATATTGAAACGCCATTAAAAGAGATTGTTGAAGGCGGACCATTAAGCGAAGGATCACTTAGATACTCAAAAAGCAAAGGCAAAGAAGGCTCATCAATGTCTGTTAAAGGGCTTGAAATACCCGGATATGATCCAAGAGGGGTACTAGGTCTTGCCTTGAGTTATGCAACGTCTAATAGAGGGGCATGCCATCTGAGGGCATATATGGTTGCACCTGAAATCCTTGGTAAACCCAAACTTATTGATAGATTATCTTTTTCAGGGAAAAGCGGTCTTATACAAATATTCCAGAATATATCCGCTGGAATACACTCTCTTGTGATGTGCCAGTTCTCATCATTTGCTCTATCTGAGGAAGAATACTCAGACCTCCTTTCTGCGGCCGTCGGCGAAAAATATACATCTGAAGAGTTCATAAGAACGGGCGAGAGGATATACAATCTAGAAAGGTTATTTAATATAAGGGAAGATATTTCATATAGTAACGATACTCTTCCAGATAGATTCTTTGGTGACGACGGGATTTCAAAGGAAGAGTTTGATTCAGTGCTTGATGAGTATTATGTGTATAGAGGATGGAATAAAGGAGTTCCAACTAAAGAAAAATTAGATTCATTAGGTCTTAAAAAGGAGGCTAAATTCCTTGTGGAAAGAGATAGCTAAATTTGGAAAAAAGCTTGTTGATGGGGGATATTTGAGTTCTCATTTCGGGAACATAAGTGTTAGGGTTGGAGATAGTATAACTGTGACCAGAAGTGGCAGTATGCTTGATGAGATTACTGAAGCCTCTGTAGTTACAGTTGACCTTCACAAACCGTCTTCTCTCGATCTTATTGCTTCAAGTGAGACTATCGTCCATAGAGAGATTTACAAGAGAACTTCTGCACTTGCAGTTATCCATGCACACTGCCCCTTCGCTGTAGTTGAATCATTATTAAATGATGGGTCGATTGAGCCTTATGACTCCGAGGGAAAGTTTTTTTTTCATGAAATACCTATAGTCACGGGAAATATCGGAACTAAAGAACTTGCTGAGAATGTTGCTAAATCTCTAGAACAACACAAAGGCTGTATAGTCAAATACCACGGTACATTTGCAGTAGGTAAGATCTTAGAAGAGGCATACGTCCATACAACAATGATGGAACACAGCTCAAAGATAAAATATTACTGTGATTTAACTAAAAATAAATAAAAAATTAAATATAGCCAACAGTTCAGATTAGTTCTATTTTGGCATGTATGGTATCAAAAACACCAATATCAAGTTTGCTATCAAAGTTGATACCAATCCTACAATAAGCCCAATCTTGAACCATTTTAGGAAACTCATGCTATACTTCTTTCGTTTTTCAAGTATACCTAAAGCTACAATGTTAGCAGTGCTACCCACCATAGTTATGTTTCCACCATAACATCCGCCAAATAGTAAAGCCCACCAGAGGGGATATGTGTAGATGCCCAATGACTTGAAACTTTCAATAACAGGTATTAAAGCAGCAACAAGAACCACATTATCAAGGATACTAGAACCAATAGAGGCAATCCATAGGATTATTGTTGCCAATACCGGAGTACTACTAGCTAGGCTCGCTACTGCCCTTGCAATAATGTCTGTTGTACCCGTATATTTAAGGGTACCACCGATGGCGAATAGCATCAAGAAGAATATAAGGGACCACCAATCAACGTCCTTCTCTATGTAATCCCTTGCTTTTGTTCTCTTCCAGAACATTACCATGCTTGCCCCGGCAAGGGATGAAAATATAAGTAGGGTGTTGTGAGGTAAATCAAACATAGTTTCTAATCTTCTATGCATTGCAATTAGAGCTATAGTGGATACAAATATTATAAGGCCAATCTTAAACTCATTTCTGTCGGGTACAAACTCCCATTCATCTTGGAAAGCTAGTTTATCAGAAGATCTCATTTTTAATCTAATTTTTGATCTAAATAATGCAATATCATTTCTGTACCAAAGGAATATTATGACTATTGTTGCAATTAAAGACACCATTGCTATTGGAAAGGCCCAAACAATGAATTCTTCAAATGATAATCCACCCCTCATTGCAATCAATATACCAATTGGATTTCCAAGAACTGTTCCAGAACTTCCGATGTTCGTTGCCATAACACAAGCAATAACATAAGGAACTGGGTTAACATCAAAATAATCTGTGATTTCTAAAAGAACTGCTGTTACAAAAATAATAGATGTGACCTCATCAATTGCCATCGCCAAAAATGCAGAAAGAATACAAAAAACGAATATGAGCTTTCCTGCTTCAAAATTCGTAATTTTTACTATCTTGATCATAAGCCATCTAAAAAATCCAACGTCCTTCAACATTCCTACGATGGTCATCATGCCAACCAAGAAAACGATTACATCCAAAGAAGCAAATTCAATGAAATGCTCAATGTCCATCGTTTTCGTTATTAATAGTACACCAATGCCCAAAAACGCGATTGCGACTCTAAATCCCCAAAAAAGTAAAGACCCAATAACTGCTGAAACAAGAATTGATGTAGCAATAATTTGTGGATTATTAAATCCAAATCTTGAAAGAGTAAATGCTAAAACAGAGATTACCCCAATAAGGATGAACATATCCCTTCTAAAGTTCATATTTCCGCTGCCCTGGTATTCGTCAGACATACTTTCACCTAGATGATAGGCCAAGATAATTAAGTCATAATTTAAATCTATCTGTAGGTTATGGCCCATATTATCCAAAAAAGTTTATATATAAAGAAATTTTATCAGTTATGTGGTCTGATGAGGGAAAACATTCTTATCAAGCATTTGAATAATATAATACTCGAAAATTCTAAAATTAAAGATGCCTTCATAATGGGTGTTGATGGCCTCTTGATAGCAGCCATTGATAACAATGAAGATCGCCAGAGAATCGCGGCTAGAATGGCAGGAGTCCTAGCTACCTCCAGAAGAATAGAAGACAGAATGCCTTATGCAACTTCTGTTATTATAAAGAAGAAGAATATAGTAGCAATCCCTATGTCAGAGAAATTTGTAATGATTATAGTCGGGACAAAAAGCCTTAATTTGATGAGTATCTTAAGATTAGTCAATAAAAATAAGGAAAACATAATAAGCGTTATAGAAAAGAATGAGTTTAGTGATATATTCTCCTATAATCCTGTTGAAGTAAAAGGCTTAGATTAAATATTCTCTAACTAGTATTATCTAATTATTCAATTATTAGAGAGTATCTAAACTATTTTTAGGACAATTAATAGTAATTTATTGCCTTATTAGGCCTAAATTGACCACAATATTAGCAGTACTAATAAATACTGGATTTTATATCTGATTTCTATCTATATACTAAACATATGTTTAATATATATAAAAAATATTGGAGGTTCAATATGTCATTGGAAATAAGTCTATTAGATACAGCATGGGTGCTTATTGCCAGTTTTTTGGTATTTATAATGCACCTTGGATTTACAACAATTGAAGCAGGATTTACAAGATCTAAAAATACAGTCAGTATAATTACAAAGAATATATTTACAGTTGCTATGGGAGTTATAGTTTTCATGGTGATAGGATTCACATTGGCTTTCTCAGGTAGCGGCGAGTTTATCGGGGATTTATCCTATTTCATGATCAATGGATTAAACTCTGATTTATGGCCAGGTCTTGCAATTCCAGGAATTGCTTTCTTTTTCTTTCAAGCAATGTTCGCCGCAACATCTGCAACAATATTGAGCGGTGCTATTGCAGAAAGGATGAAGTTCAGTGCATACATCATTGTCTCAGTTATTCTTGTTGCTTTGATTTACCCAGTCATTGCACATTGGATTTGGGGAGGGGGTTGGCTAGCCTCTATGGGATTCCATGATTTTGCAGGCTCTACTGTAGTGCATAGTGTAGGGGGATGGACTTCTTTGGCCACAGTTTTAATCCTTGGTCCAAGATTCGGAAAATTTGACAAGGAAGGAAATCCTCAAGCAATTGCAGGACACAACATAGGGCTCGCATCAATTGGATGTTTGCTACTCTGGTTTGGGTGGTTTGGTTTCAATGCGGGAAGTGGTCTTACCTTTGATAGTAAAGTTCCATTAATCGCCTTAACTACTTACTTAGCTGGTGCAGGGGGAGGCCTCTCTGCTCTAACCGTTACATGGCTTAAAGGAGGAAAACCTGATGGAGGTATGTTGTTAAACGGTATATTGGCCGGACTTGTAGCTATCACAGCTGGTTGTGCTGTAGTATCACCTGCATGGTCTTTAGTTATAGGAATACTTGGAGGAATAATTGTAGTATATGCAGTTGAATTCTTTGAATCCAAACTAAAAATTGATGACCCTGTTGGCGCTATCTCAGTTCACGGATGTTGCGGATTATTTGGAACTATCTGCGTTGGCCTCTTCTCGAGCTCAAACGGACTTATAACAACTGGATCAGCTTCTCAACTGATTGTTCAATTGATTGGAGCAGGCGCGACATTTGGGCTTGTCTTTGTTTCAGCAATAGTAATTGCAAAAGTGCTAGACATTACAATGGGGCTCAGAGTTTCAGCAGAAGTAGAAATAAAAGGATTGGATTCTACTGAGTTTGGGGCAGATGCCTACCCTGACTTTTTAAAGATGTGAGGTGCTATAAATGAAAAAAATTGAAGCAATAATAAGGCCTGAAAAACTTCAAGATGTGAAAACTGCTCTTGATAAGCTTGGGTGTATTGGTATGACCATCACAGAAGTTAAAGGAAGAGGAAAACAGGGGGGCATTACACAGCAATGGAGGGGTCGCCAATATCACATAGACCTTTTACCTAAGATAAAGATAGAGCTCGTTGTTAAGACAAAGTATGTTGACAAAGTTGTCAATACAATAATTGAGAGTGCTAGGACAGGTAATTCAGGTGATGGAAAAATATTCGTGACAAACGTGGATAAAGTCTATCGTGTAAGGACAGGAGAAGTTGACGAAGACGCAATTTAATAATTTAATTTTTATTTTATTTAAATTCAATAGTAATATTTAAATTTAGTTTGTTTCTGATAATACCATGAAAGAAATTAAATGGCAAATTAAATGGGCTATTGCTCTTATTTTGACCTCTGCACTAGTTTACGTCTTCCATTTTTTAATTTTTAGAGATGTTCATCATATATTTTTATACCTAATAGGCGATATTGCCTTTGTTTTCGTACAGGTTTTAATGGTTACTCTCTTTCTAGAAGAGCTATTAAACAAGAGGGAGAAAAAGACTATAATTGAAAAGATGAACATGGTGGTTGGGAGTTTCTTCAGCGAAATGGGGAGAGAATTATTGGATCTTTTTAATGACTTTGATAAGAATTTCGATGAGGTAAAGGAAAATTTCATTGACGTCGGTAATTGGTCAAAAAATGACTTTACTGAAAAACTTGAAATGTCAAAGAAAATATATTATGAGATTGACTTCTCAAAAGGCGACATTGAAAAACTCAGGGATTTTCTTATAGAAAAGAGAGAGTTCATGTTAAGATTATTAGAAAATCCAAATTTACTTGAGCACGATACATTTTCTGATTTATTATGGGGAATATCACATCTAACAGAAGAACTATCATTTAGGAAAGATTTGAAGAATTGCTGTAGGGCTGATGTTTCACACTTGGAAAGTGATCTAAAGAGGGCATATGTCATTTTAATCTATGAATGGTTGGAATATATGGGTCATTTGAAAAATAAGTATCCTTACTTATTCTCTCTAGAGGTCAGGATGAATCCATTTAACCCTAACGCATCAGCAGAAATAAAAGAATAGAAGAAAAAAATAAATATTTTTAATCTTTTTTAATGATCATCGATATGCAGTCTTGAGGACAAACCATCTTGCAAAGACCACAGCCAACACATTTTTCGTAATCGACATCATTTAATTTTGGATTCTTCATTGCGTCTGTAGCCCCGTCTCTGCATGCTGTTGCACATCTTCTACAGTCTATGCATCTTTCTGTATCAACACTAGAATATACTTCTTTGATGTAGTCGAGTTTTTCAAGTTCAGTTATCTTTGGCAATGTGATTCCTTTTAGGTCGGCTAGAGAATCGTATCCATGCTCTTTCATAAATGTGAGTATGTTCTCGTTCCATCCCTTAACTATGTCAAATCCATACCACATAGCTGCTGTTGCAAGCTGTACTGTACCTGCACCCATCATCATATATTCGAGTACATTCTCCCAAGAATCAACTCCACCTATCCCTGAAACGTTGATACCTTGCCTTGCTATTTCACCAACCATCCTAAGTCCTATTGGTCTAACGGCAGGACCTGAATAACCACCAAATCCTCCCTTACCCCAGACATCAGGCAATGGATTTCCTGTGTTTATATCGACACCTGAAAGAACTAAGACTGTATTTATTGCAGCCACTCCTTTGGCTCCACCTTTTACTGCTTCCTTTGCAATTGATGCAATATCTGTAACGTTAGGAGTTAGTTTTGTCATTATGGGAATACTAACAGCTTCGGCTGTAGCCTTAGATACCTCACCAGTTAATGGGCAGTCTTGACCTATGAATGCTCCCATCGCGCTGTCTGACATATGTGGGCATGAAACATTAAGTTCAATTATATCTGCTCCTTGGACTTCTACATCTCTTGCGAGTTTTGCCCATTCATCGAGATCTGTGCTTGCCATTATACTTGCAACGATTGGAGTTCCATGAGTTTTCTTAAGCTCCCTAAGGACTTTAAACTCTTTTTTCCACAAGTCAAAAACATGAGTCGATATATGCTCAATATTTTGCATTCCGAAAAGTCTATTTCTCTCTTTTACTCCTTGGAACCTTGGTTTTGGATCGTGGAATTGTCTATAAGATATAGTTTTTGTAACTCCACCTCCGAAACCAGCTTCTACAGCCCGTTTAATATGATCAGCGTCCAAAGTTGGTGGGGCAGAAGAAAGAAGAATTGGACTCTTAAATTCTACACCTAAAAATTCAACACCTAAATCAACCATTAAATCACCTTCCAAACTTTAATCCATATACTTGCGGGATAATAGAATATTTAGAACCTGCAGCTCTTTTGATAAATGAAGGGTCATTTGTAATAAATGGATAAGCCCTCCACTTTGAATCTGATCTTGCAACTACGGCTTTTGAAAAAACATCGTTTTTAAGGCCGTAAGTTATTAATGCTGTTATAATTCCCCCATCCTGGCTGTGGGCCGATGGATTTTTGGCCCTTGCACATACTATTTCTGGCTCTTCTTGATCCTTCAATAGGATCTCTTTAAATGAGTGTGTTCTAGGACATGCCATATAACAGCAGCCACAGTTTGGTAGGCAACTGCTAATACCATAAGGTCTTCCATCCTCAAGTATTTCTATATTATAGCAAGGACATGCTAATGCACATGTTCCACATGCAACACAAAGTCCTGGTTGCAATATTTCTTTCTCTAAGTTCTTAAAATTTCTTTTATGCCCCTTTTCAATAAATCCTTCTAAATCTTTATCTTTTTCCAAATCTACAAAAGGAAGTTTGAATCCTTTATCCTGAGCAAGTTTAATTGATTTTTTTGCCTGTTTGTTATTTAGATCAATAACTTTGTTTAGTTCTTCCATTTGAACATTGTCTGAAACTTCGATTAAGTCGTTGTCTAATAATTTTTTGAACAATGTTTTTGCTTCTTTTGTCCTAAGGATTACTGTTGACCAGCCTTGTGGAGTTCCAACACTTCCAACAGAAATATCTGCAAAATCCCCTGTAAAATCAGTGCACTGCCTGCAGTTTCCTCTTGCATATTTTGATACTTCTTTTACTTTTCTAGATCTTACTTCCTTGTCAGTGTATGCATAGAAAACTCCGCTAGAGATGTTCATCTTGTTTACTTCATCGAGTGGCAATCCCATATCTTTTTCGACGTAAGAAGGTATTGTTTTTGGAGAAAAGTTTTCTTTGCAAAAAACTGCTACAGTGAAAACTCTATTTGGCCAGTGAGGATAGTCTGCATCCCTATCCTTATAGAATTCCTTGAATTCTTTTGTCAATGCCAGTATCTTCTTTACACCGTTTATTTCACAAGGGTTGCCGACAATAACAACTTTTGCTCTGGGATCTTTTTGCGTTTGAGAGAAACTAACTTCCTTGACAGTAGCTTCGTTCGTTTAAATCCCCCCCATACATAAATTTCCAAAAAACAAAATTGAAAGAAACATGACACCTATATAATTTATTTATTTAAATAGTTTTCGTCAGAAATTCATTTTTAGAAATAAATAATAAAATATGTTCGGATAATAGGATAATTAGCGATTATTATCCGTTTTTCTTTTTAATGTCCGTTTTTTCCTTAGATAATACATAAAAGGATTATTGATTTTTCTAGCAGTAAGAGTTTTGTTTTTAATAAACGCCAAAAGTTGTTTTTTTACTTCTTCTTCAGGTAATCCAGTTATTTTAATAATTTCATTTATGGGCCTCATTCTATCCTTAAGTGCTAAAAGAATTTTTTCTCCTGGTGTATTTCCTTTTAGATTTTGAAGAGTTTCCTTATTTGTGACCTCATAAAAGTACATATTACAAAAACTATCTGGCTCACATAATGAAGGTGCGTTTTCTTTTACTTTGGCACAGCCCGGAGGAATATACCATTTACTCCTTCCAAAATTGTCTATAGTAGGATAAGCTAATCCAAATCCAAGGTGGTAATAAATATTAAGCTCTTCCTGTGGCTGATCCTCTAAGAACGGCGGATTACATTTACTTGCGGCCGATAGAATTAATGGTATAACTTCGTTGATAAGAATATTAATCTGTTTTTCGTCTAATGATGGTTTTTCATCCTTCGAAAAAATCTTTGTAGAAGGGATGAGTCTAGAATAAGATAAGAATGAAGAAAGGAAAAGTGTAATCGCATAATTTCTGTCCCCCGCACCTACCCCAGAAAGCGCCTTAATAACACATGGAGGATACACCTCTGGATTTAGCTCTTCTGATTGAATTTCTATTTCGGATAAAGAACCAGATAATTTAGATAATTCTTTAAAAATTTCCTCATAGATTGGAAGCTTTAGATTTTTTGTCTTATCAGATATTTTTTTGATGTATCCGATAATTTTTTGTTCCATCTTTTTTCTGTATGCCAAAAGCATTGTGGATTTATCAACTAAGATGTACCCTTTTAGGATATAACTTTCAGTATAATGAACAAGGGATTCGGCATCAGTCCACTTAATGAAATAATAGTCCGGTAATAGTTTTGGATTTTGAGATTCTCCCGATATTTTGATAAATTTTAGTTTTTCTAAGTCTCTTATTATATCGTCTGTTATTTCAAGCCCACTTTCTTTATAGAAAATAAAGGCCTCTTCTTGCGCAATGCCTTTCTTCTTATTAAACCTATAATCAAGAATTTTGTTTATGTCAAGTATTTGGAAGGGTAATATCTCAATTATTTCCTTGATAGAATCTATCAGCTCATGTTTTTTTTCTTTTTCAAGAATCAATGCCTCTTCCAGTCGAGACTTATAAATTTTTGAAATTTGAGTGGCAAAAAATCTCGATTCACTTGAAAATGGTCTTTTTGAAAGAGCCTGGCAATAAAGAAAAAATGATATTACATCTATACTCTCATCAGAATCGCTTGGGTATAGATATTTTCTGATATTTGAATCATCTAATGAGCTTTGAAGTTTTTTGATCCCAAAATCTACAATCTCTTGAGACAAATCATCAAAATTAATATCTAGGTATTCTTTGGCCCCCTCTCGAAAAGGGTTAATAAGAAGAGGATTCATAAAAGCTAACTATTTTGAGAATTTATAATACTTTTCTATGGAAGGTTATATATCTCAATAGAAGGGGCTATATCTTTTAAATTATGAAAATCTTTAGCGGTGCACCTTGTTATAACTTCTTCAAGTTTTCCGATATCCTCTTGATTTCTGTTGCCTATAAGAATCAAAGGTTTCTTTAATGAATTGGAAGCCTCTTTTACTAATTCTCGGTATTCCTCTCTAGAACCGCCTTTAAAGAATATCACTAGATCATATGGATAAATAAAATCTTTTACTTGGGGCAATATTTTCTTTGCACTTTTGGAATCAAGGATCTGTTCGTAGTCTTTAATTATTTTATCTGGAAAAATAAGTCCATATTTAGCGCTTAATACGGCAAAATCAGCACCATCTTTTCTGTTGAACACTGCTTTAATCCTTGAAGATTTGTAGAGGTCAATTGCAGCCATTCTACCTTTGTTCTTTTTCCCACCACAGGCAGTTGCAAGAAGTATCTTCATCATATTTCAACTATCTTTATCTGGTCCAATACTCTATCTCTAATTTCGTTTGCATCTTCAAAGTCGATCAATATTTTGCCTTTCTTCATTAGTTGCTTTTGTGCTGGTTTGAATTTTTCACCACAGGTGCACTTCTCATTTGTTTTGCCATATGTAATCTTTCCACTAAGGCATTTAGGGCATCTCAAGATTGTTTTTTTACCACTTAGTTTGCCTCTTTTGGTGAATGGCACTCCATCAATTTCAACAATATCAAGAGCAAAATCAATAGTTTTTGCATTAGAAACTGATGTTCCAACTCCATAAGCATCTGCTCCTGTTAATGTCTTCAAAGACTCTTCGTCAAGTCCACCAGAAAGGAAGATCTTTACATCTTTATACCCTCTTATGTCAAGCTCCCATCTGACCTCTTGGATAATCTTGGACATGTTTCCTCTTCTTGAACCAGGTGTGTCTAATCTAACTCCCGTAAGGTTCTTAATACTCTCTGCTGCGATCAAGGCTTCCCTCTTCTCATCACAAAATGTATCCACAAGAACTATTCTAGGGACATTCTTGTCTATTATTTGGTCAAATAAAACAAACGCCTCTTTTGAGTCGCCCAACATTAGAGCCAGTGAATGAGGCATAGTCCCTGTTGCCTTTTTCCCAACTACTTCTTCTGCACCAATGCAGGAAAATCCATCTAATCCACCTATGTAAGCTGCTCGGTCTATCATGGGCGCTATTGTAGGGTGCATTCTACGTACACCAAAACTCAGTATTGGTTTTTCTCCGGCTATTTTTTTTAATCTTGAAGATTTTGTTGATATGCCAGATGATTGACATAGAAATCCTAGAAGAGCCGTCTCAAGATCACAGAAATCTTTGTAATTCCCCTGGATAGTTAAGACAGGTTCTTGAGGATAAAACAAAGCTCCCTCGTCGAGCCCCATAACATCAATATCATGACCTTCAAGTAATAAAAGCGCCTCATAAAGTCCGGTCATTACTCCCCATTTGTAATTGTTTGGGAGGCCTGAAGCAGTAACTTCAACTACGACATCTTTATTAATATTTTTTTCATCAAGAATTTTTTTAGTATTAATAAAGTAAAAATCAGTTGTTTTGCCTGATTTAATATCCTCATCTGATGCTGTAAAAAACATTATATCCCTTCAAATTGTATATCAAACTTTGTATAATCAAATTTAAATCTTTCTTCTTCAAATTTTCTCTCTCTGCCATAACGCACAAATGGTTTAGAAAGATGTCTTTTTGCGCACATGGGCACCTCATAGTATCCAGTTTGAATATCTCTAGGGATAGGAATTTTTGAAACATCATCACTCTTTGTATGGCATTTCTTACAGCGATACCCTTTGTCCTTCCCTATTGATTTCATTTGGTTTTTACATGTTGGGCATAGAGGTTTTTCAATCTTGTATAATTCGTCTAATTTTAGTATCTCTAGCTTTTCGAGGTTTAATGTAAGCCCATGCTCTGTTTCTAGGACACCACCATACACCCTTATATTGTCTCCTTTGACAAGTTTTCTAACTATATTCCTAAATCCTTTAGTAGGCTCGTAAGCGGCACAAAAAATATTTTTACCATTAGAAAGTTCAAAGAATACATGCCCACCTAAAACTGTGTAAGGATTTTTTGATACTATTCCTTCAACTACAACAGAGGAATAAGGAAGGACATCCCCAATTTTTTTAGTCTCAAGGTGCATGTCCGTTGCTTGATTTGTTACAAATAGATTTCTTTTGAATGGATTCTCAGACTCTATTAATGTAGCCGCTTCAAATAGTATCTCTGGAGTTTCTCCACGTATTCCATATAAGATCGGGCAATCAGAATGAGGAGATATCACCATCCTTTGATTCTCAAAATCATAATTTGAGAAAACTCTTGGAGAATATTTTTTTTCTATTTCCATTGCCCCGTTTTCACTGACTGTTTTCTTTCCTCTTTTAGTATGGCTTCTGTATACTATTAGCTCATAAGTGAAATCCTCTAGTTTCAATCCACAAGAAGCAATTGAACCTATCAAACCCCTGCCATTTCCTAGAAACTTGTAATCCGCCCCAATCTTCTCCAAAATAGAAACTGCTTCTTCAATTGTCAGTAGTTCGTGAAGTGCCCTCTCTGAAAAAGATTGAACCTCTTGATTAATTGAGTTGTCCTCAAGGAAGATTATTGCAGGGTTTGTATTTTCTCCTGTTTCAGAATAATTTTTTATTATGTCAAATGATACTTTTTTAATTTTTTTGATAGTTTCTGGATCAGTGTTTTCATCTATCCTTATCGATACAGCCCCGTTTCCCCTTGTCTTGTATGGATTATTAGGATTTAGGCGTATTAATTTAGGTGGTTCCTTGATTAGATTTCTATTTATGTCCCTAATAGCCTCGATAATAAGAGTACCGATATACGTTGTGCACATTCCATATACGGAATCAGTATCATCCAGCCCAATTATCACAAAAAAAGGAGGGTACATATTTATATAACCTTTCTTATAGAATTTTTAAGATGGAGAAGCAGGAACTAATAGATTCTATAATAGAAACTCTGAAGAAAGGTGGTTTTGAAGTAGCTATTTCTAGGGTTCAGTGTTCATTTGACATTGTTGCGAGGAGGAATCTAATAGTATTAATTATAAAGGCTTTAGTTAATCTTGACACATTTTCTGAAGAACATGCCTGGGATCTAAAAATATTATCTAAGGCCCTTAAGGCTACGCCACTTGTAGTTGGTGCTAAAACAAAGATTGGTCTTGTTGAGAACAGCACGGTATATACTAGGCACGGGATAAATTGTATATCTTTAGATACTCTTGAAGATCTGTTCATAGAAGGGAATCCGCCTTTGGTGTATGCTGACCGTGGAGGGTTCTTTGTAGAAATAGATGGCTCATTAATCAGAGAAGAACGAGAAAAGAGAGGGATGTCTATCGGGCATCTGGCTGATCTAATAGGCGTTTCAAAAAGTTCCATTTATGAATTTGAAAATGTGAATAAGAGAATTAATATTGAATCTGTTTTAAAAATTGAAAAGGAGTTAGACGTAGGTATAACAAAGCCGATATATATAATTAAGGTCACTGATAAAAAAGAGTTGGATAATCTAGCAGAAAAGTCTATTGACAAAGCAAAATCTGATCTAGAAAAAATTGTTCTCGGTGATCTAAGTGATAGAGGATTTGAAGTATTCCCTACCAAGAGAACTCCTTTTAATGCACTCTTGAAGGAAAGGGAGATTTTAATAACTGGGATTACAAATATTACAACAAATCTCTTCGAGAAAAAAGCCGAGATAGTGGCAAGTATTTCTGAGATAACAGAAAAGGATGCAATGTTTGTAGTTGATGCTAAGAGAATAAAGAAAAATATCAAAGGTGTCCCTATACTAACCCAAAAAGAGATTAAATCGTCAAAAGATGTAGAGGACATACTTGATCTTGTCCATGAAAGGAAGACACAAGATAATAATCAGAATTAATAAAATCCAAACAAAAGTTTATATATTACAAAAAGTTTTTAGATAAGCGTGATGAAAAAGCTATCCTGATTAAAGATGATGAAGCTTATGAGCTCTGAAATGCTTTTGGGGGTATAAAATGAGGTATAGATTTCTAATACTCTTTATTTTTGTCCTCTTATTTATAGAGTTGCCACTTGCGTATGTATATTACACAGGACAACAAAGAGCTGTTGAAAAAGAAATCACGCAAATAGAACTTACAGATAATTTTCTGGTAACAAGAGACAATCCAAACTATTCAACTCTTGTAATGAAAAATGGGGAAGTGTATAGAATCCTTTTTTCTTCCTCTAAGAAGATAAATCTTTCAATTACCGACCAAGAAGGATTTTCGAGATGGCAAGAAGATCCAGATAATATAAAACCGTTAGAATTTTTTTATCAAGTAGAAAACGTAGACTATAGATTTACCCCAAATGAAACTAAATCATATTATATAATTTTTGAAACAGATCCTTTGCTCGCGGTAAACGCTTCAGTTTTTATTGAAATATCTTCAGTCTATAAAGAGGTATTAAGAGAAGATATAATCAACACGATTAAACCAATATTACAAGGAACTTCTGTAATTACAATACTACTTTTCATGCTTTCTATTCTACCAAAAGGTGGGGTTTCAAAGAAAATTAAAGGTAAGACATTTTATGTTCTCTCAGATGAGGCGAAGGCCCACGATGTTGCCTTTTTGAAGAATATTAAAGGGTTCACAGACAAAGAAGTCAAGACATTTTTAATTCTGTTAGAAAAAGGTAAAGTGACAGAAAAAGAAATCCCTAAACTATTTGACATACCTACCTTTTATAACCTCTATAAAATGGGATTTATCAAGAAGATTACAGAACTTTAATGAATATTTCTCCAAACATTGTTTCTTGAGTGACTTCTATTTTTTTATCACTGTAAAGGAAGAGTATATACAAAAATAATCTTGCTAGCTCAAGAGAAGTCCTCTCTTCAAGTAGATGACTAAAAGGTATAACATTGTATAGGGCCTTTAGTTCAAGCAAATGCTCGTATAGTTTTTCCACCTGTTTTCTAATGTCTGCTTTGATTTCATCTATATGGTAGAGTTGAGGACCAATTTTAGCTATGATCTTTCTCTTTGGTTTTTCACCCTCTTCTAAAGCATCGATTAATGCATCAAATAACTCAGGAAGGGTCATCTTTCCAGCATTTCTTCTTCTTAAAGGTGGCTTAATATCCTCCATTTCAAATTCAGCATTTTCAATATCCTCCCAAAAGTCGAAAAATGCATCGTCCTCTTCTTCCTTTTTTTCATCCACCATTAATTGCTCGCTTTTCATTCTCAAAAGTATTGAGGCAGTAAGAATTGTTTTACCCGATATCCTGAGATCTAGAGTTTTTAATTGTTTTATTCTTTCCAAGAATTTATTTGTTAGATCAATTATATCAATATCCCATGGATCTATTTCTCTTGACAAGACAAGATCCATCAATACATCTACTGGGCCTATTTCAGGTATTAAGACCTCTTCTTGGATCAGGCTAAAGCCTCCGACTCATTAACTACCTTATCCACTTCAAGTGCCACCATTGCTGAAAGTCCTTTCTTATACATAGATACACCGAATAGTCTTTCTGCCCTTGACATCATGCCCTCTCTCAGAGTGATTACAATGAATTGAGTCTTATCTGCCTGTCTCTTTATCATTTCGGCGGTCCTCTCAACATTTGCATCATCAAGATTTGCATCTACTTCATCAAGTATATAGAATGGGGATGGTTTGTGTCGTTGAATGGCAAAAATGAAGGACAAAGCGGTAATTGCCTTCTCTCCTCCGCTCAAAGCTATTGCAGCGTTTACATTTTTACCCAACGGCTTGGCATCTATGATAACTCCACCATCAAATGGATTATTATCATTTTCTAAGAGAAGTTGTGCAGTTCCTTCAGGGGATATATCCGAGAATATAGTTGTAAAATTAGCAGCAATTTCATTAAATGTTTTTAGGAAAACTTCTGATTTTTCTTTTTCGACTTCACCGATGAAATTAAGTATGGCATTCTTTTCTTCTATTAGTGTATCCCTTCTAGTTCTTAGAGTGTTATATCTCCCTTCCTCTTCCTCAAATTCTATTATTGCCCTCATGTTGATAGGCATTAGTTTTCCTCGTTCTTTTTCTAGGGATTCTAATTCAATTTTTAATCTGTCAGGATGCTTAGAAAACTCCTTCGGTTCTTCATACTCAGAAGCTAATCTTGAAAATTCATTTATCTCATCAATAACGGTCTTTTTTTCCGAAGTCCATAAATTTAAATCAGATTCTAGTTTTGATATCTTTTCAACTTTTTGTTCTTTCTTATTTCTAAGATTAGATGTTTCAGATGAAAGATCTCTCTTATTTTGATTAAATGTTGATAGTTCTTTTTTAATTCTAGTATCTTCTTTTTCTTTCTCTTTTAAAGATACATTAATTTCTTTTATCTTCTCATCCAAGTCGGCTATCTTTTTTACAAGCTCTTCCTCTATTGGTTTTTTTGAATTCATTTTTTCAGAAGATTTGACGTTGGATTGTTTTAAGAACTCAAGAGAAGAATTAATAGAAGATAATTCTGAATCCATCTCCGATTTTTTATTTCGAAGCTCTGTCAGGTCTGTTTCAAGTGTTTCTCCAATTTCGCCAACTGCTGTGTCTTCTATTCCCTTTTCGACGTTGGCCTTTTCCTTCTCAAGTTTTGTAATCTCTTTTAGAATTGGATCTATCTTGATTTTTATTTCTGAGGAAAGGCCTCTTTGTTTTTCAAGCTTTTTTATTATCTCATCTTTAGATTTTTCAAGAACTGATTTTTCCTTTTCTAGTGATGTCCTCTCTTTAATTAGTTCTTCTTTTTCTCTTTTGATCGTTGCACTCTCGGAATCATCCTGTGCTTTCTTAACGCTAAGCTTACCCAAAGATCCTTCAAGCTCTTCAATTTCAGCTTTTACTGATTTTTTCCTTGATTCGTATTCGGATAGTTTCTTTTCCAAATCTTTTAATGATAAATTATCTTCTTCAATATTAAATGAAACTGCAAATTTCTTTCTGGTATAATAACCACCTGTTATAGCTCCAGTTGACTCTACAAGATCTCCGTCAAGTGTGACAAGTCTAGTATTATCAATTTTTTTAGAAACGTCTATGTTCTCAATTATATAGGTCCTTCCAAATACATACTCAAAGGCCTTTCTGTATTTTTCATCAAATGAAACAAGATCAATTGCAAGCCCAACTACTCCTTTTTCTTTGGGTGCATTTGCTATCTTTGGGGCTACAAGTTTGTTTAAAGGTAAAAATGTAGCACGCCCAGCTTTTAGATTTTTAAGTAATTTAACACATTCTCTTGCAACATTATCGTCTTGTACGACTATATTTGTAAGTCTTGAACCTGCTGCAACTTCTAAAGCCAGGCTATACTCCTCTTTCGTCGTTCCTAGTTCTGAAATTGTTCCATAAATTCCGGGTATTAGTTTGTCTTTCTTTGCCTTCAGTATCTCTGTAATGGCCTTCTGCCCACCAGTTATATCGGTCTGAACTTCTTTTTTCACATTTATTCTTGCTTTGACATTTTCTAGTTGGGATAAAATATGTTTAGATTCAGATTCGAGCTGGATCAATTCACCTTTAAGATTCTGATATTTTTTATTTAGATTGGTGCTTTCAGTGGTGTTAGTATTAAGATTTGATTCATACTGTGAAAATTTAGATTCTTTTTCTTTCAATTTAGTTCCAATGCCCGTCAATTTTTCTTCCGTCTTTTTTATATCTAACAAAACTCTGTTTGAGTCTTGCTCCAACAGAAGTACAGATGCATTATAAGTATCAAGTTCCTTGTTTAAACCTAGAAATTCTTTCCTGCTCTTTTCTAGTCCCCTATCAACCTGTAATAAATTCTCTTTAATCTTAAGGAACATGCCGTCTTTTCCAGAAAGAGACTCCAAGAGTTTTCTATATTCTGCCTCTTTTACTTTAATCGTTGATTCTATTTCAGCTGCTTCTTTTTCTAATTTTGATTTACGCTCTAAGTGCCCTTTAATTTTTGACTCGTTATCGTTAATTTCTTTCTTAATATCCTCTATCTCTTTTTTTACTGTAGCAATTTCTCTTTTCTCATATTCTTTTGATTGATTTAACGATGAGATATTACCTTTAATTTGTTCTAGTTCTCTTGTTATATTGATACTTTCCATTTCCATTTTACGATTGTACTCATCATCTAGATCCAATAACTCTTTTTCTTTGTCGAAGATATTCTGGGTAAGGTTAGATACTACACCCCTTAATTCATCAATGTCCTTCTGACCTTTTTCAATATCAGTTTCAAGTTTTGACTTAGTATCCTTGAAATTATTCAATTTACTATGGTAGTATATTCCCCATTTAGTTTTTATTTCAGTCTCGATTTCCTGATATCTCTCAGCGTCTTTTTTGTCCCTCAACAATCTATCAAGACGATTTTTAACTTCAGAAATTACAAGTTCAACTCTTGTTATATTTTCTTGTGCTTTTTCAAGTTCTCTAAGACCCTTGTCCTTCTTATCATCAAACTCAGCTATGCCTGATATTTCTTCAATTATTCCTCTACGGTCTACAGGGTTCATGTTGATAAACTGGGCAATGTCCCCCTGCATAATTATATTGTGACCATCGGGTCTAACTCCTACATAAGAAAAGATATCCAATATATACGATCTGGTGGCTCTTTTTCCATTAACCCGGTACTCCCCTTCCCCTTTGGTATTAACTGCTCTAGAAATAGTGACTTTTTTCTCTTCTAGAGGGAACCCACCATCTTCGTTGTTAAATGTGATTGAAACAAATGCTTCTTCAGCCTTCTTTTCATCATCTGTTCCAGAAAATATAAGGTCCGATAATCTCTCTCCTCTCATTGATTTTGCAGATATCCTACCCACCACAAAGCAGATAGCATCTGTTATATTGGACTTACCGCTGCCATTAGGACCAACGACGCAGGTAAAGCCCTTAGAAAGAGGGAGTGAAACAGTTTTATTACCGTATGATTTGAATCCTTTCATTGTCACTTTTTCTATGAATACTATGGAACCACCTCTAGAGTAACAAACGATATTCACTATCTGAAGTTTATAATAGTTTTCGTTAGTTGAACACCAATCACGATTAATTTTAAATAAATAAAGATGTTTTTAACATTTGTGGTGCAATTTTCTAAAAGAAAACTTGTTCTAATTATAATCTTGATTATTATTGGGCTTATTCTCTTTAATTATTTGTTTTACAGAGATCCTGAAAGGATAATTCCTGTTGAAGAGGGCCTAATAATATCGCCAGCAGATGGACAGGTAATATCTATAGATTTAATGAAAGTTGAGGAAATCCCAGTTACAGTGAAAAATGGAAAGAGTATTTATTTTCCTGAACTAAAAGGAGTTGTAGAAGGGAACTATACTGTGATTTCAATTTTTATGAATCCTTTAGACGTGCACGTAAATAGATCGCCAATTCCTGGCGAAGTAAAAGATACTATTTACATAGAAGGCAAACACTCACCTGCATTCGGTGAGGTCTTAAGTGAAAATGAGAGAAATATAATTGTTATTGACGGAGAAATAAAAGTAGTTACAGTACAAATTGCAGGTACAGTTGCAAGAAGAATAGATTGTTTTGTTATTGAAGGTCAGAATATCAATGCTGGCGATAAGATAGGGAGAATAAAACTTGGCTCGCAGGTAGTCTTGATGTACCCATCCACCTCAGTAACAATTGTAGAAGTGGGCGATAGAGTAAAAGCCGGGGAGAGCGTAATTGCAAAGATATAGCTTATGCTATGAGTTCTATCTTTTTTCTTCCGGCTTCAAAGGCTTTAATATTCAATTCGGCCTTTTTCCCTAGAACTAAATTTATAGTTTCTAGAAGAGTTTCATTTTTTATAGGAGTTTCAAGGAAAGAAAGAGCTCCTATCATCACCATGTTCATTGTAACTTGATTTCCTATTTTTTTTGCAATTTCCGTGGCATTAAAAGAGTATACCTTTCCTTTTTCAGAAAGAGTGGAAATAATCTCCTCAATTTGAGGGTATTCAGATTCACCGAGGGAAACAGAAATTGGATTAATTCTTTCAGTGTTTAGTATTACCTTCCCTCCTTTCTTCAAAGAGGAAATATTTCTTAAGGCCTCAAGAGGCTCAAATGCTATAATAACATCCGCTTTTTCTAGAGGTATAACAGACCCATACACTTCATCTCCCATTCTAACATGAGAAACAACTGAACCCCCTCTTTGGGCCATTCCGTGGATTTCCCCTAATCTAACTTTAAGCCCTTCCTTTAATGCGGCATTGCCAAGTACATAAGAAGCAAGAATCGTTCCTTGACCACCAACTCCACATATGAGGATGTTAAATTCCATAAGATTGAGATTGATAAAAGGTATTTAAAGTTATTGAAAAGTTATTTAAGATAAGTTATTTATTTTATATTTATGAAAAGAGAAGTTGTAAAGGATATTGACCTTAATAAAATTAATAGCATAAAAGATCTTACGGACCAAATGACACTTTCTGGAGGGTATGTTGCTAAAAAAGTTGGCGATGGATGTCATATCCTAGAAAGTATGTCAAAGGACAAAGAGTGTAAAAGAATTCTTTCATTTCCTGCTTCATTAGTTGCTACTGGAACAAGAGGGATAATAAAAGAACTTGTAAAGAGACGTATTTTTGATATGATAATCACTACCACTGGTACACTAGATCATGATATTGCAAGAGTTTACAGGGATTATTATCATGGTTCATTTGAAATGGATGATAAAAAGCTACACCAGGAAGGTGTGAATAGAGAAGGAAATGTTCTAATTCCAAATGAATCCTATTCTGAAATCTTAGAAGAAAAAATCAGAGTTATTATAGGAGAACTCTATGATAAAGGAATTAGGGACATATCAACTCATGAAATAGTATGGGAGTTTGGGAAATCCCTAGAAGGAGAGAAGAATAAAGAAGATTCAATAACATATTGGTGTTATAAGAATAAGATACCAATGGTGATTCCTGGCCCTCTTGATGGCTCCGTCGGATGGCAACTTTATTATTTCTGGCAGGACGGGCACAAAGATTTCAATGTTAATGTGATGAAAGACGAGGACGCCATAAGTGATTTCATTTATTCTGCAGACAAAACTGGAGCATTGATGATCGGAGGAGGGATATCTAAACACCACACTATATGGTGGAATCAGTTTAGAGGTGGCCTTGACTACGCTGTCTATATCACAACTGCCCCAGAATGGGACGGCTCTCTTTCAGGAGCAAGGATAAGGGAAGCGATTTCATGGGGCAAGGTAAAAGAGAATGCATCTTTTATAACTATTGAAGGGGATGCAACTGTTATATTGCCCATAATGATAGGGTCACTTCTGAAAAGTTTGTAGGGATTAGATGAAAAGAGGTCTATTTATTGGGAGATTTCAGCCTTTTCATAAAGGCCATTATAATGCCATAAAGGATATCCTAAAAATTGAGGATGAAGTTATAGTATGTGTTGCCGCTTCTCAATTTTCCTACACAATCACAAATCCTTTTTCCAGTGGAGATAGAATAGAGATGATACTAAGATCGATTAAATCTTTAAGGGACAGAATAATAGTTCTATCAAGTGAAAATATGGATAGTAATTCATTGTGGGTAGAAAATATTATTGATACCTTCCCAAGATTTGAAACTGTATATACAAATAACACACTTGTAAAACTCCTTTGGGAAAAAAGAGGATTTAAAGTATCTGAGATTAAATTCTTTGAAAAAGATAAATACAATGGAACGCGAATTAGGGAATTAATTTCTGAGGGCGATAAATGGGAAGATCTCGTTACTAATGAAACTAAAGATTACATTAAAGAGATTAAAGGAGAAGATAGAATAAAAGAAATCTATAAAATCGAGGAAAAGCTAAGAAACGGAGCATTATAGGTTAATCTTCAAGTATGTGATAAAGCTCTTCTATCGTGACATAAGTTACGTTTTGTTCGTCTAGGTAATCTAATAATGATGTTAAATTCTCAAGAGTATAATTGCCTGTTGCCCTGACATAACTACTATAATCCTCTGGTGCGTCTATTTCAATTAACTCCCAGGGATGGAGTCCAATTACAACAATTTTTATTTCTTTGTCAGCTTGGCTACTAACAGCATTATTGAAACAATCCACCCATTTTCTGTTATAAGTTGTGGGCGGATAGAAGTAAGCTGGAGTATGTGAAACTGGAACTCTCAAAATACCCATATTTCCTTCTGAATTCCAATTGTTTTCATCTGGATGGTATGGGTAGAAATTAATTTTATCAGCAGAAGCTTCAACGTGATATCCTTCATTCTGCAATATTACCATCAGATCATTGCATGCACTGTGCCCAGGTGCCCTAAATGAAACTGGTCTTACCCCAATCGCTTTCTCGATAGCTTTTGTTGAGAGAATAACTTCATTTTCCATCTCATACTTTGTCATAGCTTTCAAGGATTTGTGGTGATAACTGTGAGACCCGACTTCATGACCTTTTTGATAAATGCTCTTCAAAACGTCTGGTCTTTTGTCAGCTACATCGCCGTTTACAAGGAAAGTGGCCTTAACTCCATGTTCCTCAAATATTGACAGAAGTAGTGGAACTCCTTCATCAAGACCTCTTTCAGTGTTCAGCACCGGTGGAAAATCAAATTCAGTATCAACTGTAAACAAGACATAGGTTCCGTTTATATCATTCTTATTAAAAAGTTCTGAACTACCTACGATGACTAAAAATAAAATTATTAGAATAAGTGCTATAACCTTTTTCATCGGATCAACTATTGAATGCCCTTACCTGTAGATACAATGATAAAATCTCCATGCTTAATACCTTTAATAGAAAGTAGGTATCTCGCAAAGTCTCTTATCTTTTCACTGTTTCCCTTGATAATAATTACTTCAAGGCAGTTCTCTTCATCAAGATGGACATGTGAAGTTGTTACAATTTCTTTTATGTGGTGGTGCTCTACATCTGTTATTTTTTCGGCAATGCCTCTTTTTGTATGGTCATAAACTAATGATATTGTGCATACAGCGTCCTCTTCTCCAGATATCCACTGTCTTTTGACAATATACCCTCTAACCATATCTCTTATAGCTTCAGAACGACTCTCGTATCCTTCAGATTCAATAATTTTATCAAACTTATCCAAAAGATCAGGAGGGATTGAAACACCAAATCTTAAGACGCTAGTCATGTAGAACTCCTCTACCCTATTAAGCATACATTTTTATATAGTTATGCTCAAATAAGATATAAGTCATTATAACTAATAATATATTGTATAGAAAGATTTATTAGTATATAAGTATATCTTATAGCATAAGGTGAGTTTATGAATAGTAATATCCGACTTGATGAGAAAGATAGACAGATAATAACTCTTTTCCAAAAGAATCCAGAGATATCGCAAAGCGAAATAGCTGAAATTATTGGCCTATCCCAACCTTCTGTTGGAATGAGGATAAAAAAATTGAAGGACAGAGGAATACTTTCTCATATAGTGGGTATGAATTTTAAGAAAGTAAATCTATTTCTTGCTAAGGTAGAAATAGCAGCAAAAAATTCACAAAATATCATTGATACATTTAGCAAATGTCCTTTCTTTATTAATGCTTTAATGGTATCTGGAAAATATAATATGACCCTACTATTCATGGGGGAGAATATATCTAGCCTTGAATCCATAGTAGACTATCATTTGAGATTAAATCCAGATGTGAAAGAAGTTGATTTCAACATAATTGTAAGTCCAGTAAAAGATTTTGTAATGCCGGTGAAGATTACATTAGAAGGAGAGCGAGGATGTGATCTTGATTGCGAAGGATGCCCTTACTACAAATCAGGGAGATGTTATGGATGCCCTGCAACTAACGCTTACAAAGGAGATTTCTGGAGAAAAGATTAATCTTTTTCTTCTTTTCTAATATCGCTAGAAGATATTTTTTTGTTATCTTTCAATATTAGTTCTACCTCAATTATGTCTAGTGGGTAAAGTCCATATTCGCCCCTAGCATCATTGATTTCTTCTGCACCTTCTAAGGTATCAGATGTAACTACAATAGCGTCTGCATCCATTGAGTCAACTGCGAATCCAAGTCTATCATTTATTTCAATTATTTCAAAATCATGATTAATTTCTTTTTTCTCATTTGAAAGGTATTCAATCAAGTTAGTTTTCCTAGTTTCATAATTTTGAATACTCTCTGCATATTTCTTATTTTTAATCATATTATCTGATGTAAGTCCGATATAGACAAAACCAAGGTTAAATGCTATCTTAAGAAAATGTTTATGGCCTTCGTGCAATCTATCGAATGTTCCAGATGCAATAACTTTCATTGACTCACCTTTGGTTTTGTGTATCCCTTTAGATTATCAAAATCTTTAAGAGATTTTTGGACAAGGTGGTATAATTCATTCTTCCTTGTTATAGCAATCATATGCGCCGGCGGGTGAATGCTTCTTAATCGGTCAATTATAAGGCCTCCTTCACCTTCAACTGATGCAATAACATTTGCTTTGAATTTTATTTTTACTTCTTCTTTCAAAGTTTTTTTTAAGATTGTTTCTGCGAATTCTTCAGTTATTACTTTGGGTTTTCCAATTATTTTTAGGTCTCCATATCTCTTCATATCGGACAGGGATGTTAGGATTTTATCAAATGATTCAGACCTTACAAGGACAAAAGTAGTTTCCACAACTTCTTTATGTTAGGGATAAATAAAAGTTTTTGCCTAAAAAATAACCAAAACCTTTATATATATTTTTCAGGAGTAGAAAAATACTCTTTGAGATGCGGTTGTAGTGTAGTGGCTAGCACGCGAGCTTGCCAAGCTCGCAACTCGGGTTCGAATCCCGGCGACCGCACTTCTTTTTATTACCAAATTAAGTCTTCATTATCGTCAAGTACATCTCTTTTTTCAAGAAACGGATAAATCTGCTCAATTCCTGTAATATATTTTTTAAGATATTTTTTTAGTTCACGATAGTAAATTACAATTACTTTTTTACCAGAAGATTGAAGTTCCTTAACATACCTCTTGAAAAGGAGAGTTCCTTTTTTATCAAAATCTGTTAATACAATCACTTCTTTTTCTGAGATACTTTCAATTACATCAAAAATATTGTACTGAGAAACAGCAATAATTCTAGCATTAATTCCAAGATTTATTAGAGATTCGATATCGTTTTGTCCTTCAACTAGGATTATCCCTTCTTCATCTTTTAATCTATTTAAAACTTCCAAAGTATTTTCGATATCCTCTTGAATAGACATCAAAACAATTGAAATTATGATCTTTATAATGTTAAGCAAATAATCTTGGATGGGTCCGCCATCCATTAATAACGTTTATATGTTAGGGAGTTCTAATTTAACCGAATAAATATTCTAAAAATCTTAGGTGTTTGTATGGTGTCAAAAGAAGAAATTCTAGAAGGTTTGGCTAAAGCTGTAATAGATGGTGATGAAGTCAAAAGTGAAGAACTTGCAAAAAAATCTCTCGAGCTAGGAATAGACCCTTATGAAGCTCTGATGAATGGGTGCAACAAAGGTATGGCAAAAGTCAGTGAACTTTACGAATGCAAAGAGATGTTTGTTCCTGAAATACTGTTATCTGCTGATGCTATGTATGCAGCTATAGATATTTTAAAGCCACATCTAAAGGTAGATGCTTCAGCCAAAAAGCCTGCTAAAGTTATTATAGGTGT
>Ga0208459_1001066_pt1 | contig 27174 bp, 22 predicted proteins | sample AD_UKC087_MetaG_FD_184433 | JGI IMG/M metagenome (GOLD analysis project Ga0208459, IMG submission 184433) | Active sludge microbial communities of municipal wastewater-treating anaerobic digesters from USA - AD_UKC087_MetaG (SPAdes) (version 2) | ecosystem: Engineered > Bioreactor > Anaerobic >... | reverse complement strand
ATGAAATGCAGGAGCTACAGCGGTATTCGGCTGCGAGGGCGAAAAAACCTTAAGACTGGATTTTTACGATTTTCTGTACTACTTCCTTTTTATCAAAAGTGAATTTGATGTAATAAACTCCTGGCAACAGACCCAGTTCAGCACCATCAATATCGAGGCTGTGGACACCTTCCTCCTGTTTTTGATTGTTTACCATCACTGCAATAGTTTTTCCGGTGATATCATATAATTCCGCGGTAACATCCATGGACTTTCTCAAAAAATAAGTGCAACTGGTCATCCCTGCAAAAGGATTGGGATAGGTATTCAAAGCAAAATCGGCGGCAGTATACTCCATAGTTCCAAGGGCATTCTCTTCAGCCGTTTGGGCTTCCTGCGGGCTGTAATAAGCCAGCGTTTCGATATTGGGGACTTTCTCATAGCTTCGCTGATACTCTTTGTGGCTCATCATCACCAGCGGGTACCTGTATCCATCGGCAAACCAGTAATACAAAGTATGTGTCAGGTCGATGGTGGAGCATGGGTTGTATTCAACAGCGGTTTTCACCACCTTAACACGCAGGGCATTCTTTATGGTTTTGTCGGGCATCCTCAGCGTTCCATAGGCGTCGGCACTCACCTGATATTTGCCCTCAAACGTTATACCCCGCACAATCAGATAATGGGCTTCGCCGGCAAAAAAATCAACATAACTGTCGCCATAAGCAAAAGGATACTTCATTTTGGTAATAGGATCAGTATAAATCAACGAAATGTCTTTGGTGGTATAACCCTTTAATTCAACCCCGTTTTCATTGATTTTGTTATAATATTCGTAACCGTCTTCCCCGGTAACTGAATTATAGTTGACGGCATCCATCAGCGGAGCAGCAGGCTCTATGCCTACATTAGAAATGATTTCCTTACCGTTAAAAACAATTTTCGCAAAGTCCCAGTTCTGCCCGCCGCCTGCCACACCAGGATCTACATAATCAAAAGCGTAGTATTTCGGGGCATCGCCATTACGGGGTGCATTAGTCATAAAAGTAAGCCGTGTCTGGGCGGCAACAGTGAAAGCAAATACAAAAAATGTCAGGTATAAAAACAGCTTTTTCATAAGTTTGAGTTTTGTACAAAAATACAAATATTTTTTGTAATTGGCAAGTTGCGGTTGGAATATTACAAACAGGGAAGTGTTATAAATGCCCGTCAGGCTCAATGAAAAAATTGCCAAATACTTTTATTTACAGATATTATTTTTCTGTATCTTTAACGGACAAAAAAACATACTCATGGATCCTGAAAAATTACTGACCGATGTGTGTTCAATAGCCCGCACTGCCGGATCATTTCTCAAGTCGGAAATACATAAAATATCGGAAAAAAACATTGAAACCAAGTCGGAACATGATTTTGTTACCTATGTGGACAAGGCTTCCGAAAAGTTTTTGATTGAAGAACTTTCAACCCTCTTTCCCGAGGCTGGTATCATAGCCGAAGAAAGCCGGCAGGCAAAAAACGCACATCGTTTCAACTGGATTGTCGATCCCCTCGACGGCACATCCAACTATATCCATGGCATGGCTCCCTATGCCGTAAGCATTGCCCTTACTGATTACGACAATGAAATTCTCGGTGTGGTTTATGAGGTAGGTCAGGATGAATGTTTCAGCACATCCGTAAACGGTCAGACCAAGCTCAACAACCATCCTGTCAGGGTGTCTGCTACTCCCCTCCTTACCCAGTCATTTATTGCCACAGGGTTCCCAAGCAGGGATTATTCGCGGCTGCCGGAATACATGGAACTCATGAAGGCCCTGATGTTCGAATCGCATGGTATCAGGCGCCTGGGGTCGGCCGCCACCGATATTGCCTATGTGGCCTGCGGCAGGTTCGACATTTTTTATGAATACCACCTGAGTGCCTGGGATGTGGCGGCAGGCGCTGTACTGGTAAAACAGGCCGGCGGAAAAGTGAGCGACTTCAGCGGAAAAAACAACTATCTTTTTGGCAAAGAAATCATCACCTCAAACGGTCATTTGCATATGGATTTTCTAGAACAATTAAACAAGTTTTTCAACCATGGATAATCGGATTGTCTTAGTAAAATATGACATCACCACCTTAAGTGTTGATGCCATTGTAAATGCCGCCAACAGCAGCTTGCTGGGCGGCGGCGGCGTGGATGGCGCCATACACCGGGCTGCCGGCCCTGCATTGTTGGAAGAATGCAGAACCCTGAAGGGTTGCCCTACAGGACAGGCCAAAATCACCAAAGGATACCGGCTGCCGGCAATCCACGTAATTCATACCGTCGGGCCTGTCTGGCAAGGCGGCAAAAACCACGAAGAAGACCTGCTGGCTGCCTGTTATCGCAACGCACTCCAACTTGCCGTGGCAAACAACCTCAAAAGCATAGCCTTCCCCAACATCTCTACAGGCGTATATGGATACCCCATGGTACCGGCTGCAAAAATAGCTATCAGGGAAGTGAAGGAATTTTTGAAAAATAACCAGACCTTTGAAAAAGTCGTTTTTTCGTGTTACGATTACGAAAACTACGAATTGTACAAAGAGCTGCTGGAAAGAGAATAAAACAAAAGGTTATGTGAGGCATGAAGGGCCTGTTAAAGCCCTTATACCGCTAATACTCGGTCTTTTTATCGTTGACCACCCACAGCTCAAAGGGCTTGTTGAGATCTTTGTGTTTCACATTGATAAACAGTATTGACCGTTGTTCGTAAGGCAAGGGTATCTGCTGATAAATAAAGGAATCGTCGAAACCTGCTGCCGAGGCTTCTTTTTGTGTGGCGGCAAAGAAAACCCGTGCCGGACGGGCCCAATAGATGGCTCCCAGGCACATGGGACAAGGCTCACAACTGGTGTATAAATCACAGCCATCTAGCTGAAAAGTACCCAGGTTTTTGCAGGCATCACGTATGGCCATAACCTCTGCATGAGCTGTGGGATCGTTGGTGGTAGTCACCACGTTGGTGCCCTGCCCGACCACTTCGCCGTTACGCACCACAATAGCTGCAAAAGGGCCACCCGTAAGCGATAAGGCATTCGCGCCGGCCATTTCAATTACCCGGCGAATGAATTTTTCATGATTAGTGTTTTCAGGAATCATTGTATCTTAATTGCGTTCTTAACTTTTTGTTTCGACAGAGCCAGATCGACGACTTCTTTCATTTCGCTGACATAATGAAAAGTCAGCCCATCGATATAACTTTTGTTTATTTCTTCAATGTCTTTTTGGTTTTCAACCGAGATGATAACATCCGTAATGGCAGCCCGTTTGGCAGCCAGTACCTTTTCTTTGATCCCTCCCACAGGCAGCACCTTGCCACGCAGTGTGATCTCGCCGGTCATCGCCATGTTTTTGTTGGGTTTACGCTGTGTAAAAGCCGATGCCAGGGCCGTAAACATGGTGATGCCAGCCGATGGCCCGTCTTTGGGCGTGGCTCCTTCAGGAATATGGATATGTACGTTCCAGTTTTCAAAAACAGAACTGTCGATGTCGAGCAGGGGTGCATGAGCTTTCAGGTATTCATAAGCAATGGTAGCCGACTCTTTCATCACATCACCCAGGTTGCCGGTGAGGGTAAGGTTGCCCTTGCCTTTGCTCAGGCTCACTTCGATAAACAATATCTCGCCGCCGACAACAGTCCAGGCCAGGCCGGTGATCACCCCTGCCATATCGTGGGGAATATCCTTATCTTTCTGATATATCGGGTTGCCCAGAATTTTCGTCAGCTCATTTTGCTGAATATTTTTGTTATATTTTTCCTCCATGGCAATGGCGCGCACCCTATTTCTGACAACTTTGGCAATGGTACGTTCCAGCATACGCACACCAGATTCGCGGGTGTAATCATCGATAATTTTTTCGAGCACCTTGTTGCCAAAAAGAATCTGCTTTTCCTGCAAACCATGTTCTCTCAACTGTTTGGGTATGAGATGCCGCTGGGCTATTTCTACTTTTTCTTCGATCAGGTAGCCGCTCAGGTCAATAATCTCCATACGGTCGCGCAGGGCGGGATAAATAGTTGAAAGGCTGTTGGCTGTAGCGATGAACATCACCCTGGACAGGTCGTAATCTACTTCCAGAAAATTATCATAGAAGTTGGTATTTTGTTCGGGGTCGAGAATTTCGAGCAGGGCGGCCTGTGGGTCACCGCTGACATTGTTTCCGCTCACTTTGTCAATCTCATCAAGGACAAAAACCGGGTTGGAAGATTTGGCTTTTTTCAGGTTTTGGATGATACGGCCGGGCATGGCGCCAATGTATGTTTTGCGGTGTCCGCGCAACTCCGACTCATCGCGCAGGCCGCCCAGCGACATGCGCACATATTTGCGTTCCAGCGCTCTTGCGATGGATTTCCCCAGTGAGGTCTTCCCCACTCCCGGAGGGCCTATCAGGCACAAAATCGGCGACTTCATATCGCCTTTAACTTTGAGTACCGCCAGGTATTCGATGATGCGTTCTTTTACTTTTTCGAGGCCGAAATGGTCTTCGTCGAGTATCCGCTGGGCATTTTTAAGATCGAAATCACCCTCGGTATATTCATTCCAGGGCAAATCCACTATGGTTTCCAGGTAGTTGGTCTGCACCGAATATTCGGCGGCATGGGGGTTCATACGCTGAAACTTGCCCAACTCACGGGCAAAAAGTTCGGCCATTTCGTCAGGCCACTTTTTGCCTGAGGCTTTTTCTTTCAGTTCGCTGATAAGCTGCTCCTGAGGATTATCACCCAGCTCCTGCTGTATCTGTTTGATCTGCTGCTGCAGCAAAAAATCACGCTGCTGCTTGTCGAGGTCTGTTTTTACTTTGTTTTGTATCTGGTTTTTCAGTTCGATCATCTGCAGCTCTTTCACCATGTGGTTCATGGCAATGTTGGCGCGTTCGGTGATATTAACGGTTTCGAGCAACAGTTGTTTTTCGGCTGTTTCGATATTCAGGTTGGAAGAAACAAAATTTATCAGAAACGACGGGCTTTCGATATTTTTGATAGCAAAAGCGGCTTCCGAAGGAATATTGGGCGATTGCTTGGCTATCTGTATGGAAAAATCTTTCAGAGATGAAATCAGCGCCTGAAACTTTTTGTCGTTCCGGGCAGGTTCTCCCTGTGCATATTCCCCTACGCGTGCAGTAAAATAAGGCTCTGTAGAAATAATATCCAGCACCGTAAAACGTTTCTTGCCCTGTATGATGACGGTAGTGCTGCCATCGGGCATGTGCAGGGTTTTTAAAATGATAGCCACCGTGCCGACTTTGTACAAGTCGTTAAAGGTAGGCTCTTCCACATTGGGGTCGGTCTGGGAAACCACGCCAATGTTTTTTCTGGCTTTGTAGGCTTCTTTGATCAGCCGGATAGATTTATCGCGTCCTACCGTGATGGGAATCACCACTCCGGGAAACAATACCGTATTTCGCAAAGGCAAGATCGGCAGTGTTTCGGGCAGCTCCTCAGAGTTCATCTGTTCTTCCTCCTCGCTGGTAAACAAAGGGATAAACTCTGTTTCATTATCGACAAGACTTAATAGCTTCAGTTTTTTTTCCAATTCAGCAGAAAATTCCATATAATTCCAATTATGACAATGTGTCAGTTCAACAACAAATCTGATATGAATTTTTGATTTAAAGGCGTATGTTCCAACAAAAACAACAGATCAGGCATAGGCTCTGTCAAATAAAATGCCAAGCTTGATGAAAACATTTAATTCATCCGATTTACTTCACATACTTTACTTTTTTCCTGAAGGGAAAGGTCAGTTTGAAAACGGATTCTAAAATATCCATATCCTCCTTCGACAATTCAAGGCCGCGGCGCTGGTAAACATTTTTTGCCACCTCGAGGGCTTTTGCAATGTCGTATGTAGTATATCCCGACACCGAGCTTCCCCAACTGAACGACGGGATAAAACAACGTTGAAAGCCATGCCCGAAAATGTTGGCATTCACGCCTATTACCGTGCCGGTATTGAACATGGTGTTTATCCCGCACTTGGAATGATCGCCCATTATCAAACCGCAAAACTGCAGGCCTGAAGGGATGAATTTTTCCTGCGTATAATTCCACATTTTTACTTCATCGTAAGTATTTTTCAGGTTTGAATTATTGGAATCAGCGCCAAGGTTGCACCATTCGCCAATCACGGAATTACCGATAAAACCGTCGTGAGCCTTGTTGGTATATCCGAATATCACCGTATTGTTGAGCTCGCCGCCCACTTTTGAATAGGGTCCTATGGTTGTTGGCCCGTAAATCTTGGCTCCCATTTTCAGTACTGAATGTTCGCAAAGGGCAAAAGGCCCTCTGATAATAGCTCCCTCCATTACTTCGGCGTCTTTTCCGATATACACCGGGCCTTCGGTAGCATTTATTATAGCGCATTCCACTTTGGCTCCGGGTTCGATGAAGATGTTTTCTGCAGCTATTACCTTGTTGGTAGCACTGATAGCTGCAGATTTACGGCCTTTGGTCAGCAGGGCAAAATCATCTTTTATGGCCTGTCCGTTAAAAGAAAAGATATCCCAGGGATAGCTTATTCTCATGTGGGGGATATCGCAGATAATTTCGTTCAGTCCTTCCAGGTCGATCTTGTCGCTGTCTTCGATTCGTGCCTCGTCGGCGGTATCGCCCAATTCCAGGTCATTTTCATCAATATTATAGGCGATGATATAGTCTTCGCAAACAAGAGCCTGACCGGCCTTCAGCCTGATAATCGCTTTAACTAGGTTAGAGTTCGGGCATACGGAAGCGTTGATAAGAATATTGTTTTTCCCTTTTACCAGCGGATATTTCGTGCTAAGATACTTATCGGTAAGTATGGACACGGGATCCTTCAGAAATTTTTCCCATTTTTCGCGTATGGTCATTATACCGATCCTGATATCTGCCACAGGCCTTATTAACGTCATGGGGTACAAATCCATGCGCGAAGAGTCATCAAAAAGTATATAATTCATATGCAGTAAAATTTGCCAAACTACAATATTAACAAAATATCCTGATATTTATGACAAAAAAATAAAAATAATAGGGGAAAATTTTCATGATTTCCCAGCGAACATACTATCTGTAAAGGAAATAAAAAACCCCGGCATTGCTTTCGGGGTTTTTAAATCATTATTCTTCGCTTTTTGGAGTTTCATTTTCCGGAAGGCCTTCCTTCCTTGTTTCTCCTTTTTTGTCGTAATGTTTTTTGTAACGGTTGCGGAATTTGTCAACACGGCCTGCTGTATCCACAAATTTCATCTTTCCTGTATAAAATGGATGCGAAGTGTGTGAAATTTCAAGTTTTACCAATGGATATTCCTTGCCATCTTCCCAAACAATAGTTTCTTTGGTGGGCGCCGTTGAACGGGTTATAAAAGTATAGTCATTGGATGTATCTTTGAAAACCACTAAACGATAATCTTTCGGATGAATACCTTTTTTCATAATTGATTTATTTTTTAAAATTCAGGTGCAAAATTACACTACTTTTATTTATAAACAAGAGTTTCGGAAAGTTTTTTTATTTATTTTAATAAAATTTATATTAAACTGATATTTTTACATTCTGTATTACAGTGTTATAACATACTTTTTTTATAAATTATATAAAAACTCCATAGTATCCACATTGTCGGCATAATCCCACAATTCGGGGCTTTGGGCTTTTCCAAAATCTATGGTATGAATCCCGTCAAAAAGTCCTCCCACCACACACTGTATATTGTCTTTGTTTTTGTCGATAAAAGACCTCACCTCACTCAGGCTGTTGTATTGCTGGAAATGAATAACGGCAACCGGCGAATTTATTGATGAATCTTCCTTCAAAATAAAAAATCCTCCATCAACAAATGGCTGATTATTTATGATGAAAATCGTTTTATAATAATCGTAATTATTTCTGTATTTGTTGTGGTCATTTATTCCGGCGAAGGAATGCATGCCCGACACAAATTGCGCGAAATCATAATTTGGCGGCACAAAAAGCCCTGTGACATTGCGACACCCCATGCCGAAATAGTTAAAAATGTCGCCTCCCAGCAAATGCAGTTGTTCCGGGGTTTCATTGCCCGACAGCACAGCAAGGCTGTTGCGGTGCCGGCGGATGATGTGCGGGTATTTTTCAAAATAATATTCAAAGTAGCGCGAGGTATTATTACTTCCTGTAGCTATCACGGCATCGAATCCCTGCAGCTTATCTTCTGTAAAGCAAATTAATTCGCGGTATCTGGGATCGTTTTCTATCAGAATCCGGGCTATGGCCGGCAATAAAAAACGGTCGTTTTGCGACAATTTTCCAATAAAAATGTTACCGCTAATCAGCACACACAAAAAATCATGAAATCCGACAAGAGGAATATTTCCGGCCATTACCACCGCAATCTTTTTCGGGGTTTTTATGTTGCCGGCAAGCCGGGGATAAGCTCCGGCCCACTGGTTTAGTTTGCCATCTGCGAGCATACCGGCAATGGCCGTCAGCGAGTACAAAACACTTTCCCTTGTAAAAAAACCATTGTATTTAACACTTTGGTCAACGGCCTCCTGTAAAATCAGGGTTTCAGGTAAATCACCGCTGGTAGTGCGCTGAACGAAACAATTCAGCACTTCCGACAGCTTTTTAAAGTTTGTTATATGTTCTTCGGCAGTAATAGGAATGATTTTTTCATCCATTTTTTATATTTTTGTCAAAAATAATGGAAATTGGCGTGGTAAAATAAACCAGACACGATTTTCGTTAACATTAATATTTATCGAATTCGGATGCGTTATCGCTTGTTAATATTTTTTGTTTTGGCAATACTGGTGCCGGCGGCAGTTTTTTCGCAAGACAAGTCCAGGCAACTGGATTCATTAAGGTTATACTCCAATACAATTGCCAGCGAAAATCCCGATTTTAAAAAATATGAAGCCAACGAAAAGCTGCAGGTGTTGCTGGAAAAGATTTTTTCGTCTGAAAAATACTTTGAATTTCCTTTTGATTCGCTGAAAAAAATTGCTGCACTGACGGCCCCTGACAAGAAGTTTAAATTGTTAACCTGGGGCATAGCCAAAGAAAATGGCACCTATGAGTATTTCGGCTACATTGTGTTTCCTGACAATCAGTACGGCATTAAAAAATACATCAAACTAAACGACAAAACCGTTGAAGTACTATACCCTGAAACTGATATAACCGACCACAACAAATGGTTCGGGGCCATATACTACGACATTATCCCCTGCCATTATCAGGGCCGAAAGCAATACACCCTGCTGGGCTGGAAAGGCAACTCCACCCTGACCACCAAAAAAGTTGTTGAAATTCTGACTTTCCGTTCTAACGGAACACCGGTTTTTGGCAAACGCCTGTTCAGGAAAAACAACAAAGCCACGCGTCACATTTTTGAGTTTTCGGCACGCACCAGTATGCTGCTCCGTTACGAAAGCCAGACCCTGCACACAGTGGTGAAGCCTGCAAAGACAGTAAAATCCTCCTACAGTAAAAAGGATAAAAAATCCAACAAAGCGATCTCTGCCGATAAAAAGGTGGCGGCAAAAGTAAAAACCACCCGGGCCCGGATGATAATTTTCGACCGCCTGTCGCCTGTTGATGCCCGCACCTCCAAATACGTAGCCAACCTGGAAGGACAATACCAGTTTTATGTGCCTGAGACCAACATTTACGACGCTTTTATTTTTGAAAACGGCCGCTGGGTCTTTGTAAAAGATGTCGATGCGCGCAATCCGCAACCTGACAAAAAGAAAAAGTTTGCTCCTCCGCAACTGTAAATCACTGTATTGTAAAAAGTTATTTTTTCCTGGCTTTTCATTTTTTTTATTCCATTATAATTACTTACTTTGCAAAAAATATGATGAAAAAACTTAATAATTTAAACTTAAATAAGTATGAAAAAAGTACACAATTTTAACGCTGGTCCTTCTATCCTGCCCAGGGTAGCCATTGAAAACACTGCAAACGCCATTCTTGATCTCAACGGAATTGGTATGTCAATACTGGAAATTTCGCACAGGAGCAAAGATTTTCAGGCCATCATCGACGAAGCAGTAGCCCTGTTCAAAGAACAGCTTGGCATTCCCGAAGGATATCATGTATTATTCCTGGGAGGCGGCGCCAGCATGCAGTTCTGTATGGTTCCATACAACCTGATGGAAAAGAAAGCTGCATACCTGGAAACAGGCGTGTGGGCAAAAAAAGCCATCAAAGAAGCAAAACTTTTTGGCGAAGTGCTGATAGTAGGTTCTTCTGCAGATAAAAATTTCTCATACATCCCCAAAGGATGGGAAATTCCTAAAGATGTGGACTACATGCACATCACCACTAACAATACCATTTACGGATCGGAAATCAGATACGATATGGACAGCCCTGTTCCTTTGGTAGCCGATATGTCATCAGATATCTTCAGCCGTCCGGTGGATGTCTCCAAATACGCCCTGATCTATGGCGGCGCACAGAAAAACCTCGGCCCTGCAGGCGCTACCTTCGTGATTGTTCGCGAAGATATCCTTGGCAAAGTATCCCGGGTTATCCCTTCGATGCTCGACTACAGAACCCATATCAAAGAAGGTTCTATGTTCAACACCCCTCCGTGTCTGCCAATCTATACCATTATGGAAACACTGCGCTGGCTGAAATCAATAGGCGGAGTTAAAGTAATGGAAGAAATGAACAAGAAAAAAGCTGCCGTATTATACGACGCTATCGACAGCAGCAAGATTTTTGTGGGTACGGTAGAAAAAGATTCGCGTTCACTGATGAACGTATGCTTTGTGATGAAACCGGATTATCAGAACCTTGAAGAAGAATTCATGAATTTTGCCAAATCAAAAGGCATGATAGGAATTAAGGGCCATCGTTCGGTTGGCGGTTTCAGAGCTTCTATATACAACGCCATGCCTATCGAAAGTGTGCAGGCCCTTGTTGATTGTATGAAAGAATTTGAAGCATCCAAGGCATAATTCCAAATAACAAAAGGATAAAATAATTTGTTAATGCAGATTATTTTATCCTTTTTGTTTTAAAATTACTATTTTTGTTTTATCATTACTAAAAAACTTATATTAAACACCTAAAACTAATTTTATCATGGCAAAAGTTCTAATAGCTACTGAAAAGCCCTTTGCAGCTGTGGCTGTAAACGGAATTAAAAAAATTTTTGACGAAGCCGGTTTTGAAACCATCTTGTTGGAAAAATATACCGACAAGGCCGACCTGATTAAGGCAGTTGCCGATGTAGATGCAATGATTATCAGAAGTGATAAGGCCACCGCCGAAGTAATTGATGCTGCAAAAAACCTAAAAATAATTGTCCGTGCCGGTGCCGGATTTGATAATATTGACCTGAATGCGGCCAGCGCCCGTAAGATAGTTGCCATGAATACACCGGGACAAAATTCCAACGCCGTGGCTGAACTCGCCCTGGGTATGATGGTATTTATCTCGCGCCAGCAATTTAAAGGCGGCTCGGGCAACGAATTAAAAGGAAAAAAACTCGGTATGCATGCTTACGGCTATGTTGGGAAACTTGTAGCCGCCATCGCCAAAGGTTTTGGCATGGAAGTGTACGCTTTTGACCCCTTTATTGAAAAATCCGTCATCGAAAGCGAAGGCGTGAAAGCCGTTGACAACGTGGAAGAATTATACAGCACCTGCCAGTACATCTCGCTGCATATCCCCGCAAACGAAAAAACAAAAGGATCCATCAATTTCGACCTGATGTCGAAAATGCCAAAAGGCGCAACTATTATCAATACTGCCCGCAAAGAAGTTATCTGCGAAGAATCTTTAAAACGTATGCTCAACGAACGCCCGGACTTCAGGTATTGTTCCGATATTGCCCCTGCATGTCATGAAGAAATCAACGGAAAATATGAAAACCGTTATTATGCTACCCCCAAAAAACAAGGTGCCGAAACATCCGAAGCCAACATCAATGCAGGCCTGGCAGCAGCCAACCAAATTGTGGGTTTCCTGAAAAATGGCATAACCAAATTCCAGGTAAACAAGTTTTAATAAGGGTTTAAGCTATTAACAACACTGCACCATAATAACTCAAAGGAATGGAAAACGAAAAGAATATACTTTTCTTCAGGTTCGAAGATCTGAGAATTTACAACAAAGCTATCGATTATGTAAACTGGGTCTATACCCACACGCAACTGGTGCCTGAAAGCAGCAGGCTGTGCATGACCAACAGGTTTATCAATGCCGCGCAGGCCATATCCATCAACATTTCGGAAGGCTCCAGCAGAAATAAAACACAGTTTATCTATTATCTGAAAATGGCAAAAAGCGCTATCAGAGAATGTATTGTTTATACGACCATTGCAGAAAAGTTACAATACCTGTCAACACAGGAAGTGGAAGAATCGCGCAATGCGCTGATAGAAATGACCAAAATGATAGGCGCCCTGATAGCATCGTTGCAGAGAACCGAAAAGCCGGGTGAGAAAACCGAAGATGATTTTGAAGACAACCTCAACATAAACCACGACATCGCCTAGGCTCCATCCGCAAATGTTGTTTTAGCAATTATCACAGTACGCAATTATTAATTAATCAAAAATTATTAGCATGGCTATTTTAAAACCATTTAAAGGGTTGCGCCCTCCAAAAAATATTGCTCACCAGGTGGCCTCAAGGCCTTATGATGTGCTGAACTCAAAAGAAGCCCGCATCGAAGCCGACGGGAACCCCTATTCGCTCCTGCATATCATTAAGCCCGAAATCGACCTGGCACCGGATATCGACGAACACGACGCACCGGTTTATGACAAAGGAAAAGAAAACTTTATCAAATTCCGTGAAAACAAATGGCTGGTACAGGACGAAAAAGACTGCCTGTATATTTATGCACAGACCATGAACGGCAAGACACAATACGGCATTGTAGGTTGTGCCGGAGTTACCGACTATATGAACGGTATCATCAAAAAACATGAACTTACCCGGAAAGAAAAAGAAGAAGACCGCATGAAACATGTTCGCAACACCAATGCCAACATGGAGCCCGTTTTCTTTACCTACCCTGCCGTTAAAGAAATTGACGACATCGTGGAAAACATAGTGAAAAACCAACCTGCAGAATATGACTTTACCTCTGTGGACGGGTTCGGACATCACTTTTGGGTAATACGTGATGATGAAACCATCAACAAGTTAGTTGGACTTTTCGGAAAAATTCCGTACACCTATGTAGCCGACGGACATCACCGCACCGCCGCCGCTGCCCTGGTTGGCAATGAAAAAAAACAAAACAACCCCAACCATACCGGCACGGAAGAATACAATTTCTTCCTGGCTGTGCACTTTCCGGCAAACCAGTTGACCATCATCGACTACAACCGGGTGATCAAAGACCTGAACGGGCTGACACCGGAAGAATTTCTGAAAAAACTCGAAAAAGTTTTTACCGTTGTACTAAAAGGAAGTGAAATATACAAACCAGAAAAACTTCATAACTTTAGTCTTTACCTTGATGGCAAATGGTATTCACTCACAGCAAAACCCGGCACATTCAACGATGCTGATCCCATCGGAGTGCTTGATGTTACCATCCTTTCGAAGCTCGTCCTTGATGAGATTATTGGCATCAAAGATTTGAGAACCGACAAGCGTATTGACTTTGTGGGCGGCATCCGTGGCTTAGGCGAACTGAAAAAACGCGTGGATTCGGGCGAGATGAAAGCTGCTTTTGCCCTGTATCCTGTTTCGATGGAACAGTTGATAAACATTGCCGACACCGGCAACATCATGCCTCCGAAAACCACCTGGTTTGAACCCAAACTGCGCAGCGGGCTTGTAGTACATTCCCTTGAATAATAAATTATTCTGATTATAAAAAAACGCCGGTCATTGATCCGGCGTTTTTATTTATTTCTTTGGGCAAATATCAGATGATCCAGACTGAACCGGCCGGCGCCCGTAAGTATGACTGCCAGAAACACAATGCCTAGTTCGATGGCGTGTGAAGCGCCTTTTAATCCGTCGCCATTGGTGAGATGCATTAGCGTTGCCATGAACATGGTAAATAACATTAAAAAGGCAGCGGGGCGTGTAAAATAGCCAAGAATAAGTAATAATCCTCCCAGTGATTCGGAAAGTGCGGCCATAAATCCCCAGAAGGTGGCCCCCAACCCCACTCCTATTATGTCCATCTGTGAGCCGAGAAAATCCCATGTGGCAGGGCCGCCTGCCAATTTGGGTATGCCATGGAGTATAAACATGATGCCGATGCCGATTCGCAGTATCAACAAGCCTGTATTTGTTGCGGATGATATAAATAGTTTGTTTTTCATGATTTTTATTATTTAGAATTATTCTAAACAAAAATCAGGCCATTATTTAGTCTTTTAAATTATTTGTGTGAAATTTTAGTAAATGCTTGGATGTCAAACGAAATTATATTAAATTTATAATTTAAATGATTAAGAAAATGGAAACACAAAAAGAGATTAAAAACAAGTTAAAACTGATATTACCTTTTCTTGTACTTTTAATTTTTTTACAAAACGGGTTATATTCACAATATCAACAGGTTTATGATTTACGAACCGTTTACTTTATGACGCCCGTCAAAGACCAGGGAAATTGCGGCTCATGTTGGGCTTTTGCAACAATAGCCTCCATTGAATCGAACTGGAAAAAAACCGGCTATGGTACTTACATTTTATCAGAAGATAATGTGATTGATTGTCATTCTTTTGATGAAGCGCCTTGTTATGGAGGAAGTTTTTTTATGGCTCAAGCCCTTTTTTCAAGGCACGGCGGAACATTATTGAACAGCAGTGATGCCTACACCCCCACTATTCAGGATTGTCCGCTATCTCAGGCATTCCATCCCGCTCCGTCATCTTATAATGAAGAAATACGGTTTTTACCAAAGAACACCAACATTATTAAACAAGCATTGATAGATTATGGCGCTCTTGCCACTTCCATGTTTTTCAATATCGCAAATTATAATTCAGCAAAGTACAAGTATTATGATAATCAGTTGGACGCAACAGATTCGCTTTACCCTCATTGTGTTACACTGGCGGGATGGAACGACACTATGACATTTCAGGGCGCACCAGGTACTGGTGGATGGATAATAAAAGATTCATACGGAACAGCCTGGGCACAGGCGGGATACTTTTATGTTTCCTACTATGATGCCGGCATATTGTCTGAAACGGCATTTTTTCCAAACAGACAAGATGTCCCAATGTCAGTAAACAAATCCAATGTATATTTCCATGACACTTATGGGTGGGTTGATAATTTCGGTTTTGGATCAAATACAGCCTATGGTTTGGTCAAATATACCATTTCACCTTCAGGGAGTACCATTTCAGCCCAGCAGATCAAACGGATAGGAACTTATGCTGTGGAAGACAATACGACAATTACAATCAGCATTTATAAAAGTTTTTCTGCAGGTGTATTATCCGGCCTGGTTACAAGCCAGTCACTGACCTGCCCTTTTAAAGGCTTTTATAATCTTTCTTTCTCTTTGCCATCCGACTCAATCGGAACCGATGTTTATATTAAGACACAATATCAAACGCCTGCAGGAAAAAACAGCCCCGTACCGATAGAGAAATATGAAGCCAATCACACATCAGGAATTCAGCTTTCATCAAACTCGTGCTGGGTCAGCACCAACGGAACAACTTGGGTTCCAACAGGGCAAGGAAGCGGATATCCTTTTGATCTTTGTATAAAGATGTACACCGAAAATGCTCCAAAGGCAACGTTCAACGTGAATACTGACAGCATTTGCGTTGGCGGAAGCATTATATTCAATGACGTATCTGCCATGCCAAAAGACAGCGTCAGATGGCTGCTAAATGGCACATACCAGGGAAACATGCCCGTAGAAAATATTATTTTCTATACAGCCGGGCAGCACCTTATAGAACTCGTTGTTTTTTCGGGCAGTAATAATGACACTACAGGCATAACAATTACAGTATTACCCTTGCCATCCACACCCTTGATAACACAGTTGAATGACAGCTTATTTTCATCATACGCATATGCCTATCAGTGGTACGATAACTCAGGAATTATTACAGTGGCAACAAATAATTACTATGTGCCTCTGCAGAGCGGAATTTATTATGTTTTGATCACAGACCAATACGGATGCAGCAATATGTCCAGTCCTTATAATTTTATTATCAACTATATCGGTAATGCTACAACAGAAGTCATAGAACTATACCCAAATCCCTTTGGGGACTACCTGAATATTAACTGTCAATCAATGCCTGCAACAGTCTTTATTTCTGATGTTTATGGGCAGATAGTCCTTCAGGCCACTTTATCATCATATAAATCGGCACTATACTTACCACATTTAAACCCGGGTATTTATTATTTGCAAATAAATACAACCGGAGGCAGAAAAGTTTTAAAAACATTGAAGTTGTAAATCGACGTCTTCCCTGTAGGTGCTTGTTATATTAAACTTCTTGAACCAAACTATAACGAGCCGGTGTGACAAGTTGACGGCAAATGTACATGTACTGTCCGAAAAACCTCGTCCACCTGCCAGCCCGGCACATGAACATCGGCAGTGTCGAGATGATTGACGGCACAAGGTTTTGTCAGCAAAATTTAATCTTTAATAAATTTTGATACCAATTTTTTATCAGCATAGTAAAGCTTAATAAAATAAACTCTGCTATTAAGCGATGATATTGTTAGTTCTGTTTTCGATTCGGTTAATGGTTGCTTTATAAACAACTGACCTTGTAAATTATACAAAGCAATTGATGCGTTTTTTGACAAATCCTGTAGCAATTGTTCAACGCTCATTGTCAAAATTTTATCCAAATGTTCTGCCAGTCTTTCATTGTCATGGTTTGTTCTTGCTCAGCCTGACGTTCCGTAAAATCCAAATACCCCGAAACTATTTGTCCGAGCGAACGAAACTCTCTTTCGTCTAGATAATTTTTTGCTGCCACTGCATCTTTGAGGCACGGACGACTGCCGGGGGAAAGTCATCAAAAAATATCCTATACGTTTGGGAGTTGAACCGAAACATTCACATTTCATGAGATTATATGTACTACAAACATTCCAAAGCCAGGCGGGCCATGCGGATACTGCTTACACGGCACCATATCCTGCTGCCAACGGCAATATCGAATTTTTCCAGGTCAGCACACTGCACGGCGTATTCTTTTCCGCTGCCATCGCGCACAAAGGGCTTGCGTGTTTCGGTTCCGCGCTCGTTGATATACGACTCGATACCGGCAAAAGAAAACTCATAGGTACCCCCTGTTTTGTATTCGGGATGAAGCGGTTCGAGGTAATGCCTGAATGGTGCCGGCTGCGACAGAAACTGCGCATAAACAATGCATCCCGCATGAAAGCCATAATGCTCAAAATACTTTTTCCGCAGATGGTGGGCATTGCCCTGTTCATCCCTGAGCACATAATATTCATCGCCTTCAGCAAGGGTAACAATCCCTTCAAGGATAAACTGATAGTATTTCCCTGTTTCATACACAGGAATATTACGGCTGAAATCAACAGGTGTGAGATAAAGTTTTCCTTTTTTAATGCGGTCAACACGGCATCTTACCGTTTCGGAAGCAGCAAAAACACGGCCTGAGATATTAACATAAACTTCATTTTTGAAGCAGTCTTCCAGCACGAGCATCAACTCTCCTGCACCGGCGGAATTAACGATTTCCCTCACCCCTTTCACCGGAAAATCATACTCCTGGCCAACTTCATAGGCAGGATGCCGGGGTTCGAGATAAATTTTGCCGGAACAATTTATTTTGTCGATACTGCATTTTATCTTTTGTCCCGGAATAATCTTATAATGTATATAGTGCTTTTCTGCCAGCAAGTGTCTGGTCTGAAAGGGACTGTCCATTACAAAATACGTATCATCACCGGGCGGCATACTCTGGCGGCTGATCACCGTGAATTCATACTCCTGCCCTTCTTCAAAAAAGTATGGGGTAACGGAGGCCATTAACAAAAATACTTATGCTAAAAGCTGTTTTATCCTCGCCAGTAAAACTTTTTGTGCTTTTTCAACATCGGAGTCAGACACGGGAAGATTTTCGGCAAACAGCTTGTTATAACTTTTCAATTGTAACTTTCCAAGGTGGGTGATGATACTTTTTTTCACTTTATTATCGGCACCGACCAGGGCGCAATACAAGGTTTTCAGGTCAATATCTTTAACCAGCTTCGTCAGATCTGTTTTTTTCATCGTCAAAACATCTTTAAGGGTAACTTTGGTTGTTCCGGACGACTTGGTTTTGGTGGCAGGAGTCACAACTGTTTTGGCTGCCGAAGCTTTGTCGGCTGTTTTTGTTTTTTTAACGCCGGCGGCTCCGGTCGTTTTTTTAGCGGCTGTTTTTACACGGGCAACTTTTGTTTTTGCAGTTTTTTTAATAGTAGTTTTTTCCCGAGGTGCTTGCTGTTCCTGAACTTCAACACGATTAACCGGGTGCATATCCTTTAATCTGATGATAAAATCGCTGAGGATATTCATGAAGTTAATATAGGCTTCATAAGGTGAGTTAAAAGGATTAAAATATTTGTGAACATCGCCATCAGAGAACCATTTGGTGCACATATAATAGAAATGGTCGCTGGTTTGCAAGTATTTCCAGTCGAGCTGAATCTGCTGGTCGGGAGTGTTTTTTACCAAATATTCCAGGTCATAGAGTTTGTTGAAAGCATCGTTCTGCAGGTCGTTGCCGAGCCAGGCCGTGAGATCCCGTTCTTCGTCAGCCCATGAAATGGGATTCGGCACATATATGGCCGCCCGGGGTTGCAATTTTTCCGAGAGCTCAGCGGGTGTGTAAAAACCATAGTTTGACCGGGCAAACACTGTGGCAGGCAGGGTTTTCATAAATTCAAAGATACCGGTTTCGGGCCATTGGTGTTCGCCGAAAGTTTCGTAATCCATAAACAGGTTGATGGTTTCCTGGTCGGAATCAATTTCCTGAATCCAATTTACAAACTTTTCGGTGGTCAGGGGCCAGCCATTCCAGCTTTGTTGCGAAAACCTAAAAGCAATATCATCGCTCAGGCGGAAATTCTTCAGCAAAAGTTTTAGTTTTGGATTGATAGAGTTACAATACAGGTAGTTCGGACTTTTCCACCCCATAATATGTTTGGCGCCTTCGGTAAGCATCGTTCTGTAACCCATGTTGGCCACGGCAGCGCCAATAGTGTCGGAATAAATAAGCTCGGTATTGCGGAAAGTGGTCGGCTCTTGTTTAAAATACCGTTTCACCAATTCAACCTGTGATGATACCTGCCGGTTGAACTCTTCATCGCTTTTCAATGAGGATAAGGAATGTGAAAAGGTTTCTGCCAGGAATTCCACACAACCGGTCTCGGCAAGTTTTATATAACTTTCCAGCACATCGGGAGCGTAACGTTCAAACTGATCGATGACGGTTCCCGACAAAGAAAAACTCACTTTAAAGGCCGAACCATACTCTTTGATAAGATCAAGCAGCAGGTTGTTCATCGGCAGATAACATTTATCCGCAATCCGTCGCATTATATAGCGGTTGCGGTATTCATCAAAATAAAAATGGTTTGCGCCTATATCGAAAAAACGGTATGTTTTCAGACGAAATGGCTGATGAACCTGGAAATAAAAACAAATAGATCTCATTATCGTATAGGTTAATTTTTAAATATTACTTTATTGTACACATCCCTGATTTTGCTGGAAGCGCTTTCCCATTTGAGGTTCTCTACCTCTTCCTTGCCGTACTTGCGGAACATCACCGACAGGGCATCATAGTGCAGCAGGCCATAGATGGCGTCGGCCATCGCATCAATATCCCAGAAATCAATTTTGAGGGCATATTTCAACACCTCCGAGACTCCCGACTGTTTTGAGATAACCACGGGGACGTTGGAGCGCATGGCCTCGAGGGGAGAGATGCCAAAAGGTTCGGACACGGAAGGCATCACATACACATCGCTCAGCAAAAACATTTTATCGACCTCGGCGCCTTGTAAAAACCCGGTGAAATGAAAATGGGTGGAGATGCCCAGTTGGGCTACCCGCAGTATCATCCGGTTGAGCATATCCCCTGAACCGGCCATGACAAAGCGCACATTTTTATCTTTATCCAGCACCCGTTTGGCTGCTTCCACGAAATAATCAGGGCCTTTCTGAAACGTGATCCGGCCCAGAAAAGTAACCACTTTTTCTTTCACATTTCTTTCAATCACCAGGTCGCTGTCTCCTGTATTGTGTTCCACAGCGTTATGAACAGTAAACACCTTATCGGGATTTATCCCATATTTGTTGATTACAATATCGCGGGTAAAATTGCTGACCGTGATGACGGCGTCGGCGATCTCCATGCCCTTGCGTTCAATATCATATACATTCTGGTTGATATGATCGCCCGAACGGTCAAATTCGGTAGCATGCATGTGCACCACCAGGGGCTTGCCGCTGATTTTTTTGGCTGCAATGCCGGCTGGATAGGTCAGCCAGTCGTGGGCATGAATAACATCAAACTGTTGCGAACCGGCAAGAGTGGATGCCACCAACGCATAACGGGTAACTTCCTCCATGAGGTTTTTGCCGTATTTGCCAGAGAATGTGTATTGTTGGGAAAACACGCTGCTGTGCTCCTCGGTTTTGTCAATAGTGTTCACAGCAGTCATTTTTTGAAATTCCTCTTCACCGACATAAGGAATGAGGTTGGAGCCAATTTCAATATAAGTAAGTTGTTTCCAGTATTCCTGGTACATTTTATTGGTAAAGTCAATACGCACATCACTGGCATTGATGAGCCTTACGGCTTGCTGATCTTCGTCGCCATAGGACTTGGGAACCACAAACAGCACTTCCACACCATTTTTGAGCAGTCCTTTGGTCAGCCCGAAACAGGCAGTACCGAGGCCTCCGGTGATATGAGGGGGAAATTCCCAGCCAAACATTAATACTTTCATTTTATCTTATCAATTTTTTATAGTCTGCTGACTGCCACAGGCTGTCAGTAAAATTTTACTAAATCATTTTACGCTACTGTATTTTTCAATCAGGTAGTCAATTCGTAACAATTCAGCCACACTCCAGGCCTGCGAAGGCGCACCACCGGGCAAATAAGGCGGGTCGCCGTCGTACAATTCGGAAATAGTGCCAATACCATGTTCCATCATGACCGGCTCAAAACTTTCATACAACTGCTTGATATGTGGCAAGCCATAGTTGGGATGAATTTTCAGATACGCTTCAGCATAGTGACCAAGCAACCAGGGCCAGGCAATACCCTGATGATAAGCGGCATCTCTTTCGTGAATGCCGCCTTTATAAATGCCTTTATAATCGGGCGACTTGGGCGACAACGTACGAATACCGCGCCGTGTCAGCAATTCGCGTTCGGTGATTTCAAGAATCAGTTCGCGTATCTGTTCGCTGACAGGGCTATAAGGCAGCGAAGCAGCCAACAACTGGTTGGGCCGTACCGACCAGTCTTTATAATCGCCGTTTACATAATCGCAGAGGTAGCCTTTATCTTTGTTCCAGAAAGTACCTTTGAAAGCGGCCGGAATTTTACATGCGATTTCATCCCATTCTTTGGCAAAATCCTGATCACCAGCCAGTTTTGCCACCTCGATGGCAAACTTCACGGCATTGTACCACAAGGCATTGATTTCAACAGCCAGGCCAATGCGGGGCGTAACCGGTTTGCCATCCACTATGGCATCCATCCAGGTGAGCGCTTTTCCTTCTATGCCGGCATAAATCAGGCCGTTGTCCTGCATTTTAATGTTATATTCACAGCCATTCCGGTATGCATTAAGAATGAGTTTCATTTTTTCGCCGTACTCCTTCCATATCATGGATTGCGTGCCCGTATAAATAGCATATTGCTGCAAGGCCCAAAAAAACCACAAGGGCGCATCCACAGAATTGTAGGCAGAATTCTGGCCGCATCCTACGTTGGGCAACAGTCCGCCTTTTAATTCGGCAATCATATTATCGATGATGGCCTTGCATTTTTCAGGGTCATTAATAGCTAAAGTCAGGCCCGGCAATGCAATAAAGGTGTCTCTTCCCCAACGGCCAAACCATGGATAGCCGGCAATTATCTCCACTTTGTTGTTTCGGGTAACAAAAAATTGTAATCCGGAATTTATCAGGCAGTTTTTGTAATTATCCCTGGGAATTCTTTTTTTTGTTTCGGAAGAATAAATCTGTTTGAGTTTGGAGCCATCTATTTCGTTCAGCCCGGCAGTAAATACCACACTTTCACCTTTGCTCATAGGCAGTTCAAAATAACCAGGTACAAAAACATCTTCCTGGTAGTCGTATCCACGTTCTTTTTCTTCAACATATTCAATGTTGTAGTTCCAGTGAGGAACGTGGGTATATTGAATTTTTTTCGAACATTGCAGGAATAAAGTCGAGTATCCCGGATACATCCTTATTTTTATACCGTTTTCAACCGGTTCGGCATGCGTATCGGCATTAGGGTTGGCCTTGGTTAAGGCATGAATATTCCGGAAAGCCAAAAAAGGCTGCAAGCGGATAACTGTTGGTGAATGAGCATCTTCGAGGGTATATTTGATCAATAGGCGGTCGCTCTCAATACAAAACATGATTTCTTTAGTAAATATCACACCGCCAACACGATACGTAAATTTTGGCATAGGCTCCATCTCAAGACCGCTGATATACTTATGCCCTTTGGGATTTAATACACCATCAGGATAGCAGTGAATACCCATGTGAAACTCTTCATTTTGCTGAATAATTGTTTCATCAATGGTAGAAAGCAATACATGATTTCCCCCGTCAATATCGGGTTGCGGCACTATAAACAATCCATGATACTTGCGCGTGTTACACCCGATGATGGTTGATGTAGCAAAGGCACCGGCCCTGTTTGTCCGGATAAATTCTCTTTTTAATGCAAAGCGCAGGTTAACAAGTTGTTCTTTATCAAATTTTATATAACTCATTGTGTTAATGAAAAATAATCAATTTTTGTATAATTTTTTGCAAAGGTACTTATTTTTAACCAATTAAAGCAATATTTTATTAAGGTGCTATCCTCAGCTGGTTTTCACGATCGTTACTTAGCTGGCACTAAGAAATATAGTTCTAAAATGTAAATACTAAAATTTCCAAAAAATATAAAACACTCAAATTTGGCAAACGAATGTCTTCATAGAGATTTGAAACCGTTTACGAAAAACTATTTATTTTTTGATCAGAACTATACATGTCGCCGGTTTTGCCGATAGAAACATAATCTTTGTACAAATTATAAATAGACTATCCCTCCTTACCTGGAAAAAAACCGCAAATCTGATTAAAGCAGCTACGGCAGCACAAACTTTCTGTAAGTATAATTTCCGGGTCGCGAAGTTTATATTTCAAGGCTATATTTATCAATCAGATATCCAATCCACAATAATGCAGCGACACTCCATGCCTGCGATGGTGTGCCACCCGGTGAATGCGGAGGGTCTCCATCATACACCTCTGAAATTGAAGCGATGCCATGTTCCCTCATTACTGACTCAAAATCATTAAACAGCGATTGGATATGGGCCAAACCACTTTTTCCATTTATTTTAAGATAAGCCTCTGCATAATGACTGAGCAACCAGGGCCATACCGTTCCCTGATGGTAGGCAGCATCCAGTTGGGTTATACCACCCTGATATTTGCCAATGTATCGATCAGATTTCGGTGATAACGTTCGGAGTCCTCTTCGCGTAAGTAATTCCGTTTGTACCACATCAACAACATGTTTTCTGATTAGCCCGCTGACAGGGCTATATGGAAGCGATGCTGCTATAAGCTGATTAGGTCTTACCGACCAATCCTTATAATCGCCATCAACATAATCACATAAATATTCTTTTTTATCATCCCAGAAAGTTTCCGTAAATGCTGAAGGTATTTTACCGGCAATCTCCGACCATTCATTTACGAAAGCATCATCGCCAGCCAGCTTTGCCACTTCAACAGAAAACATAATAGCATTGTACCAAAGTGCATTAATTTCCACATTCATCCCTGGCCGTGAAGTTACCGGATGTCCGTTTACTAAGGCATTCATCCATGTAAGGGCAAGGTCTTTTCCACCTGCATATATCAGCCCGTTGTCCATCATTTTTATGTTGAACGCACCATAATTGCGGAATCCATTTAGAATGGTTCTCATTTTGCTTCCGTATTCTTTCCAGATACGTGCCTGCTTTTTAGTAAAAATAGCATATTGCTGTAAAGCCCAGAAAAACCATAAAGGAGCATCAACCGAATTGTAAACTGCATTTTCTCCTTTACCTACATTGGGGAACAAGCAATCTTTTAACTCAAGAAGCAAATTGTCAATTACGGCTTTACATTTCCGGGGTTCATTCATGGTAAGGGTAAGCCCCGGGAGAGAAATAAATGTATCCCTGCCCCATCGGCCGAACCAGGGAAAGCCAGCCATAAGTTCTAATTTCTTATTTCTTTGAACAAAATACTGCATCGCAGATTTGATCAGACAATTTTTATAGCTATCGGCCGGAACCCTTTTTTTTATTTCACCATTGAATGATCGTTTTAGTGAAGCTGGTTCCACCTCGTCGAGACCAGCAGAAAAGACCAGGCTCTCCCCTTTTTTCATCCGTACTTCAAAAAATCCCGGAGTGTACAGGTCTTCCCTGAAATCATATGCCCGTTCGGCTTCTTCGAGGTATTCAAAATCATAATACCAGAGAGGCACATGTGCATATTCTGCATCTTTGGAAAACTGCAGATGCAGGTAAGAGTAACCAGGATACATTTTTACCTTTATTCCATTTTTGATTTTTTCATAATGTGTATCTGCATTCAAATTGGCTTTTGTCAGTACATGCAAATTACGGAAAGCCAGAAAAGGTTTAAACATAAGAACTATCGGGGAATGGGCTTCAACCAATGTATACCGTATCATCAGGCGATCGCTGCCTATAGAAAACAACAATTCTTTGGTCAATATTACCTTCCCTGCATGATAACAAAATTTCAGTGCAGGGCCCATCTCAACAAATGATAAGTAATTGTGCCCTTTGGGATGAAAAACATCCTGGCGATAACGGTGGATACCCAGGCAAAATCTTTCATTATTTTGAATAATAGTTTCATCTAAAGATGATAACAAAAGATAATTTCCTCCGTCAAAATTTGGTTGAGGCACAATCAACAAGCCGTGATATTTGCGCGTATTGCATCCTGCAATGGTTGATGTTGCAAATGATCCAGCCCTGTTGGAACAAACATATTCCCTTTTTAAAGCGTATTTTAAATTTACCAAATGCCGCTTGTCAAATTTTATATAACTCATTAGTCTAACTGTAATATTTATTCGACAAGGAAATTATCAAGAAACTAGGTTTCTAAAATACGACTTAAAATGATAAAATACAAATATTTTATATTTTTTTAACAATTTAATGATGTGTTAAGCTTTTTTCTTTCATACATCAAAAAAAAATAATCGCTCTTTTCTGTTTGCCATGAATAGTAAAATAATAATAATTTACTTTTGCGAAACAATATCAACAAAATGACGTTTTTAAGAAAAAAATGATGAAAAGAATTGTTTTAGCATCTTTATTTGCCGGATTCATTACTATCACCTTTCTTTTGAGTTCATGTAAAAAAGATACGCAAATAAATGATGATCCTTCTATAACGCTTACGCTCTCAACCGAGTCGATATTGTTCGACACCGTTTTTTCGACGGTTGGATCCACTACCAGTATGTGTTACGTCAAAAATCCCACCGACGACAATATTGTGATTTCTTCCATACGTCTGGCCAATGGTGATGCCTCACAGTTTTCGATGAATGTGGATGGCGTTCCTGCTCAAAACCTTAGTGATGTTGAGATTGGCCCGAACGACAGTATTTTTATTTTTGTAAAAGTAACCGTTGACCCTCAAAACAGCAACTCTCCAATGGTGATAAGAGATTCGATTATTTTTGAACTCAATGGCAACGTACAGGACATCGACCTTACGGCCTGGGGCCAGGATGCTCATTACATTGTTGCCGATAAAACGCTGGGGGGCTCCCTTCGTTATAAAATTGTAGCCGGAGAAAATGAAAATATCACCTGGACAAACGATAAACCTTACCTGATTTACGGTTATGCTGTAGTTGATTCAACCGGGAAACTAAATATAGAACCCGGCTGCAGACTCCATTTTTACAACAATTCGGGTATGTGGGTTTATAAATATGGCACCTTAAAAGTAAACGGCACCATCGACCAACCGGTGACCTTCGAGGGCAGCCGCCTCGAAGCCGCATACAAGGATTTACCGGGCCAGTGGGACAGAATCTGGATCAATGAAGGAAGTAACGACAACATAATCAACTATGCCGTCATCAAGAACGGTTTTATAGGCATACAGGCCGAAACCATGAGCAGCGCCGGAAGCAGCCGTCTTATACTAAAAAATACTGTTGTGAAAAACATGACCGGCATCGGCTTGCTTTCGCGATACTACAGGATCATCAGCGGCAACTGTGTCTTTGCCAACTGCGGGGGCTATGCCGTAGCACTTACCACGGGTGGCAACTACGACTTCAGGCATTGTACCCTGGGCAACTACTACAGTTACTCTTCGCGCCAGACACCGTCGCTGCTGATTACCAATTATTACCTGGCCGGCGCTTATACCTATACCGGAGATCTTGACTCGGCCTATTTTGGCAACTGCATCATTTATGGCTCAAACGCAGAAGAACTGGAAACTGACAGTGTAGAAGACGCTGCATTCAACTATAAATTTGAATACTGCCTGCTGAAAAGCACCAATTATTCGTCGGACAGCCGGCTGGTAAATTGTATTTTTAATCAGGATGCGCTATTTAAGGATTACAACAACAACGACTACACGCTAAGTCCCGGATCTGCAGCGATAGATGCGGCTAATATCAACCTGATTTATTTCCCGGTGATAGATTTGGTTTACGATATCAAAGGCCGCAACCGCACGCTGAATCCACCGCCAGATATGGGAGCTTATGATTACATACCCTGATATTATGTTGTCAGCCGTTAACTTTTTAAAATAAAAAATCTCCTGACAAATAATGGTTTTTGATAAGACAAAGATTAATACCACTGTTCAGATAATACTTCTGCTGGTGCTGATATACCTTGTTGTGTTTGTGAAGCTGGGAGCTTTTCACATGC
>Ga0208459_1001064_pt1 | contig 27186 bp, 19 predicted proteins | sample AD_UKC087_MetaG_FD_184433 | JGI IMG/M metagenome (GOLD analysis project Ga0208459, IMG submission 184433) | Active sludge microbial communities of municipal wastewater-treating anaerobic digesters from USA - AD_UKC087_MetaG (SPAdes) (version 2) | ecosystem: Engineered > Bioreactor > Anaerobic >... | reverse complement strand
TTCTCTGTGCTGCTCCATGCTCTCTGTGGTAAGAAAAGCCCAACCACGGAGGACACAGAGGTACACAGAGCAGAAACTTTAACTCTCTCTGTGCTGTTCGTGCTCTCTGTGGTGAGAAAAACCCAACCACGGAGGACACAGGGGTACACAGAGCAGAAACTTTAACTCTCTCTGTGCTGCTCTGTGCTCTCTGTGGTGAGAAAGACATAACCACGGAGAGTACAGAGTAGAATGTACAGTTGAGATGATTAGCTGCAAAGAATAAGGATCGGCAGGTTACCAGCTTCCTCCGGCACCCCCACCGCCGAAGCTACCCCCGCCTCCTCCGCTAAATCCTCCAAATCCGCCCGAGCCGGAAGAAAATCCCCCAAATCCACCACCACGTCTTCCGCTGCCCATTGAGCCTAGTAGGATCCAGAACGGAATGTTTTTCCCAATAGATCCTGAACGTAGCTTTGACCGCCTGCCGCCCGAAAGGAATATGAATCCAAAAAATATGATCAGGAGGATAATTCCCGGAATAGGCGATTCCTTTTTGTAGTAAGCATCAGCAGTGTACTCTCCTCCGGCCAGGTCGATTATTACCTTGCAGCCCGCCACAATCCCCTTGTAGTAGCTGTTCGTTTTGAAGTAGGGAATCATCTCGTTGTCCACAATTCTGCGAGCAACGGCGTCGGGAATTATAGCCTCCATTCCGTAACCGGTGGCTATGAAAGCTTGCCCTTTCTGATTCCCTACCTTAGGCTTAATCAGGATAACCACGCCATTATTTTTGCTTTTTTGGCCAACTCCCCATTTTTCGCCCAGGCGGAAAGCATAGTCGGATATGTCGTAGCCAGATAGATCGTTTACTGTTACAACATATATCTGGGTTGAGGTGGAGTCGTGGTAGCCACGCAGCATTGATTCGAGTGCATCCCGCTCTTCGCCTCCGAGAATCCCGGCAAAATCATTAACCAGCCGGGGTGGATTCATGGGGTCGGGAATATCCTGGCTCCACGAAATATTTGGAAGCAATAGCGCCGCCGCTAGAAGAATATTCCTGAGTTGTTTGGTGATCATGGTTGGGTTGCTTAATGTGAAGAATGGGTTTAGCCAAACGAAATATCGTTGGTGAGTTCATCTACATCGTCTTGCTTGTAGGGGAAATGCTCCTTGAGCTTTTCGCCAGCCATGGTTATTCCCTTAATTATCCCTTCAGTCAGCCTGTTTTCCTGAAACTCTTCAAGCATCGCCTGCTTGGTTGAATCCCAAAAATCTTCAGGAACCTTTGCATTTATTCCGGCATCGCCCAGTATGGCAAACTTGTGGTCCTTTAGGGAGAGGTAGATCAGCACGCCGTTTCTCAGCTTTGTTTTGTGCATTTTTAGCATGGCAAAAATTTGAACGGCCCTGTCGAGCACATCAATTCGGCATTCGTTCTCCACGTGCACCCTGATTTCGCCTGAAGTGTTTTTTTCGGCTTGCTCAACCGCGTCTGTAATTCTTTTTTGCTCCTCGGGAGTAAAGTAATCCTTTGCCTTCATTTTTTTGGATTGATGGGCATGGTTGTGCCAGCGTAAAGTTGTGGCCAGCTATCTCTATATATTTGGCTAGTTTGTGCCAAAATCAACTTTGGGCGCCTTTTCGGCTCCGGCCTCGGATTCAAAGTATCCCCTCTTATCGAAGTTGAATAGTGCTGCCCAAATATTACTGGGGAATCGCCTTATGTAGGTGTTATAGTCCCTAACCACTTCGTTGAACTTATTGCGCTCAACAGCTATACGATTCTCTGTTCCCTCCAGCTGTGCCTGAAGGTCGAGAAAGCTCTGGTTGGCCTTAAGCTCGGGGTACTGCTCTACTACCACCATTAAGCGCGAAAGCGCCCCACTCAGCTCGTTCTGAGCGGCTTGGAATTGCTGGATACTCTCCTGATTCAGATTCTCCGGTGAAACCTTTACCTGTGTGGCATGTGCTCTGGCCTCTACTACCTGGGTCAGGGTTTGCTGCTCAAAGTTGGCATAGCCCTTCACCGTATTCACCAGGTTGGGTATAAGGTCTAACCTGCGCTGGTATACATTTTCAACGTTGGCCCATTGCGAGGTAACTGCCTCGTCCTTTTGAACCATTTTGTTGTACGATCCTTTAATGGAAATATATAGTATAACAGCCACTAACACTACTATTCCAATGGTTATCCATGTTTTACTCTTCATAGTTCTTTAATTTGATATGTTTTAAACTTGCCAAAAGTAGCTTTATTTATCAAATGAAAAAATGCATACCGGTTAAATTAATATAATTTACAATTTCGGGTAAGCCGTTCAAAGTCGGTTTAAAATCTTAAATTTGTGGCAAAACACTAGGTTAAAAACATTCAAAAAGTATGACACGCGAAGAATTTCAAAAGGAGATACTTCAGGGCATCCCCGACGAGTTACCCGCCCTTCAGCCATGGGACCCGGACGTTAACCATGCGCCCAAACGAAAGAAAATTCTTACCCTTGAAGAGAAGAAGCTGGCTGTTAAGAACGCTCTTCGCTACTTTCCCCCGAAACACCATGCTGTTTTAGCTGCCGAATTTGCCAAAGAGCTCGAGGAGTATGGAAGAATTTACATGTACCGTTACCGTCCTGGCTATAAAATTTTCGCCCGGACAATAAACGATTTTCCCCACAAATCGCTGCAGGCAGCCTCTATAATGTTGATGCTGAGCAATAATCTCGACACAGCTGTTGCCCAACACCCCCATGAGCTTATCATCTACGGAGGTAATGGCGCCATTTTTCAAAATTGGGCACAGTACAGGTTAACCATGAAGTACTTGGCCGAAATGACCGACCACCAAACCCTTGTGATGTACTCAGGACATCCAATGGGACTTTTCCCATCATTTCCAGATGCCCCCAGGGTGGTAATTACCAACGGGATGATGGTTCCCAACTACTCCTCTAAGGACGACTGGGAGCGTTTTAACGCTCTTGGCGTTACGCAGTATGGGCAAATGACCGCAGGTTCCTACATGTATATAGGCCCTCAGGGCATTGTTCACGGCACCACCATAACGGTTATCAATGCAGGACGAATGCACTCTAAACCCGGCGAAAAAGCATTGGGAGGGAAGGTATTTGTATCCTCCGGATTGGGCGGAATGTCTGGGGCACAGCCTAAAGCTGCCGTTATAGCCGGCGTGGTGGGGGTGATTGCCGAGGTCAACCCAAAGGCAGTGGAAAAACGGTACCAACAGGGATGGGTGAACGAGGTTTACACCGATTTGGAAAAGCTAATTCCACGAATTCGCGAGGCCTCGGCACGGAAGGAAGCAGTGTCGTTGGCCTACCAGGGAAATGTGGTTGACCTGTGGGAAAGGCTTGCCAGAGAAGACCTACGGGTTGACCTGGGTAGCGACCAAACCTCGCTTCATAACCCATTTGCCGGAGGCTACTATCCTGCGGGGCTATCCTTTGAGGAATCGAACCGGATGATGGTTGACAATCCTGAGCTGTTTAGGCAGAAGGTTTACGAAAGCCTTCGCCGCCAGGTGAAGGCCATTTCAGCCCTGACGGAACGTGGAATGTACTTCTTCGATTACGGCAACGCCTTCCTGCTTGAGAGTAGCAGGGCTGGTGCCGACGTGCTGAAACCTAATGGCGAGTTTAAATATCCCTCCTATGTTCAGGACATAATGGGTCCGCTGTACTTCGACTATGGCTTTGGCCCATTTCGATGGGTTTGCACCTCTTCCAACCCTTCCGACCTTGCCGAAACCGATGCTATAGCCCTGGAGGTTCTGGAGAATATTGCAAGTCATGCTCCAGAGGAGATTCAACAGCAACTCCACGACAACATACACTGGATTAGGGAAGCTGGTAGGAACAACCTGGTTGTTGGCTCGCAGGCCAGAATACTTTACGCCGATTCGGAGGGCAGGCTTAGAATTGCTGAAGCCTTCAATAAGGCTATCCGGGAGGGCAGAATTTCCGCCCCGGTTGTGCTCGGGCGCGACCACCACGATGTTTCGGGAACCGATTCCCCCTACCGCGAAACCTCCAACATTTACGATGGATCACGCTACACTGCCGATATGGCCATTCAGAATGTGATTGGCGATTCATTCCGCGGGGCAACGTGGGTTTCCATCCATAACGGCGGAGGTGTTGGATGGGGAGAGGCCATTAACGGGGGGTTTGGGCTTACCATTGATGGTTCAGCCGATGCCGAACGACGCCTTAAAATGATGCTCCACTGGGATGTGAACAACGGAATTGCCCGTAGAAGCTGGGCTCGAAACCACGGTGCAATTTCATCCATAAAACGGGAAATGGAACGCACACCCCTGTTAAAGGTAACACTTCCCAACATGGCTGATGACAACCTTATTGATGACGTGGTGAAGGGGTAAGCGCTCCTTCACCCTTTCACCTTGATGCAATGGCTATGCAGAAATTTATTCGGGAAACAGGCGTGTTGACTGCCATCTTGGTCCTATGTGGCAGTAGCTGCGACGAGCTCGATAGCACCAACACCATTACCGGCGTGTGGCGGAGTAGGGAAATATACGCCGGAAATAGCTACAGAACATACAACGTTAGCATGGAGCACTACGACCAGCCCGACTCAACCTCCTACATAATTTATAACCTATATAACCTGGGCCTTGAGGTGGAGACCTATGTTCAGCTTAACGATACGATTTTCAACATACTGGGCTGCAACAGCGATTCCTACATCATTTCAGGAAAGGGGTACTTTCATCCCCTTTCCTTTACCATTGACTGGGAGTACAGCGTTTCGGGCATTGACAACGATCCCTTCGTGATGGCACATTTTGAAAAACCCTAGACCAGGGGTTTATCACTTATTCTTTTTTGTCCCCATAATAATATCTGTGCTCGAGAATACTGATGTAACAAGCAGTAGTTTAGCTGCTAAAATTTCTTTATTCTGATAAAAGCCGAACAATTAAGCGTTGGCTATCGGTATAAACATCCCCTATTTTTTACTACTTTTGTGTCATTTTGTCTGCCATTGCACTGCTGGAATAATATTTGATTGGACTGGGCGACAGAATGGCGGTGGGGGAGCGTTTCTGCATGGTATTTAAATTGTGTATAACAAGGATTTTCCCCTATGAAGTATTACTTCATTATTTGTAGGTAAGCGGTTTATCGTGTAACCATCTAAAAATGAAACAAATATAATTGAGATATGAGTAAGAGTAGCAAGCAAAGCAAAGCTGCTGAGGATGAAAAGGAGCTGGAAACCCAGCAGCAGGTAGATATTCCTGAGGCTGAGGATAAAATTTCCGCCGAAGGGGCTGAGCCCAATGCAGCACCTGCTTCGGAAAACGTAATGGAAGAGGCTGATGCAACCGATAAAGCCTTAGTTGAGAAGTTACAGAAGGAGTTGGAGGAGCTTAAGGACAAGCACCTGCGACTTTCGGCCGAGTTTGACAACTACCGTAAAAGAACGCTGAAGGAGAAATCGGATATGCTCAAGTACTCTGCCGAGGTTGTACTGAAGGATTTGCTTCCGGTGGTTGATGACCTTGAGAGAGCCCTTCAAGCTATTGAGTCAACCGATGAGATTACTGCAGTCAAGGAAGGCCTATCACTGATAGTTTCAAAATTTAACGATTTTCTCAATTCTAAGGGCATTAAGGAAATTGAAGCAATGGGCTCGGAGCTGAACACCGATTTGCACGAGGCGGTTGCCAAAACTCCCGTTCAGGATGAATCACAGAAGGGGAGAGTAGTAGATGTCATTCAGAAGGGATATATGCTTCACGACAAGGTGATGCGTTTTTCAAAAGTTGTTGTTGGCGAATAGGAGTGGGTAGAGCATGACGACAAAAAGAGATTTTTACGAAATTCTTGGCGTTAGCCGGAATGCAACAAAGGATGAAATTAAAAAGGCCTACCGGCAAATGGCGCTGAAGTATCACCCCGACAAGAATCCGGGTGATAAGGAAGCCGAGGAAAAGTTTAAGGAGGCGGCCGAGGCCTACGAAGTGCTAGGCGATGACACCAAGCGTGCTCGCTACGACCAGTTTGGGCATTCCGGAGTAGGCAATGGTGGTGGAGGTGGCGGTTTCACCCATGACTGGACCATTGATGATATTTTTTCACAGTTTGGTGATATTTTTGGCGGTCATTTTGGCAGTTTTGGCGGATTTGGTGGATTTGGCAACAGTAGGGCTAACCAGAGGGCAACCTCGCGTGGAAGCGATATACGGGTTAAGGTTAAGCTCAACTACAGCGAGATAGCCAATGGTGTAGAGAAAAAGTTAAAGGTAAACAAGTACGTTACCTGTCATTCGTGCAATGGTAGCGGAGCTGCCAGTCCATCGGACTTTCAGACATGCTCCACCTGCAGGGGATCAGGATATGTTACACGAGTTACCAACACACTGTTGGGGCAGATGCAAAGCACCGCACCATGTCCCACCTGCAACGGTGAGGGTAAAACCATCACTAAAAAATGCACGGAGTGTAATGGCGAAGGCGTGGTGAGGGATAACGAGATTATTACCATTAAAATTCCCGCTGGTGTAGCCGAGGGTATGCAGCTCAGCGTGTCAGGTAAGGGTAACGCTGCCCGACGAGGTGGCGTGCCCGGCGACTTGCTCGTGGTTATTGAGGAGGAGAAACACCCACAGCTAATCCGCGATGGCAACGACCTGATCTACAACCTTACCATCAGCATTCCCGATGCGGTTCTGGGCGCTCCTGCCGAAATTCCAACGGTGGATGGGAAGGTCAAAATTAAGATTGAACCCGGAACTCAACCTGGTAAAATCCTTAGGTTGAAGGGTAAAGGACTTCCCGAGGTAAACAGCTATGGCCGTGGCGATTTACTTGTGGCGATTAACGTTTACATCCCAAAGACCTTGACCCGTGAGGAGCGAGCCCTTTTCGAAAAACTCGCCAAGTCATCCAATTTTACACCCAATCCAAAGGAGTCGTCTCCCATATTTGACCGTATTCGCGGCTACTTCGATTAGCTTTTACAGACTTTACAATTTCAATATAAAATAAATGAACAGCTGCTGTTGGTGATGGTATTTTTGAAGTTAAGGAGCGCTGGTTTGTCAATTACGTTGAAGCTATGTTGATTTTTGCTTACTCGGCTTTCTGCTTTAACTTAGCCTCTGGATACGTACTATAATTACATAATGTTGTAATGTCGTCAACTACACTGGTAGCTTTAATAATCATTGGACTCGTAACCGGAGTAGTAACAGGTCTCACCGGATCGTCGGGGGTTATGATTGTTGTTCCTCTGGTTAACATGCTGCTGGGTATTCCTATTCATGAATCTATAGGAATTAGCCTGATAGTCAACGTTATAGCCCCCATAGCTATTTCTTATACCTACTTTAAAAACGGCAATATTGATGTAAGGGTAGGCGTTTGGATTGCGTTGGGTTCAATTTTTGGGGCTCAAATCGGAGCATTTTTTGCCGATCAAATTCCGGAGACCGGACTGGGGGGCTCTTTTGGAATATTCATTATTCTAATGGGCATCCTGATTTGCATTAAGGGTTTTAGAGGGAAAAAGCTGGAAAGTACCAAACCGGTTTTGGAGTTCAAAACGGAGAAGCGTAAGAATATGGCAATTCTTATGCTGGGTTTTGCCATAGGCATTATTTCTGGAGTTTTCGGTGCCGGGGGAGGAGGAATGATTCTTTTGATTTTAGTTTTTGTGCTTAACTTTCCCATAAGGGTAGCTATAGGAACATCGTCGCTTCTTATGGCTATAACTTCGTTCTCGGGAGCACTTGGTTACTTTATTCATGGCAATATAAGGCTTGTTCCTGGACTTGTGATGGGGTCGGGAGCTGCCTTGAGCGGCGTAGTCAGCGCCAGGTTTGCCAATAGGGTTAACGAGGATATTCTTTCCATTGCTGTTGGGGTGGTATTTTTTATGCTGGGGACTTTAATGATACTGATAGCATGATTTGACTCTTTGCTGTGGCAGCAGCCGTTGTGGGGGGATGCTTTAACATTGGACTAAGCCTATTTTGAAGTAAAATGACGGCAAGTATCCTTAAGCCTTAAGCCAGACAACCAAAGCTATATAGCAGCGTTTGGACATGAGCTAATTTCATACGAAGATTATGACGAATTTATGGCTGTGCTGGTTAAAACCCGCTTTCTTTTCAGTAAAAAGGTATTGCATTGTAGCACTGATGTTTTTTTGGGTATTGCCAGGTGTAGCAGTTGCCCAAGCCAGGCCAACCAGCCTTCAAAAGCCCAACGGCACTGCAATTATAATAACAGGAGCTGCTGCAAAAATAGCCCAGGAGGCAGCCCTTCTTCAGAATCTCTACGAAAAGGGAATGCTTAAAAACGTGGTATTTATTTCTGGCGCCAGCTCCGGGGCGCTTAATGCTGTTATGCTGAACGCAATTCTTGAGGGTAAGTTAACGTGGAAGGATTACAAGAGCATTCTGGGTCAGCTATCGAACGAGAAGGTTTTTAAACCGGATGGGAACAGGTTACCCGTAAATACAACCCCGCTAAGAAATACTATTAGCAGCATTGTGTGCGATAGGTTAGGCTACCGAATTCTTTCCGATTTGCCGATTCCCACTTCCATTTCGGTGGTTAACTTCAAAATAGCCCCTTTCAGCGATAGAACATACCGGCTTTGCAACCTAAAAATTAACCCTGAAAGCGATCCTTCGCTCAACTTAGTTGATGTTCTGATGGCATCAACCTCAATCCCGGTAATTTTTCCACCGTCCCCCATTAAAAATGTAAGAACCATACCTAATGTTCCCTACTACGACGGCGGAATTGCCGCCGACCATGTGCCATACCAAGCACTAGTTGAGTATGAGAAATTTCGGGGTGTGCCCGTCGAAAAAGTGATTATCGTGAGTCGTAAGCGCGATACCCTTTCAGTTGCTGAAGAACTCAAGCAGCTGGGCGTTGAAAGGTTAGGTCTGGTGGAAAGGTTCAACATATCGCCCGATGCGATAACAAACAGAAGTTTCTTCAACCGGTTGGCTGCAATGCAAAAGGAGGCTCCGGAGTTGGCTAGTAAAACCAGCGTATTTGTACCTGACTTTGAGCATGCCTACTGTATGTTTAACTTTAACAAGCTGCAGGAGCAGTATGAAACAACCTACAGCTGGGGTAAACATCACGATCCGATTCCCTTGAGCGATTATTTGGGGAGGGCTGGCGTTAAACCCGTGGCAGAGGTAAAACCCCAGGGTCAACTATTTAATTTCCGAGTAATTAGTCGCCATTTGTTCCCCTAATTTCAACCAACTTTGGATGAGCGTAAATGTCCTCCAATAGTTTTTCATACCGGTCATACAGCAACTTCCGACGGAGTTTGAGCGTTGGTGAAAGTTCGCCTGTTTCTTGCGACCATTGCTCCGGAACCAGCCTAAAGCGTTTGATCTGCTCGTAGTCGCTCAGCTGCTTGTTTATGCCATTTATTTCTTTTTGAAATCGGGAAATCACCTCGGGTAGGGTGATAAGTTCCTGGTTGTTCTGGAAGTGTATCTTGTGGTGGCTGCACCAATCGTGGAGAAAGCTGAAGTTGGGTGAAATCAGAACGCTGACAAACTTCTCGTTTTCACCAACTACCATGCACTGCTCAATGAAAAATGATTCTTTCAGCTTGTTTTCAATCAGCTGAGGGGCAACATACTTGCCGTTGGAAAGCTTAAAGATTTCTTTTTTCCTGTCGGTAATGGTTAGGAATTTTCCCTCATCAAGGTGTCCAATGTCACCGGTATGAAACCATCCATCGGAGTCAATTGCTTGGCTTGTAAGCTCAGGAGCGTTATAGTAGCCCTTCATCAGGCTGGGGCCGCGCATGAGTATTTCTCCATCGTTGGATATTTTCACCTCAACATTAGAAAGGACAGGGCCAACCGACCCAAATCGAACATTCCCGGGGGTAGCGCTGTGGTTGACGGCAATCACTGGTGAGGTTTCCGTTAGCCCGTAGCCCTCGTAAACCGGCATGCCGGCTGCCCAGAAAATTCTCATCAAACGGGGTTGGAGCGGTGCACCGCCGCTTACAATCAGCTTTATCTTTCCTCCCATCGCTTCCTGCCATTTCTCAAAAACCAGCTTACGGGCCAGTCTCAACTTCATGTTGTAGTACTGGCTATTGCCATTCTCGTTGTAGTGGTACCCCAGATTAACCGCCCAGAAGAAAACCTGTTTCTTCAGACCGGAAAGATCCTTTCCTACCGCTATAATTTTATTGTATGTTTGCTCAAGCATTCGCGGTACGGTCATGAATATCTGTGGCTTTACCTCGCTGATGACATTCCCCAGGTTGGCCAGGTTGTCGATGTAGTAAACTGTAAGGCCAATGCTTTGGTAGTAGTAGTTCACCATACGCTCAAATACGTGGCTAAGTGGAAGAAAGCTAACTGCCTTATCTCCTGGTTCTAACGGAAAAAGTCCGGTGCAAGCCCTTACATTGCTGAGAAAATTATTATGGGTAAGCATTACACCTTTTGATATGCCCGTTGTTCCCGAAGTGTAGATTAGTGAAACAACATCATCGGCACTAATTGATTTTTTTATTCTGAAAAGCTCATCAATATAGCTGTTGGCAACACTTTTCCCTTTTTCAGCAATTTCCTTCCAGCTGGGAAGTTCGTTATTATTCTGAAAGCAGTACATGCCGATAAAATTCTCAAGGCTACCGGTGAGGGGTTGAAGTTTGCCGTAAATACTCTTATCGCCTGCAAAAATCATTTTTACCCCCGAATGCTTAAGGATGTACCTATACTCATCAAGGCTGATGGTGGGGTAGATGGGTACATGCACCATGCCTGCCTGCGAAAGGGCCATGTCAACGAAGTTCCATTCGGGTCGGTTACCCGACACGGTGGCCACCCTATCGCCAGGTCTTAGACCTAGGGCCATCAATCCGTAGCTCAGGTTGTGCGCAATTTGTGAGTACTTATCTATGGAGTACTCCTCCCAGGTTCCGTTTTGCCTGGATGCCAGAACTGGACGATTCTCATAGGTTTCCTTTCCGGCTTCCAGAATGTCGAATGTTCGTGTGATTTCCATATCGCCATGCTTAGAATAAATTGTTAAAAATGTTTACTTTAGCTCGTTGTTTAGCTAAAGGTGTAAATCCCAGGTTTGGCAAATATAAAAAAATATGAGAAAAGTCATTTTTTGCATAATCGTTTGTTTAACAGCAGGGTTTTCCTTTGCCCAGGATAAAAATGCCTACACCATTTTCGATTCAAAGGGAAATGTGGCTTCGTACTCTGATTTAGTTAATAGATCGGCAGCTACCGATGTTGTGTTTTTTGGAGAGCTCCACGATAACCCCATAGCCCACTGGCTGGAGCTGGAGCTGGCAAAAGACCTTTTTAGGGCGAAAAACGGCAGCCTGATTATGGGAGCCGAGATGTTTGAGGCCGATAACCAGCTCATACTCGACGAGTACATGTCTGGCCTTATCTCCATGAAACGCTTTGAGGATGAGGCAAAACTTTGGAACAACTACCAGACCGACTATAAACCGTTGGTTGAGTTTGCCAAGGAAAGTGGGGTTAGGTTCGTTGCCACCAATATTCCCCGCAGGTACGCCTCTGCAGTGGCTGGAGGAGGCTTTGAGGTGCTGAATAGTTTTCCTGATGAAGCCCGAAAATTTTTTGCACCCTTACCGGTTGCCTTCGATCCTGAACTTCCGGGCTATAAGGCTATGATGGGTATGGACAACATGCACGGAGCTGGCATGCAGGCCTCTCAGAACTTGCCCAAATCGCAGGCATTAAAGGATGCCACCATGGCTCATTTCATAATGGCCAACTTTAAAGAAGGTTCCACCTTTATCCACTACAATGGTTCCTATCATTCCGATAACAAGGAAGGTATAGTCTGGTATATCAACCGGACCAACCCCAACCTAAGGGTGGTAACCGTGGCTACTGTGATGCAGACCGATGTTGACAAGTTGGATGCTGCAAATTTGGGCATTGCCGATTTCATCATAGTGGTTCCCGAAAGCATGACCCGAACCTACTAGTCGGTGCTTAAACGCAGGAAAATATAATTAACGTTCAGAAATACATGCATTTATTATTGTTTGGTTTCAAAAAATTCATCCCAGCTTCTTAGGTCGAGAGTGTTTATGTTTTTATTGCAGATGGCCATTAGGAATGCTGCTGCCAACCGGGCGTTGGTAATAAGCGGAATGTTGTAGTCAACCGTTGCGCGCCTTATGTCGTAATCGTTGTTCAGCTCCTCTCGTGATAGGTTTTTAGGTATGTTGATCACCAGCTCAACCTGTTTACTACCAATTAGCTCGATACTGCTAGGCTGGCTGTCCTCATCGGGCCATGCCACCGGAATAGTGTTTACGTCATTTTCGGCAAGGAATTTGGCAGTGCCACGAGTGGCATAGATAGTAATGCCGCAACGCTCAATTAGTCGTAAAGGTTCTACTAAGGCCAGCTTCGACCGTAATGGTCCCGACGAAACGAGAATGGATTTTTGCGGTACTCGGTAGCCCACCGAAAGCATCGATTTCAGAAGGGCATCGTCAAAATCGGTTCCCAAACAGCCAACCTCTCCGGTTGAGGCCATCTCAACGCCCAGTACCGGATCGGCCTTTGAAAGACGGCTAAATGAGAACTGCGACGCTTTTATGCCCACATGGTCAAGTTCAAACATGGAAGGAGGTAGGTAGCCGGGTGTCCGACCCAGCATGTACTCCGTTGCAGCCTCAACAAAGTTGAAGCCCAAAACTTTTGAGACAAATGGGAAGCTCCTGCTTGCTCTCAGGTTGCACTCAATCACCTTGACCTCGTTGTTCAGTGCAAGCAGCTGCATGTTGAATGGGCCTGTAATCATGAGCTCCTTAGCTATTGCCCTGGCAATTTTTCGGATTCGACGGATGGTTTCAAAGTATAGCTTCTGCGGTGGAAAAACCAGGGTTGCGTCACCGGAGTGCACACCTGCAAATTCAATATGCTCCGAAATGGCGTCGAACATCACCTCCCCGTTGTTGGCCACGGCATCGAATTCTATTTCCTTGGCACCCTCGATGAATTCGCTTACGACAACCGGGTGGGTTTTGGATACATTAGCCGCCAGAACGAGGTAGTGACGAAGCTCATCGGCGTTGGAAACTACATTCATCGCCGAGCCCGACAGCACGTAGGATGGACGTATGAGAACCGGGAAGCCCACCTCGTCAACAAAACGTTCAACCTCCTCGAGGGTGGATAGCTGCTTCCATCGGGGCTGGTCGATGTGCAGCATGTCGAGCATTTCGGAGAACTTTTGCCGATCTTCAGCCCTATCTATGGATTCGGGCGAAGTTCCCAATACTTTTACTCCTGCATTATGAAGCCTCATGGCCAGGTTATTGGGGATTTGGCCTCCCATGGAGACCATTACACCAATAGGTTTTTCTAACTCAATGATGTCCATAACCCGTTCAAACGTTAGCTCATCAAAGTACAGCTTGTCGCACATGTCGTAGTCGGTGCTAACCGTTTCGGGATTGAAGTTGATCATTACTGCTCTGTAGCCAAGCTTCCTTATTTTGCCGGCTGCACTTACCGTGCACCAGTCAAACTCAACAGAGCTGCCAATCCGGTAGGCTCCCGAACCAAGTACAACTATGGTTCGGTTGCTTTGGTTAGGTGATGTGTCGTTTTCAATACCATGATAGGTCAGGTAGAGGTAATCCGTTTCGGAAGGATATTCGGCTGCCAGCGTGTCTATTTGCTTGGCCACAGGAACAATACCGAGTTGTATCCTGTGGTATCGTACCACTTGCTGGCGGGTTTCGATATCATCTGGACCAGGATTGTATATCAGCCTGGCCAGCTGAAAGTCGGAAAAGCCAAACTGCTTCACCTCAAGCAGGGTTTCCCTATCCAGCATTTCAACTGATGCAACCTGCATCAGCTTTTTCTCAAGGGTAATGATTCCCTGCATTCTTCCGAGGAACCACCTGTCAATATTTGTCAGCTCGTGAACTTTTTCAACCGTCCACCCCAGCTCCAATGCTTCGGCAATGGCAAAAATTCGCATATCGGTAGGGTGGACCAGGGCCTCTTCCAGGTTGGGAAAGTTGAGCTTTGTGTTGGCCACCAGCCCGTGCATGCCCTGTCCAACCATCCTGAGACCCTTCTGAATGGCCTCCTCAAAGGAGCGGCCAATGGCCATTATCTCTCCTACACTTTTCATGGATGAGCCTATTTCGTGGCTGACGCCCGAAAACTTATTCAAATCCCATCGGGGAATTTTTACGACGATGTAATCCATTGCAGGCTCAAAACAGGCAGTGGTAATGGCTGTTACAGGGTTTTTAAGCTGATGAAGGCCGTAGCCCAACCCGAGTTTTGCAGCAATAAAGGCAAGTGGGTAGCCTGTTGCCTTTGAGGCAAGTGCTGACGAGCGCGACAGACGGGCGTTTACCTCAATTACACGGTAGTCCTCACTTTTCGGATCGAGGGCAAACTGAACGTTGCACTCCCCAATAATGCCCAGATGTCTTATGATTTTAATGGAAAGTGATCGTAACTTGTGGTATTCAGCGTTGGTAAGGGTTTGCGAGGGTGCAACTACAATACTTTCACCAGTATGGATACCCAGGGGGTCGAGGTTCTCCATGTTGCAAACGGTGATGCAGTTGTCGAAGCGGTCGCGAACTACCTCATACTCCACCTCCTTCCATCCCCATAGCGATTCCTCAACAAGAATCTGAGGGGAGTATGAAAAGGCATTAATGGAAAGCTCCCGGAGTTCTTCAGCGTTTGAGCAGAAACCGCTTCCCTGACCTCCCAATGTGAATGCCGACCGAACTATAAGCGGAAAACCAATTTTTTCGGCGGCCTGTAGTGCATCATCAAGGCATCTTGCTGATTGGCTGCGGGGCGTGCTAACATTAATTTGTGAGAGTTGTCTGGCAAACAGCTCCCTGTCTTCCGTGTTGATGATGGTTTCAACTGGCGTTCCTAGCACCTGAACGTTGTGCTTAGCAAGAAATCCTGTTTTGAAGAGCTCAATTCCACAGTTCAATGCTGTTTGACCTCCAAACGATAAAAATATTCCGTCAGGGCGCTCCTTTTCAACCACCCGCTCTACAAAGTACGGAGTTACCGGTAGAAAGTAAACCCTATCGGCAACTCCCCAGCTGGTTTGAACGGTGGCAATATTAGGATTTATCAGTATGCTTTTAACCCCCTCCTCCCTCAGGGCTTTTAGTGCCTGCGATCCGCTGTAGTCAAACTCTCCGGCTTCGCCGATTTTAAGGGCTCCCGAGCCAAGCACCAGTACTTTATGATATTTGCTGTTCATACGGTTACTTGTTGATTTGTTTATGCTTTACCATCAACTGAAGAAATTCGTCAAATAGGAATTCAGTATCGTTTGGGCCTCCCGACGCTTCGGGATGAAACTGCACTGCAAATATTGGTTTAGATTTGTGCCTGATGCCCTCACAAGTTCCGTCGTTGGCATTCTCAAAAAGCACGTCCCAGTCGTCCGAAAGGGTTGAGGAGTCAATTGCAAAGCCATGATTTTGCGAGGTAATGAAGCACCTGTTTGTTCCCTTAAGAATTACAGGTTGGTTGTGGCTTCTGTGTCCAAAGGGAAGTTTATAGGTGTCAGCGCCGGATGCCAAAGCCAGCAGCTGATTCCCCAGGCATATACCCATAATTGGCCTATTACTTTTCATTGCCTTTTGCAGAACCGCAATTGTGGCAGTGTTCATTTTTGGATTTCCCGGTCCGTTGGATATGAACAGGCCATCGTAATCTTCATCGGTGTAATCGTAATCGTAGGGAACTCTTACCACCGTTGTGTTGCGTTGCGTTAAACATCGGATAATGTTGTTTTTTACCCCGCAATCCACCAGAACTACCCTGTACTCCCCATTTCCATAGATTTCTTTTTGAACTACCGTGACTTGGGCCACCAGGTTTTCGGAGTTTGGGTCGTGCCATTCCACATCGTTTAAAGCCAATATTTTAGCCAGCATGCTACCCTTCTCCCGTATTTTACGGGTTAAAGCTCTTGTGTCGATGCCGGCAATTGCAGGAATTCGGTATTCAGCAAGCCAATCGCCAAGACTTTTGGCGGCATTCCAGTGGCTGAAATCCTCATTATATACCGATACAACCAGCCCAGATATTTGAACTCTATCTGATTCCCAGAACCTATGTAGATTTCCCTCGGTTATTCCTTCCGGGACGCCGTAGTTTCCAACCAACGGGAAGGTGGCAATTAGTACTTGTCCACGGTAGGAGGGATCGGTAAGACTTTCGGGATAACCGTTCATGGCGGTGTTGAATACGGCCTCACCTGCAGTGCTGCCGAAATACCCAAAGGAGTAGCCGGAATACTCGCTCCCATCTGCCAGCACCAGCTTTACTTTTTGCTTATTCATAGATAGTTTTAGCTGTTTAGTTATTTTGCGATGTGGTTTTTGCAGCTGCAGCTACCGCCAACTGTTGGGTAAAAAAAAAGTCTGCCGGAATGGGCAGACATTCATTACAAAAGCATGTTGAATTTTCAAATCCTGTGTGCTTACTGCTGAGTATTATTCTATCAACCTGAAACATATAGCTGCGTTTTACGGAGTAAAAGTAAAAGAAATCTTTGAAATATATAGCCACCCCTTAAATTGCAAACTCATATTTTGCTACAATACTGGTAAACAGCTACATGGATCAATTAAACCTTTCTAAGAAAATGATGCAATTCAAATCCAATTTCACATGAATTAATTGGTTCAGAATGGCATGGATTTTATGAACTTCTAGTGAATCCTTACACTTATAATTGGTTCTTTCAGGTTCCCTCGTTCTTGCACATATACAAATATGCTGTCTTCCGCCTTAACCTTGAGGTTTAGCTGCCAGCCATAGGAGTACTCGTTGAAAAACTCATAGTTTTTCGGAACTTAAAGGCTGCCCAATCATACCCCATTTTGAGCCGTGTAAGCAACCGTGTAGGTTGGCGCATAGTCGTTTACCTGAACGGTAAATGTAGCGTTGTTTTTGTAGCATGATGCCAAACTCAAGGTAACAACCACAAAAAGTAATATCAATGGCTTTCTCATGGCGCTAACCTATTTAGTTAGTCGACGATAATAGCAGGTAAATTTCTTGGAATTTTCTCAAAAATATTAACCACCAAATCAAGTCCTTACGCAGTGGCATGCCACATCGGTTCATTCTACTGAACATACAGCAACATTCACCTTATAGAATAGTTACTAACATGGGTTTTGAGAATATAGGCAACAACGGTAGTTAATTGAGTTGATATCAGCCCTGCAGAGGAGCTCCTGTTTTTGTAATTGTTTTTTCCTGCAGCTGGTTGGTAAAGCAGTAATCGGGAATATCCCTAAGGTTGATGCGTGAGCTCATGGCCTCGGCATAGGCGCCGCACGAAAGTACCTCCAGCACGTCGTTTCGCTGGGTTACAGGCATCAAAACGTTAGTTCCAAGAATATCGGTTGACTCACACAACGGGCCAACCACCTCGTAGCGTTCCATTTTGGAGCTGCTGGTGCTGGTGTTCACTATTCTGTGGTAGGCGCCGTAAAGCGCAGGGCGGATAAGGGCGTTCATTCCAGCATCCACAATGGCAAAATTCTTACTACCCATTTTTTTTGTGTAGAGAACCCTGGTTACAAGCTTGCCGCACTGGCCCACCAACGAGCGCCCCAGCTCGAAGTGAATGCTTTGCCAGGAGTTCCTGTTAAGGTTCCGTGCAAAAACATCAAAGTAATTCATAAATGGAGGGATAAGCTCTGAATCAGGATTCTGGTAGTTTATTCCCAACCCTCCGCCCAGGTTGAGGTAGGCAGGCTCACCATTGGCGTAGAAGTCGTGTTGAAGCTCATTTACTCTTTGTGCCAACTCCTCAAACACGTTCATTTCGGTGATTTGCGAACCAATATGAAAGTGAAGCCCAAAGAGGTTAAGGTTGCTGTAGCGGTCAAAATTTTTTATAATTCGCCTGGCCTCTTCCACCGTAAGTCCAAACTTATTGGCCATGGTTCCGGTAGTGATATGCTTGTGGGTGTGGGCATCAACGTTGGGATTTACCCTAAGGGCCACGTTGGCGGTTGTTTGCATGGCGCTTGCAATTTTTTGAATGGTCATTAGCTCCTGAACCGATTCGCAGTGTATGCAGTATATGCCCCTGGCTATGGCCAGCTCAATTTCCTCATCGGTTTTACCTACACCGGCAAACACAATGCCTTTAGGGTTAAACCCACCCGATAGTGCCGCGGAAATCTCATTACCGCTCACGCAATCGGCACCGAGTCCGTACGATGATATTTCGTTGAGTATTACCGGATTGGCATTTGCCTTCACCGCATAGTGTAGGGTGTAGCCATATTTGTTAGCTTCTCTTGTTGCTGCATCGAGTGTTTGTCTTAAAAGCTGCAGGTCGTACTGGTAGTAAGGTGTCTTCATGGTGTGCTAGTATGAAATTGTATTCGCCGTCTGTTCAAGGTTAACATCTACATCTGCATCAACAACCTCCTGCAGCAGCTGCAGGGTTCTGGTCATTGATTGGGAATCAACCAGAATCGAAATGCTGTTGCTACTTCCTCCGTATGATATCATCCTGATGGGAATTTCGTGCAGTGCATTGAAGATTCGGGCTGCATAGCCCTTGCGGTTGGCTCCAAAATCGCCAACAATGCATACTATAGTTTGGTCATAGGTACATTCAACCGTTGAAAATTCTGCCAGCTCGTTAGCAATACCCTGTAGGTTGGAGCAATCGTCAATGGTTAGCGAGATAGAAACCTCAGAGGTGGCAATCATGTCAACAGGAGTTTTGTAACGGTTGAACACCTCGAATACATGGCTAAGAAACCCGTATGCCAGCAGCATTCTCGACGATTGGATGGTAATGGCGGTTATGCCTTTTTTAGCAGCTATGGCCTTAATTCCTTTTGGTATATAGACCGAGTCGATAAGGGTTCCGGGGTCGTCGGGCTGAAGGGTATTCTTCAGCACCACGGGGATATTCTTTTCGCTGCAGGGTTGGATGGTTGATGGGTGTAGTATTTTCGCACCGAAGTAGGCCAGCTCGGCAGCTTCTCCGTACGATAGGTGCCTAATTGGTTTGGTGTTAACCACGTGGCGGGGGTCGTTGTTACGAAGCCCATCAATGTCTGTCCAAATCTGCACCTCTTCCGAATCAGCTACATTTCCTATTATTGCGGCGGTATAGTCGCTTCCACCTCTACCCAGGTTATCGGTTTGGCCCTTGGCATTCCTACAGATAAATCCTTCGGTAATGAATACCCGGGTAAAGGAATTGGCTTTGATTAATCGTTCCAGGCTCTGGGAAATGTAGAAGTAGTCGGGTTCTCTCTCCCTGTCAATCCTCATAAACTCTAAAGCAGGAAGGTAGGTTGAGCGGATTCTGTTTTCTGTGAGGTAGAGGTGGAACAAACCCGTGGAAAGCTGCTCGCCTAGGGCAACTATTTCAAGCGCAACTTTTTTTGTAGGCGGACAACCAAGCTTTCTGTAAAGCTCGGCAAACATATCATTAGTAAACTTTTCTCCTCTATTCCTGAAAACCGGCGAATTGAAAAGCTCGTGAGATGTTTCCATGTATCTTGCTTCGAGCTGTTTGGCCTGTTCTATCGCCATGCTAACATTTCCACTACTACTATGGTTAGCTATCTCAACCAAGGCATTCGTGGTTCCCGCCATGGCCGATAGCACCACGATGCAGGGTTCTGCTTCAGGTAGCAGCTGCGCTACTTTCCTTATTCGTTGGGCATCCCCAACCGATGTTCCACCAAATTTGAGTATTTTCATTTCTGTGCTTTTAGGATTTAAAAAATAAAAAAAGGCCTGCATTGTTTGCAGGCCTTTTAATCGCTTAGTTTTTAGTATATTACCACAAAGTGTACTTTACATGCGAGAGTAAGACCTGCAACGGCACTCGTTTTATGCTCATAGATTTACGCATCATGCCTTTATGGAGCATCATGTTCATTTTTATGCTATTGCGGGTCGTTTTATTCATGGTGACGTGGAAAATTCGGTTTCATTTTCCGCCGTAAATGTATATAATTTCTAATAAAGTTTTCCCTGTAGATTTTTTTTCTGATGAATGGGATGGCATTTTGGGGAGTTTTTCAATAATGCTTACTTTTGCTACCACAAAGGGTTAGCAGGATATGGCGGATTTTTTATAATGCTTTTGCCGGCAAATGCTTCCTTGGTAAAATTTGCAACGTTATTGGTGGGTCGGTGTAGCCATTTTTTTGCTGACAAATGCCGACAACCCATTTTGCTAACAGAAAAATGGTATGGTACTGATGCCTCCGTAGTTAAGGAGGTTGATTTAATTCTGAATGTATATCACATAAATTCAAGTGCTTAACTAATTATATCACAGTGAAAATTTCCTACAGCTGGCTTAAACAGTACGTTGATACTGATCTGGCACCGGAGCGTGTTTCTGAAGTAATCACCTCTACTGGATTGGAGGTAGATAGCATGGAGCGCATAGAAGCTATTAGGGGTGGCCTTGCCGGAGTAGTGGTGGGGGAGGTGCTGACTTGCGATAAGCATCCCGATGCCGACAAGCTTAGCGTTACAACAGTTGATGTTGGAGAACAAAAGCCCCTTAGCATAGTTTGCGGGGCACCTAATGTGGCAAAAGGTCAGAAGGTACTGGTGGCAACCATTGGCACGACGCTTTACTTTAGCGGAGGTGAGGTTACCATTAAAAAGGCGAAGCTACGTGGTGTTAGCTCCGAGGGGATGATTTGTGCCGAGGATGAATTGGGACTTGGAACTTCGCACGAAGGGATAATGGTTTTGCCCGGAGATACCCCTGTTGGGATGCCGGCTCGTGAGCTATTTAAGCTCGACGATGATTACGTTTACGAAATTGGGCTTACACCAAATCGCATTGATGCTGCATCGCACTATGGTGTAGCCCGAGATTTGGCTGCATACCTGGCTTTTCATAGCAATACCGATACTAAGGCTGTTAAGCCAGACGTGTCTGGTTTTAGCATTGATAGCAAAAGTTTGACTATCCCTGTTGAGGTGGTGAATACATCGGCCTGCCGTCGCTACTCGGCCATTACAGTAAGTAATGTTACTGTTGCGCCATCGCCCGAATGGCTCCAGAAAAGGCTAAAGTCCATAGGCATAAATCCCATCAACAACATTGTTGATGTTACCAACTATGTGCTCCACGAGGTGGGACAACCGCTGCATGCGTTCGATGCCGATGCCATTACCGGAGGAAGGGTGGTGGTACAAACGCTGGCAGAGGGAACCCCATTCATCACCCTCGATGGGGTTGAACGTAAACTTTCTGCCGACGACCTCATGATTTGCAATGGCTCCGAACCCATGTGCATTGCCGGTGTGTTTGGTGGGCTGTCTTCGGGAATTACGGCTAAAACCACCAGGGTGTTTATTGAGAGCGCATGTTTTAACCCGGTTTACGTAAGGCGAACAGCCCGCAAACACGGACTTAGCACCGATGCCTCGTTTCGATACGAACGTGGAACAGACCCCAACATTACCATTTGGGCGCTAAAGCGTGCCGCCATGCTCATCAGAGAGGTAGCTGGTGGCCAAATTTCATCCGATATAGTTGACGTGTATCCCGAACCTTTAGATCATTTTAGGGTAGAGTTCAACGTTGATAGTGCCTGTCGGCTTATTGGGATGAGGATACCCAATGACCAGATTGAAAGGATTCTGACCTCTCTTGAAATTTCAGTCATCGAAAAAAACGATTACCACTGGGTGTTGGCCGTGCCTACCTATAGGGTTGATGTTACCAGGGAGGCCGATGTTGTGGAGGAAATTCTCAGAATTTTCGGGTACGATAATGTGGAAATTCCCGAAAAGGTCAGCAGCACTCTGAATTTCTCCAAAAAGCCCGATAACTTTACCATGCAGAGCATTGCCAGCGGCTTCCTTACCGGAAATGGTTTCAACGAAATTATGTGTAACTCACTAACCAAAAAGGATTACTACGAAAAATTGACTACCTATCCCGCCCGTAGCTCGGTTGAAATACTAAACCCGCTGAGCAGCGACTTGAACGTGATGCGGCAAACCCTCCTATTTGGGGGAATGGAGAGCATTCAGCGGAACACCAACTACAGGAGGCCCAACCTTAAGTTGTTTGAATTTGGGAATTGCTATCGGTATAATGCCGATTTGGCGGATGTTACCAATCCGCTCGACCGGTACAGCGAATCGTTCAGAATTGCAATGTGGATGACCGGCTTAATGGAACCCGAACACTGGATGGATAAGCACAATTCCGTTAACTTTTATCATCTAAAAGCTTTTGTTCACGCTCTGCTTGCACGTTTTGGGCTTGATGTCGATACCCTTAGCCATACCGAAGCTCCTAGCGATCTTTTTAGCTATGGCTTAAGCTACTTAAGCGGAAGCGCCCCTGTGGCTTCTTTTGGGCTTATAAGCAGCTCCATTGCCGATAGCTTCGACATTAAGGCAGAAGTTTTCTTTGCTGAAATAGAGTGGAGTGCACTTCTTACGAAGCTTGGTGAAACAAAAATAAGCTTTCGCGAGTTACCAAAGTATCCTGAGGTACGCCGCGATTTGGCCTTGCTTCTCGACAACAGCGTTAGCTACGAACAGGTAAGAAAGTTGGCTTTTGCCACCGAGCGTAAGCTGCTGCGGCAGGTTACACTTTTTGATGTTTACCAGGGCAACAACCTGCCACAGGGTAAAAAATCTTATGCCGTTAGCTTTATACTACAGGACGAGACTAGGACGCTTACCGACGAACAGATTGATGCTACCATGAAGCGGCTAGTTGATGCCTATGCCAAACAGCTGGGTGCGCAGTTGAGGTAACCGTTAACAAAAAGGATAAAGGATAAAAGATAAAGGGTAAAGGAAAAGATAAACTTGTCCTCCTGCTTGCGGATTCACCCTTCGACAGGCTCAGGGTTCAAATCTGTCCGCCTACCGGCGGAACCTGTCCGACTACTGGCGGATTCCAGATTCAAAATTCAAAATTCAATACTCAAGACTCAAGAACTTGTCCGCCTGCTGGCGGATTCACCCTTCGACAGGCTCAGGGTTCAGACTTGTCCACCTTACAGTGGCTTACGGATTAAAGAACTTGTTCGGTGGTTTAAGCCCCGAAGGGGCGAAATAAGTAGCAAGGGGCGCAGCCCCTTGTATGGAGCGAATGATTTTACAAGCCCTGAAGGGGCGGAATAGTTTTGAAACGATGAGCCTGGAGCAGAATTTTGGCGAAAAGCCAGCTAAGCGTTCTTTCTTGTCTTGATACAAGAAAGAACCAAAGAAAATCAAGGCTGAAAAGCCCGACCCGATGGGTTCCCCGGGAGCGAAACTGCCACGCGGCACAACTCGCCCCGCCTGCGGTGTGGCTCAAACAGTGCCGCTTGGGCATTCCCGCGCTACGTTCCGCCCCCGACCCATTTGCGGGTCAGGCTTTTATGCCATTTACTTATACCAGTAACGTTCAACGATTCCCGCCTTTCCGTGCACCGCTGAGAATACCTTTCCCCAGCTGGGGCTGAAGACATGGAGAAAGTTGAAGGGTAAAGGATAAGGTTAACTTTTCCCGGTTTGGTAAAAGGCAAACGATTTACGATTCTATCCTTTATCCTTGAACATCTTGACTCACTTTCTCTCTCCCTTTTAGTTAACCCCCATATAAAAAAATTGCTTGGTGCTTAAAGCCCTATTGCTAAAATTGCTATATTCGTGGCTTGAATTTTAGCTGAATTTCTATAATTTAAATATCATTTAAATGGCTACACTCGAAAAAATTAGAAACCGGGCAGGTGTTCTTGTTGCGGTGGTGATTGGTTTAGCATTGCTGGCATTCATTTTGGGCGACCTGTTAAGTTCAGGCGGATCGCTATTTAACCGTGCTCAAATGGAGGTCGCTAAAATTGGTGGCACTTCTATACCTTTCGAAATGCTGCAGGCAAAGATTGACGAGAGCGAGAATCTTCAGAAGATGTTTTCCAACCAGCTATCACTCGATGAGCAAACGGTGCTGCGTATCAGGGAGCAAGTTTGGCAGGATTTGGTTAGAACATACACCATGGAAGACCAGTACAAAAAGCTGGGGCTCTCCATTCACCCTGACGAGCTTTTTGATATGGTTCAGGGAAGGAACATCCATCCAATAATCCAGCAGCAGTTTAGCGATCCAAATACCGGCCAGCTGAACAAGGAGTTTATCACCATGTTTCTTAAAAACATGGACCAGGATCCCCGCTCCAAAACATACTGGCTTTTTCTTGAGCAGGAAATTCAGAAGGATAGGCTTTTCAATAAGTACTTCAACCTTATTACTAAGGGCTTATATGTTACCTCGGTTCAAGCCCAACGCGCATTGGAGGATAGAACTAAAAAGGTAAATTTCGACTATACCCTCGTGGCCTACTCTTCTATTCCCGATTCCTCTATTTCCGTTGAGGGAAAAGAAATAAAAAATTACTACAAATCTCACCTAAGCGAGTACAAGCAGACCGCCTCAAGGGATATCGAATATGTAGTTTTCCCCATTCAACCATCCGAAAGCGATAGGCAGGCTGCTGAGGAGTGGATTAATAAGATGAAAGATGAGTTTCTACTCGCTGACGATCCAAACCAGTATGTTACCCTCAACTCCGATAGTCCACTCGACTCGAAGTACTACAAGGAAAGTGAGCTGACTGATGAGATGGGAAAATGGGCTTTTTCTGCCAAGGTAGGCGAAAGCTACGGCCCTACATTTGACGGAAATTCCTATAAAATTATCCGGCTGGTGAATGTCAAGATGCTACCTGACTCGGTGAAGGCGCGTCATATACTGATTAGCCCTAAGGCTCAAAATCAGGAGGCAGTTGCTAAAGCCAAGGCAACAGCAGATAGCCTGCTGAATGTAATTAAACGTGGAGGGAGCTGGGATGATCTTGCCTCACATTTTTCCGATGACCCAGGATCTAAGGATAAGGGTGGCGACCTAGGGTGGTTTCCCGGCGGTGTCATGGTGAAAAATTTTGATGAGGCTGCATTCAACCTTTCAAAAAATGAGGTTAAGGTAGTTGAAACCAATTACGGATTTCATATTCTTCAGGTAACCGATAGGGGGAAGGAATCCAGGAAGGTGCAGCTGGCTACTCTGGAGCGAAAAGTAGTACCAAGTAGCACCACCAGCCAGAGGATATACAGCGAAGCTTCGCAATTTGCCTCATCTAACAGAACCTACGAGCAGTTTAAAACCGCTGCTGATGCCAAAAAACTTACCCGACGGGTTGCCTCCAACCTGCTGGCCAACGACCAAAATATTGCCGGGCTGGAATCACCCCGTGAAGTTATTCGCTGGGCATTTAAGGCTGAAGAGGGCGATGTTTCAAACGTGTTTGAGTTGGCCAACATGTATGTGGTTGCCTCTCTTACCGCTGCCCGTAGTGAGGGAGTTGCACCCTTAAAGCAGGTTGTTGCCGATGTAAGAACCAAGGTAATCAGGGATAAGAAGGCCGAAAAGTTGGCAGCACGTGTGAGTGATGCTTTAAAGGGCGCCAGCGATATTTTTTCCGTTGCGGGTAAGCTTAACGGCAAGGTAGAGCACGCCGAAAATGTTACATTTAGCTCGTTTACTTTGCCCTATGCAGGTTTTGAGCCAGCTGTTATTGGAGTGGCTTCGGTTAGCTCCGAGGGTAAGCTTCAGGGACCTGTCAATGGTAACGCCGGGGTTTACGTTTTGGCTGTTACATCTATAGTTACCGATCAGGGAGATGCCGGAATGGAAAAGTTAAGATTGGCCAACACCTACCAGTCCAGGGCATACTACGAGGCTTTTGAGGCGTTGAAATCAAAGATTGGCATTGTTGATAAGCGCTACAACTTCTACTAGACAGCATCGAACCTGAAAGTTGTTCACTACTGAGGGGAAATAAAATTTCCCCTTTTTTGCATCACTGTTTTTTCGAACTAAAAGTTTGCAAAATGGTTATAATTGAACAGGCAAAACGAAAATTATCGGAATTATTAACCAAATAAAATGAAATGTTATGAAGGTTGCTGTACCAACAAGAAACGGTGTTGTTGACGAACACTTTGGCCATTGTGAGGCTTACACCGTATTCACGATTGACTCGGGTAATAAGATTGAAAACTCAGAAATTCTTCCATCGCCTCAGGGTTGCGGATGCCATAGCAATATTGCTGCCACTCTGAAGGAAAAAGGTGTAGAAGTTATGCTCGCAGGGAACATGGGCGATGGCGCATTGAACATGTTAGCTGGTCATGGAATACAGGTATTTCGTGGCTGTTCGGGCGATGCTCGCCGGCTGGTTGAAAATTTCCTGAGCGGAAATGTTGAGGATTCAGGCGAGGGGTGTCACCATCACCACGAACATGAAGAGGGTCATACATGCAATCATTAGCAAGTATATTGGCTATTCGGAGCTACATTAAGTGAGGCTTTTTTACCCTGGGCTATGAATAATCGTTGAGAAACATTACCAGTGGTAATTTTTTGTGGCGATAAATCCGGTTCTGCACCGAAACCGCCTTTATAATTTTATTTGCCTTCACCCCCTTTCAGGGTTAGTAGTAGATGTGCCATTTTCCTATGTCTTTTCTTGTGCTGAACCTTTTCGCCAGCCATTGCCTGTTTTCAGGTAGGGGATGCTTGTAGGAAACCAGAACTGACGGCCTTTCCATCAGGCCTTTAAGCCGATTGGTATCAATGCTGTCAGTGAGGTCGTAAAAGTAGCTTTTCCATGCCGAATTTTCCTCAAACTGCACCTCCCGGGCAAGAGTGTTCGAACCATCATATAGCGAAATCACCGGCTTTCGCATGTCGAAAGCAATGGAGGGTTTCATGGTGTTGTAGATGAGTATATTCCTGTCCTGTAGATTTTTGCTTTTAATAAAGTTGGAGATTGGCCTGGAAATGTTGAATTCCAACTCATTTTTTTGCATCAGCAGGCCGCTTGTTATAAGAAGAAACCCGGAAACCAAAAACGAGACGAGCACAGGTTTGAATTTTCTACTCCCCTGTAAGTAACGATAAATTGCCAAAATGACTACAATTAGTAGAATGCTGGCAATGCCTACTCCTTTTGGTATAACGTAATTGGCGTGTATAAACATGGTTGCCGCTGCAACTAGTAGGACAATCATTGAGAATATCGTTACGCTTCGGTCGATAACCTTCTCTTTTGAGCTAA
>Ga0208459_1001056_pt1 | contig 27344 bp, 20 predicted proteins | sample AD_UKC087_MetaG_FD_184433 | JGI IMG/M metagenome (GOLD analysis project Ga0208459, IMG submission 184433) | Active sludge microbial communities of municipal wastewater-treating anaerobic digesters from USA - AD_UKC087_MetaG (SPAdes) (version 2) | ecosystem: Engineered > Bioreactor > Anaerobic >... | reverse complement strand
CCTGGCTGACTGCTACTGGGGTAGTACTCTGGGTTGTACTTCCATTACCAAGACGACCATTAGTACCAAGACCCCAGCAATAACCCTTATTATTACTACCTATCGCACAGGTATGAGCATTTCCTGCACTAATACTAGAAAGAGTAACATTTGACGGGATAGCTCCCTGGCTGACTGCTACTGGGGTAGTTCTCTGGGTTGTACTTCCATTACCAAGACGACCATTAGTACCAGAACCCCAGCAATAACCTATTATTACTATCTATCGCACAAGTATGGGAAATATTTGAAGTAATCTTTGACAGAGTATTAAAAGGACCATAATCTAAGAAATTGCTCCCCGTTATATTTACAGTCTCCCCACCTGACTGTTTTACAGTACTTGGATTTATATTACTAATAGAAGGACCTGGTAGATTATTATATGTAAAAGAGACGCTATTTGACGACACATTATCTTCCAACCTTTTAATACTAATACTTACATTTCCAGGAACATGTGCAGGAATTGGACTTATGTTAATACTAGTTGTACCAGGATCTAATTCTCTTGGTAGAACATTATTCCCTATGCTTATCTCATACGACTTGTTATTTACATTCTCGCCAGGAACAACAGCTACTGGTTCCACTTGATTACCAGCCTGTCCACTACCTAGTCGACCCTCAGCATCTCCACCCCAACAATATCCTTTATCATTAGTCCCTACAATACAAGAATGATACAAACCAGTAGTCAATTGTCTAGCCTGAACTCCAGTCGGGATAGCTCCCTGGTTAATAGCAACAGGAGAAGGACTGTTTGCTGTCCCACCATTACCAATCTGACCGAAAGTACCACCTCCCCAACAAAAAACTTGTTCACCACCTCCAAACGTAGTATTTGTCGTTAGAATACAAGCATGGATATCTCCAAGATTAAGAAATTGACGATATATATAATAACCAAATGCTGATGTATTTACTGCCACTGGAGTTGAAGAGTCTGCTCCTCCTCCGTTCCCTAACTGACCATTAATATTACTTCCCCAACAATAAGGATTATAACCATTTAGCGCACAAGAAAAATTCCTCCCTGCTTGTATTTCACCAATTGAAGTACTTGGCATAGCACCTTGAAGAATAGCTACTGGAGTTGTTCTCTGTGTCTGAGTACCATCACCTAACCTACCTTCAGCATTATATCCCCAACAATATCCTTTGTTATCACTCCCCTTAGCACAAGTATGTAGAAAGCCAGCGTCAATACTTTGTAAAGTAACATTGGTTGGAATAGCTCCTTGGCTCACAAGAGTAGGGATAAGCTTATCACTTGTACTACCATTACCTAATTGACCATTACTATTACTACCCCAACAATATGCCTTACCGTTATTACCAATACCACAGGTATGATTTCCATCACCAGTTATACTAACAAATCCAAAACCTTGTGGTGCAAATGCTGGAAGCGAAACAAGAACAGGTGTAGAAGAGTTATTAGTACTGTTATTACCCAATTGACCATTACTGTTACTCCCCCAACAATACGCTATACCATTAGCATTTAAACCACAAGTGTGATAAGTTCCAAGCGCTATTTTGTCAAATTTAACTGATGTTATCACTTTTACAGGAACAGTAGAATTATTAGTACTACCATTACCTAGTTCTCCTGAGGTGTTAGTGCCCCAACAATATACTTCCTCATCTAGTCCTATACCACAAGTATGTCCACCTCCGCCATGAATGACAGTATATCCAGAAGTATCACGAATGTTACCGACATTAATTGTCATACTACCACCACCTAGAAAAGAATAGTTCGTAGGAGAGACACTACTAATACTAGGTGCTGTCATTGCCCTGATCCCTGCACCACCCTTTGCACCCATCAGTGGAGAAGCTTTGGGTAAAACCATTGGCTCCCAAACAACACCAACTTCAAGATTTTCCACAACCTCATCACAAACCCCTGTCTTACTATCAAAACCTTCACAAGTACCACTAATCAAAGTATATTCCTGTACAGTAGCAGTATCACTACTACACTCTGGAGCCTTGTTAGCAGTACCTGGACAAACATCTTCTGGGTCAGGACATTTTCCTTCCTTAGTATTATAAGTCACTTTGTATTTAACTGGATAACAAACACTCTCAACCTCACCACAAACCCCACCTGTACAATCAACACTCTCACAACTCTTTGTCACCTCACCACACTCATTTGCCTCTACCTGAAAACCTTCTATACATGGAGAACACTCCTGACAATCCCCTTTATCACAACAGACCATATCAACACCCTCCCCACAAGCAAACTCATTCTCTAAACACTCATCTCTAGCTACACAACCTTCCAAACCAACCATTCCACACACCTTATTCTCCATACAAATCGCTTCTTCTACACCCAATACCTCACCTTCCACAATACTACCTTCACTCAAAAGATCATCCTCACCAAAGACAACTGATGACAAAACAACAGAAAAAGGGAGAATGAAAGCTACAAACATTAATATTACAAGCTTTACAACACTATCTTTAGAGCCCGTAATACGGCTGTTTTTTGTAACGAAGGAAACACTCCTGCCATTCTTGTCATCAATACTAACAGATTGTTTGGGTATATTGGGCTTTTTGGTTGTTTGCATTCTTTAAGACAGCATAAGCAGTTGTTATCTCTTAATTTACAATATTTATCTATTAATAGCAAGCATTTTTTAATCATACAAAAGAAAATATTGGATTTTAACAAAAGATGAGCCTTTTTATATAAAAATCAATTACCTCCCTACTTTTTAAGAAAGGGAGGTAATTAATCTGCTCAATCTTAGAAGTTCTCTACTCACCTCAACTCACATTCACAACCAAACTCCTCTCCATCTTCAATACAAATGCAAGGATAATCCCCTGACATATGGACACCAACCCTCTCTTCCCAATTCTGCTTAAGTTTAGCCAGATTCTCCTCACTACCATATACAGTAATACAATCACCAAACGCATCTCTATAGTTCTCCCTAAGTTCTTTCCTCTTCAAATCATGTAGAAACACTTTGTAAATATCTCTAAAAGAAATCCCTTTATCTATCCTACTTACCAAAATATCATTTTCTCTCTCTTCAATATGGACTTCAGAATATTTCTTAGAATACCTAACCTCTACTCTTATCATATTCCCCAAACTATTATCCACTATATAAGTCCTAGGACCATTACTTACTTGCACAGCTAAGTTATCTCTCATCTCAAACTCCTTAACCTCCATATCTAATGTTAAGGCCGAACCACACTCTGTATTAACAGAAAACTCCTTAAGCTCTAAGAACCCTACCCCAGCACTAATACCAAAACCGATAAGGGTGATTAAAAGAGTAACTAGAACCTTCTTCCATGCAGTCTTCCTGTTAAAGATAAAGTTATACAAAACCACAACCAACATACCAAGAAAAGTTATCAATGTAAGAAGGAAGAGAAGAACACCAACAAAGACAACACCTTCAAAAATCCATGAAATTGAAACCACTACACCAGCAACAGAACAAAGGAAGAAGAATATGACAAACAAACCACAAAAAGCTACAAAACACTTAATAAAGAAGAGAACAACTTTTCCTAAGAATCTAAATATTCCAAAATCAACATCCCTCTTTTCAACCTTAACCTCTTTAACTTCACTTTTAACTACAGAAGACTGATCTTCCTTCTCTTCAACTTTCCCCTTCTTAAATGTCTCCCTCACTTCCATACCTTCAAAAGGATCAAGGAATCTTACTTTGTATATATATACAAACCCTACCACAGCTACTACAAGATATACTATATCAATCAGAAACTCCCAGAAAGCTAGTAAAATGCTAGAATACTTATTATCTATCTGCACAAAGATATTTGCCCCTGCATCATATATATATTGGAAAGGTAACCTCATCAATACAATCAATACTAGAAGAACCCCAATCTCAAAAATAAATTTAAATAAAGACTTAGCATTCATAGAAGTAATCATCTTAATACTCCTATCCACTATACCTGTCACACTTTTTAGAAAATCATCAAAGGTATACTTCCTTGATTCCTCCAACTTCTCCTCTTGCATATCTTGATTCATTAGTTCATCAAGAGTACAGTCAAAGATTTTACAAATTGCAAGAATCTTTTCTGTCTCTGGATACGCTGCTCCTGATTCCCACTTAGAAACAGATTGTCTAGAAACATCTAGCTTGTCTGCCAGATCCTCCTGAGAAAGCTTTCTACCCTTTCTAAGGTATTCTAAATTCTTTCTAAAACTCATAATTTAATATACTATTAAATTTAATGAACAATTCTACCAATATACTACCAGTTGCAACCACCAATTTACAGTTGCTTTGTGTAAACTTAAGGTTGCAAAACACCAACCTGGTCTGTAGGTTTTCCCTTGCTACTAAAGGTCAAAGAAGCCATTTTTCATGTTTTTTAATCTTACTACGGGACAGGTCGTTTTTGTAAGATATATTCAGCTATTGCACTAGCATTTTGAATATGGGCAGTTGAAGATTCATAGTCATCTACTAAAAACCTTTCAATCTCAATCACTACCTGTCGATGATTACTACCAACAAAAACAAAATTCCTATTCCTTTTAATATATTCAACATTTCCATACTCTTGATAACCAACAGGTTTTGTAAATATAGTCTTCTTGTTCATCTCTTCTAACTCTACAACACTAACAGAACCAAATTTAGATATAACTACATCGGCAATTGCTATTAAATCCAAATTTCTATCCGTAAAACCAAGAATTAAGACATTATCATCTTCTACAAACTCTACTTGCAATTCATCATACAAAACCTTGTCTTTTCCAGTCAGGATTACAAACTGATGATGGGACGATTCTATATACTTTTTAATTCCCTTCATTATTTTTCTTGTAGAGAAACCACCACCTGTTACCACAATCAAAGGTTTTGTAGGACTAAATGTTGTTCCTGAAAAGAAATTCTCAAACACTTCCACCTTCTTTTCTTCAGAGAGAGGTTCAATCCTTCTAAAAGAGAAGTAGTCGCGTGCAATATTACAGTTATGAGAATATTTCTTTAGTATTTTCTCAGCTTCTTCTGTAGGTACAAACACAGTATCCGCCAATTCGCTAGCCCACCATCTACATACAGTTATTAAATCCGTGACTGTTACAAAATATCTAAATTCCTTCCTTCTACGACACCAATCCAGTACTGGTATTAACAAAGCATTGTTTCCCACTACAATATCAGGATCGTTTTCCTCTATCACCTTCATTGTTGGTTTGTACAATGGTCTAAGAGCAACAAACTCTGCAAGTTTAGCAAACCACCTGTATTTATCTACTAATATATGAATCAAGTTGTAAACAGTTTCAAACAAAGGAACACGACCAACTAGAGAGTAAAGACGACCATTTTTAGCAGTCACTTTTGAAAGCAGATACATATCAACTACCTGTACGTCTAGATCTTTCTCCTTTTCCAACAAAGCATTCTTCAAAGCATGAGAACAAGATATATGCCCAGCACCAGCACCTGCAGTAAATATTAAAACCTTTTGTGCCTTCATATGAGACATTAGACCAAGAACCAAGCTAAATTGCAAACCACTACCCATAGCAAGATTAAAAAAACTAAAAAAAGACTCTTCCAACCTTTAGTAGCAAGGGAAAATCTACAGACCAGGTTCACTATCCTTCTCTCTCTAAAAATGGTATAATATAGTTGTAAATCTGCCCTTTTTACAAATAGTTAAATTGTCATTTTAATACCGTGAACTATTCACCATTTACAGATTGGTTAATTCAAAATGGAATATCTGCACAAACATTAGAATTGCTAGTAGCAACTACAATTGTAGCAACTATTGTAAGTATTTTTAGATATCTCTTTGGAACAAGAAGCTACGGTATCTACGCCCCTATCATTCTTGCAATTGCATATTCTTTTACTGGATTAAAATATGGGCTATCAATTACACTCGTAGTAATACTCATTTCTTTGATTTCATACTCTGTTTTAAGAAAAATTAGAATGCACTACATTACTAGAATTGCCATTAATTACTGTTTACTAGCCATTGGTCTAATCGCATTTATTATTGTTATCAAAAAGTATGGACTTGGATTAGAAAACATCTCTAACGTCCCAGCCCTAGCACTAATCTCAATTGCAGGATTATCAGACTTCTTTATCAAACAGTTCGTACAGAAGTCACTAAAGACATCTATAATGACCCTTGTAAGTACAGTAATTGTTGCATCCGTTGGTTGGTTTATCATAACAAGAGATTACGTTTCTAGCTATGTGATAAATAACCTTTGGATTTTACCCCTCCTTATCTTCGTAAACTTACTAATTGGACAATTTAAGGGATTAAGGATAAAGGATTACTTTAGATTTAAATCTGTTCTAAAAGAGAAAGATGATGATACAAAGAAGTAAATACAAAGATATCTTAGGATTAAACAGAAGGAATCAAGAGTATGTAAGACCATACAATAGTCCTTCTGCCAAAAGACTTGCAGATAACAAGATTAGAACAAAGAAAGCTCTTGCCAAGGAAGGTATTAAAACACCAGAAGTATACAAACTAATCAGAAACAAGCAACAGTTGAAGTTTCTTGATTGGGAATCACTTCCAAAAAGTTTTGTAATTAAACCTAATCAAGGTACTGGTGGTAATGGAATAATTGTCTTCTACGGAAAGAAGAAAGGAGAACTTGCTTGGATTAGACCTAGTGGGGATATAATGACGAAAAATGATATTATCCTACATATTGAAAACATCTTGGATGGTAGGTTTTCAATGGGTAACAAAAAAGATATTGCCATCTTTGAAGAGAGAGTTAAAACAGACTCATTACTAAAACAATACTCCTACAAAGGTGTACCTGATATTAGGGTAATCTGCTTTAACGGTGTCCCCATTATGGCAATGACTAGAATACCTACTAAAAGATCTGATGGAACAGCAAATCTACACTCAGGAGCCATCTGTGTCGGAATTGATATCGCTACAGGTATTACCACCTACGCTATGCAAATGAATACCTCTTCCCTACTTAGTGATACATATGAAGATATTGAGACAACACAAGATCTAAGAGAGAACAAGCCTTTAAGAGGTATCCATATTCCAGATTGGGATAATATCTTAGAAATTGCACTTAAGTGTCAAAGAGTCTCTAAATTAGGATATATCGGTGTTGATATTGCCCTTGATGCAGAACACGGACCAATTGTTTTTGAACTTAATGCTAGACCCGGACTTGGTATTCAAGTAGCAAACAAAGCTGGACTAAGATGGAGACTAGAAAAGGTAAAGGATATAGAGGTGGGAAGTATCAAAAAAGGTATCAGATTAGCAAAAAGCATCTTTGGAGGAGAGGTTGAAGAAAGCATTGAAACAATTAGTGGTAGAAAAGTTGTTACCATTAACGAAAAAGTTTTGGTATATCACAACACAACAAAAGGAAAGAAAGAACCAGAGAAAGAAGTTGGTAGAGCTTTCATGGACACAGGTGTTCTCACATCTAGAATATCTGAGGCTTTTGCCAACAGAGTCGGTTTGATCAGCACTACTAAATATTTTAACTCACTTAATGTTCCTAAGAAGTTTAATTCACTTAAAGATGCACAAGAATATATTGATAACAATGTTAAAACTTTGACTTTGGAAGAGAATATTAAAAGAGTGGCAAAGATCGTTGACGGTGAGGATGTAAAGGTAAGACCTGTTGTAGAAGTTAAAGTAAAGATATCAGGAGAAGTAAAAGATATTGAAGCTGTAATTATTGAAGATTCAGAGTATCATTTAATCATTGGAAGAGATGAGCTTAGGGGATATTTAATAGATACTACTAAAACATTTAGAAACTAAATAACTTGTTGTATATAGTATATGACAGAAGAGAAGACTGAGAAAAACTATCTTAAAGAAGCAGGTAATATCCACCTTTCCTACTATGTTGAGGCTGCTGATATCTTAGGTATTGATTACAAAATATTAGTTCATGGATTAATAGCTGAATTCTCTGTAGGTAACAAACATTGGTATATCATCAACACAGTCACCCCACTCGTTCCTACACCTAGTACGACAATATGTAAGAGAAAAAACTTAACCAATATTGTCCTTGAAGAACACGGTGTAGCTGTACCAAAACAGGAGATATTAACAAGTGAAATTGATGTTATAAAGTTTTTTGATAAGTATAAAGATATAGTAATCAAACCTACTCAACAGCTAGGAGGTAAAGGTGTTTCTATCCTTCCACAAAGCGAAGAACAAGTTCTTGCTGCATACAAAAATGCCTTTGAAATATCCCATGCACCATCTGATGACAAGAAAGTAATCGGTGAAGAATTCATTCATGGAGAAAACTATAGATTTTTAGTAGTTGGAGATGAAGTTGTAGGAATTGTTAGAAGAAAGGCTGCACATGTTAAAGGAGACGGTAAGAATTCAATAAGAAAGTTAATAGAGGAGGAAAACAAGAAAAGAAAACAGAATATAATGATGCCGATAGTAATGGATAACGAAGTAATTATCAAATTACAGAGAGAGAATATGGATCTAGAGTCAGTACCAGAGGAAGACCAAGAAGTGATCTTAAGATACAATTGTAATCTTACCACAGGTGGTACTACAGAAGAGTGTGCAAAAGAAGTTCATGACTTCTACAAACAGTTAGCCATTAAAGCTGTAAAAGCTGTTGGATCTGAATTTGGAGGTGTTGATATCATTGCAAAAGATATTACTAAACCAGAGAAATGTGCTGTTAATGAAATCAACTACAATCCTGGACTTAGACTACACTACAAAGTAGATAAAGGTGAACAAGTTAAAGTAGCTATTCCAATTATGGAATATATTAGAGATAAATATTTAAATTCAAAAGAATAGATATGAAAAAAGTACAAGTATTACAAGGTTTAAACTTAATATCCCCCTACTCAACTGTCATTATTGAGATTAATGAAACAGAGGAGGTAAAAAAGCTTTTGGATTTAATTAAAGGTTTTCACCCATTATTTATAGAAAAATATTACTTTACACAAGGATATCTTTACATTGAAACAAAGATAGCTTTTCTTTGGAGAGAAGCTAGTGAATATTTGCAGAAACTAGCAGAGGGAAAGATGACATATGAGGAGTGTAGAGAATATATTGTAGAAGTCATTATTCAACACAGATTAAAATCAATGTCTACCCTACCCATACTTTACAGTGCATTAGAACAAGGATATGAGGTTACTCCATTCATCGTTAGTGATAAGGTGATTGCTGTTGATGAAGTTGGATATACAAAAACATTCAACAGAAGATATACACTCGGTTGTGGAAGATATTCTCAAGTCACCATGTCAATTTCTTCTTCAAAAGATGCAATTGTAGCTCAAACAACACAGAGAGATAAATACATAACTAATACAATGATTGCTAAGTTAGGACTTCCAATACCAAAGAACTTCATTGTCAACAGTAAAAATGATATAGAAGAGATTTGGGGAGAACTTAATAAACCTGTTGTAGTAAAACCTGTAGGATTAACAGGAGGCTCTGGTGTTGTAGTAGATCTAAATACAATAGAAGATGCAAAGAAAGCATTTGATTTTGCCACACAAGCTATAGAAGGTAAGAATCGTAAAGCATGGCAAACTAAGATAATGATTCAGGAACAAGTTGAAGGGGAAGATTACAGACTACTAGTTATCGATGGTAAGTTAGAAGTAGCAACAAAGAGAATCCCTGCCTTCATTGTAGGTGATGGTAAAAGTACTATACAAGAATTATTAGATGAAACAAACAAAGACCCTAGAAGAGATGTTACAAGCCCTGCTCATACTCTCAAACCAATAAAGATAGACCAACCCCTACTCGACTATCTTAAAGAGCAGAAACTGACATTAGAGAGTATTCCAAAACAGGATGAAAAAATACAAGTAAGAAAAGTTGCCAGTATGAGCCAAGGTGGTATAACTGAAGATTTTACAGATCAGGTCTCTGATGAGATTAAGTACATTGTAGAAAGTATAGCCACCTCTATCCATGCATTTACATTAGGTGTAGATATTCTTTGTAAAGACCTTAGTAAACCACTTACACAAGAGAATGGAGCTATACTTGAGATTAATACAATGCCAGAGGCATATCTTAATCTTTTCCCTGTACTAGGCGAAGATAGGTCATATGTTGCTGATACATTTGTTAAGAAAATATTGAAAGATAACAAAACAAAGAAGGTTGTTGTAGTGGGAAGTAGTCTACCAGATGTATTAACAGTATTAAGAGAGAAGAATTTACTAGGTTCATACTTTGCAGAAGATGAGGTAGTTGGAGAATATAAGGATGGATATCTGAGAATTAATGGATTAGAAATAAATAGTGGATTAGAAAAATGGAAAGGTATTGAAGCACTTAAGGTTAATGCCTTACTAGATGGAATAATTATTCATCACAGGGATTGGGATGCAGTAAAAAGTGATGGTTTAGGATTTAATAATATTGATTTATTAGTTGTAAGTAAGGAGCTTTCAGATAATGAGGAAATGAAGATTGTAAAGAGATATAGGAATAAGGGATATATTAAAAAGATAAAGGTATTGTAATTAAAACAAAGATAATATTGATTAAAGACGAGTCACTAGGAACTTTGTATTTTCAGTTTATTATTTAATAATCTGATTGAGATGGTAAAACCATACTCATACAAAGTTCCTAGTTTCTCTTTTGATTCTATTTTTTTCCTCCTTATTCTTATTAACACACTTCAACACTATAGGGTGTAGCATACCATATGTAGCAGCAAAACAGTTTACTGCTAGTATACATAGATATATAAAGGAAGCATTATTTATAATGCCTCCCAAAAACATTGCATATGATAATGCGATATACCCGAGATATACCACGGGTTTTTTTGATGTTTTTAAGCCTAATCCTATTAGGCTTAAAGCTATTATAAGAGTAATTTTAAGTATCATTATTATACACCTCTGTTTTTTTTATTTTTCTATCTATAATAGACAGCTTTATAACAACAAAAAGCATTATTATCACAAAGCTGCCTATATAGAACAATCGAAAGGAGGATAAACCTAATAGAATTTTAAAGAGCAGTACTATTAAGTACCTAACTACATTATATCAAATTTTTACTTAAAAATCTATACTATAGGGTAAATGATTGTAAAGACAAACTAATACCTTACAAAATCAAAATACTTTTCTTTTGTTACTATCTCAAAAGATGCATTATCATAGGTATCTAAAAACTCCTTAGCATTACTATTCTTCTTACTCTTACTCCACTTAAACTCATATCCATACAACCTACCCCCTATCTCCTCAATCAAATCTATCTCTTTACCATCATAAGTTCTCCAAAAATAGTAATTGGGATATACTGAAGAATACCTATTCCTCTTCATTCTCTCTATCATCAAAAAGTTCTCCCAAATCCCTCCTACATCATCTCTTACATCAATCGAATTCAAATTAGAAATAACTGTATTACGAATACCTAAATCATAGAAATAATACTTTCTTGACTTAGACACCTCACTACCTACTTGAAAAGCTGATCACTAAATTAAGGCAAATTCAGTAAACAATATTCACCAAATTAAACTAAATTTGGTGAGTACAGTACGCATCTGATATATATTCTTTTTCAAGATTTCTGTTTTCCTGTGCATTAAAATGATAAAATAAGGAAGATAATTTAATACAACAAAGAAAACATGAAATATCTTGTCATAGATAAAAGACAAAGGGGTGCAATTGGTAAGAAACTAGACATACCAACAGGTTCTGCAAGATTACTAGAAGAATTAGACAAAAAGAATATAGAACGAAACTTCATATACAATGACCAATTAGAATTCATATTAAATGAAGGTAAGTTCATAATAAAAGCTAATGGAAAGGATATTACAGAGTATTCACATATAATATTCAGAGGACATGCTCTACATAATGATCAAGAATACCACTATAAGAGATATATTATTGATTTCGCAGAACAATACAACAAAGAAAATCCTGATAAGAAGATATTAGTACAAAATGCTGAAGCGATAAAACGATTCCCCTACTACAACAAGATTGCAATGGCACAGTTCTGTTCAATAAATAATATCCCATATTTTAATACATACTTCAGAACAGATGGAAACTACACAGAACAGAGAGATTATCTAAAAGACTTTCCACTAATTACAAAAGACTATACAGGTAAAAACAGAATTGAAGTAATAGATGGTAAGGAAAAGATAAAGAAGAATGTATTTAAGGTTGAAAATGAAGATGAGTACAAACTAAATCCAGACTTCTTCTTACAAGAGTTCTCCGATTCTGGTGAAGATTACAGAGTTTTTGTTAAATTAGGTAAAGTTATAGGTGGTTGGAAGAGAAAAGCATCTAAAGGCTTTATGACTGTAAATAAAGGTATCTATGAGATGTACAATAAACCAAATGAAGAGATTAAGAGTATTGCAGAAAAGGTAGCTACCCTACTAGATGCAGACTTCATGGCTATTGATTTTATGTATATCAATGGTAAACCTGCAGTCCAAGAATGGAGTTTCCATCCAGGATACAAAGCATACGAAACAAAGATTGAAGGAGAACCTGTGAATATTGCAGAAGCTATTATTTCAGCATTCTAAAACAGACCTGGTCTGTACATTTATCCTTATCTGTCAAGGTTTAAAAGACCAAATTCAAGGTTTTTTAATCTTACTATAAGCAGTTGTAGTTAATCGGTATTTCATAAATAAATGTGATAATGAGATTATGCAACTGTACCACATTTACAACAGAGGAAATCACAAAGAGCAAATATGCTTCGATAGAAATGATTTAAATGTACTTAAGAACATGTTTTGTGAGTCGATAGGTTCTAATAAGAAAGCAGATCTAATATCTTTATGTATTATGCCTAATCACTACCATGTTTTAGTAGCTACCACAAAGCAAAAAAACCTAAGTGTTTGGATGAGAGAAATTGGCAGAAATTATACTACCTATATGAACAGAAAATATGGTTTAGTTGGCAGAATTTTTCAAGGTCCATACCAGAAAAAGAAGATTGACGATTTTATATATTTTAGAACTTTAGTGCAGTATATGAGAGATAACCCAAAAGAACTCTTATATAGTAAACATCTTTCTGAACTTATCGAAAATAGAAAATTAATAGAATACTATGATTTTTTCTTAGTTACCAAATCTCTCCCATAGTAAGATTAAAAAAGTGTAAAAAGTAAGAGAAAACGTAAGCTACAAAAGAGGAAATGTACAGACCAGGTCTGTTAGATACCAACCTTTTTGAATATCTTGTTCCACATCTCCTTGGAAGGAACTATTTCTGCTTTAGGTATCAACCCTTCTCTTACCCAATCACACTGTTTAAAATCTATCTTACCTGCATATAGTAGTGGATATAGTGACTTATCATTACTTAATTTCTTTAATACTTTCCTAAAACCTCTGAAGTAAACAATATCTTTTGTATAGATACCTGGTTTTGCCGTATCAGCTAGTCCCCTCTTTACTCTATATACAATATCAAAAGCAGAATTCTTAGGTAGAGAACCTAATAGTGCATTGTATAACTGTCTAAATGTCATACTTTCCCCTATCTGTATTGCATAAACATAGGCAGCCTTCTTCTTCAAACCATTCTCTGTTAACACACCCATCTCACTCTCGTTCCACGTTGCTAGTCCCTCCTCCACATCTAAATATACTGGAAGATTCGCATTTCCCAGAGCTGTGAAACCAGTATTCATTCCATTTACAGATCTAAGCACATGTGTACCAACTTCATGCACAATTAATTTCCTTAACTTGAATTTACTTCTCTGAATCTCCTCGTTAACAAGTATCTGTTTTCTCTTTACACCAACCTTAACTCCATTTTTGGGTATATTCATTGACCTATACACCTCCCACCCTTCTAACCCTAATTCATCAAACACTCCATCAAACACCTTCACTATTTCATCATATCCTAAAAAATCTTTTGCCTTCGGAGAATTCTTTGCCACATTATAGTTCTTCACAACACCCCTCATCACTCTTGCAGCATTCCTAAAAAGAATTGGGGATGGCATACCGAATCTTTCTTTCGATATCTCTGTAACCTTCTGATTATTCCCTACAGCATGCATCAAATCATTTGCCTGTTCCTTAGATGCAATTAAATCAATGTAGAATTTTGATATCCTTGGATCAACATCAGAAATTACTTCAACCTTAGAGAGCTTGTTCAAAACTTTCTCATTCTCATTCTTAACAATCCTGTACTTAAAATATGGTTCGTATGTATCTGAATCAAAAAACTTCTTCCTCTCTGATTCAAGGTTTAAAGGTGTAAAAACAAGGGCTGTAGGTAACCTAAGTTGTTCAAGAAGCTCTGTTACCTCCTGTAATGTCATTTCTTTTTTTCTTTTTTCAAACATGACATATCTGGATTAAAAATTATCTTCTAAACTCTTTGTTAAATGAGAACTTTCTCTCTCCTGTTGCTAATAATTCTAATGCAATACCAGTTCCCTTAACAACACAGTATAGTGGTTCATCTGCTACATGACAAGGCACACCAGTTGCTCTAGAAAAAAGTTTATCTAAATTTCTTAACTTTGCTGTACCACCACTCATAACCATACCACGATCTATAATGTCAGCCGATAGTTCTGGTGGTGTTTTCTCCAATACACTTTTTATTGCTCCAATTATTCTCTTTAATGGATATTCTAACGCTTTTGCAACATCATTTGAATTAACCATAATTGACTTAGGCATACCAGCACCAACATCTCTACCTCTTACCTCCATCTGTTTAGGATTCTTTACCTCAACTGCTGACCCTATCTTTATCTTAATATTCTCTGCACTCTGCTCTCCAATCATAATTCCCTTCTTTTTCTTCATATATGAAATAATATATTCATTAAGTGCATCTCCAGCAACCCTCAAAGACTCATACTCAACAATACCATCCAATGAAAGAACTCCTACTTCAGCAGTACCACCACCCATATTTACTATCATATTTCCAGAGGATGTATGAATTGGAAGTCCTGCGCCAAGTGCTGCTAAGAGTGGTTCAGGAAGAAGAGTAACCGTCCTAGATCCAACAGCATTAGCAGCTTTGTATACAGCTCTTTCTTCTACAGATGTAATACCTGCTGGTACACTCATTACAACATCAGGTTTAAAAAATCTAGCCTTACCCAATGCCCTGTCAAAAAAATGCCTAAGTAAAGCTTCAGTTATCCTAGAATCAGCTATCACACCCTCTCTAAGAGGTCTTCTTGCAACGATATTATCAGGAGTTTTTCCTATCATCTCTTTTGCTTTTTTCCCAACAGCTATCACTGTATATGTATTTAGGTCAATAGCTACAACAGTAGGTTCTGTTACAACAACCCCCTCCCCCTGCACAAATATGACAGAGTTCGCTGTTCCTAAATCTATTCCTAATTTCTTTCCTAACATCTGGACAACACTACAAGTTAATTACTATTTAAATTCTATCAACATTGCTTTCTTCATTTTCTTCACAGTTTCTTTAGCAATTTCAGAAATCTCCCTACTTCCTCGCAATGCTTTCTTCAAAAGCTCATCCTTTATACTCTCTCCTTCTTTTCTTCTTTCTCTAACTGGAGAAAGGTATGCATTCATAATTTCAAACAATCTCTCTTTCACCTCCACATCCTTTATATTCCCCTCCCTATACCTCTTCTTCATCTCTTCTACTTCATCTTTCTGAGAATCATTAGCAAACAGATCAAGATATGCAAAAGCAACATTACCTTCAACCTTCCCAGGATCTGTTGCATGAATCCTGTTTGGATCGGTATATACCTTAAAGACTTTAGTCCTTAACTCCTCTTCACTATCCGCTAAATATATTCCATTATTTAGACTCTTTCCCATTTTTTCATTCCCATCAATTCCTGGAACATTCACCTTAACTCCATACAAAGCTTCTGGTTCATTAAAGATTTTCACACCATATGTACTATTAAACTTCCTTGCAATCAATCTAGAATCCTCAACCATAGGGGCTTGATCTTTCCCTACTGGAACTAAATCTGCATTAACACACAATATATCTGCAACTTGATGAATTGGATACAAGAAGAAACCTAAGGGTGTAGAAATCTCAAATTTGTTTTGAGCCATCTCCGTTTTAATCGTAGGATTATGCTGTATCTGCTGAACTGTTGCAAAATTTGCTAGATATATGAATATCTCATTTATCTCAGGAACTTCACTCTGTATGAACACATGAGATTTATCAAAATCAATTCCTACTGCATAGTAATCACAGAGAACTTCGTAGATACTCTCCCTAACCTTAGATGGATTATTAAAATTATCTGCAAGTGCTTGAATATTTGCAACTTCAATAAAGGAGTCATACTCATCTTGAAGTTTTACTCTGTTTTCCAAAGTACCCTTCAAATGCCCAATATGCATTCTCCCTGTAGGCCTGTCACCTGTTAATATTCTTTTCTTTTCCATAATTGTATTTTAACAATTTATTCCCTATTATGCTATACTTTACGTACAAAATGGCAAAAGCAAAACAAAAACAAAATTCTTCTATACCTGTCTTACTTTCAACTTTTTCTTCTCTTTTAGTCATAGCATTTGCATTCATATTATTCCTTCTAGCAAAAGGTTACAGAATAGATTTCTCTAAACAGGAAGTTAACAAGACAGGAGCTATCTCGATTAGACCAACACCTTCTAGTGCAACAGCTTTTCTAAACAATGAAAATATTGGTAAAACTCCAAAAAGCAGAGTTATAGATATTGGGAAGCATACAATCAGATTAGAAAAAGATGGATATCACACATGGGAGAAAGACATTAATATCTTAGACGAAAAGACAACAATTCTTACACCATGGTTAATTCTTAAAGACAACAAGAAATATACTACTTGGAATTCTGAAAGAGAGATAGAAAAGTTCTGGGTCAATGACAACCAAGATATCGCTATACTCCTTCTAAAAGAACAGAATGGTACATACTCGCTATGGAGATACAAAATTGAAAAAGCTCTTTGGGAGATATTGAATAATCCGATTAAATTGTGGGAAACAGACAACAAAGATATTGAGATTCTACTCTCTCCAGATGGAGGTTATGCATTACTAACAAACATCACAGAGCAAGGGACTTCTTCATATCTTCTTAATACTTCTACAACATTTATTCCCGCAACAAACAATCAGATAGATTTAACACCTGTTGCAAATCATTCAATTATGTGGGCTCCTGACAACAAACATTTACTCTTTGAGTCAGAGAAAGATCTTCTTTCATACAATATTACAGATAGATTAATGTATTCTGTTTTCACTAAAGAAGAAGGAAAAAAATACATTTGGACATCTGCAAAGGATGGAATCATTTATCTGCTAAAAGATAATACAGAGGAGGATTCCAAAGTATATACATACTCCTTAGAAGCTATCTCATTAGATGGAATTCAAGGTACTACTTTAGTGGAATCTATCTATATGCAAAAAGAGGAGAAATATATTGAGTATTACAGAGTACAAGATTATCAGTTTGTACCATTTACAAGTTCTCCTGAGAACACACAAAACGTTGGAGAGATCGATTACATCTATGTGGACAAACAAGCTGGTGGTATTTTCATTTCAACAAAAGTCGCCTCATATTGGTATAAGTTCTCAACAAATAAATATATGACTGTTTTCCCCTACCCAACTAAATTCATGAGCATATCAGGAGATAACAAGAGATTTATGTTTGAATCAAACCAAGATATATACACGTTTACTTTCTTTAATGAGACCTTAAATCCTTTAGAGGAAACGGGGAGTAAGATTATCAAAGATGTTAAAGAAGAAAACAAACCAAGATGGATTGGTACTTCAAGACATATCTCATTTATCAAAGACAACTTTATCTATATATCTGAGAGCGATGGTGAGAATGCCGTTAAAACACTTCCAATAGATAATGTTGATTTCTTTACCGTTAAAGCCTCAAGAGACAATATTATAATCTTTGAAAAGAATACAGACGGAATATTCCATATCAATGAATACAGATTAATGTAGGAAAATATAATTAGATTTTTATCCATATCTTAAAATGTCTTGTAGTAAGATTAAAAAATCTTAAATTCAGTATCTTAAGCCTTTACTAACAAGAATAAACCTACAGACCTGGTCTGTAAACTATACGCACCCGGTCGGAATCGAACCAACAACCTACGCGTTAGGAGTGCGTTGCTCTATCCAATTGAGCTACGGGTGCATATCGCCAATTATACCAATAACCATTTAACTTTTCACTACTCTTTCAGCCAACTACAGGCTATGAATTCTAGGACTCTCATGGTATAATAAATGTTGAGATGAAAACCGAATATATTCAAGTAAAAGGTGCAAAAGAGAATAATCTTAAGAACATTTCTGTCAACATTCCAAAAAACAAAATGGTTGTCTTAACTGGAGTATCTGGTTGCGGAAAAAGCTCCCTAGCCTTTGATACAATATATGCCGAAGGACAGAGAAGATATGTAGAATCCCTCTCCTCATATGCTAGACAATTTCTTGGGGTAATGAAAAAGCCAGATGTAGAGTTAATTACTGGACTTTCCCCTGCAATATCCATAGATCAAAAGACAACTGGAAGTAATCCAAGATCTACTGTTGGCACTATAACAGAGATATATAATCATCTTAGACTACTTTATGGTTATGTTGGTCAACCCTACTGTCCGAATTGTAATATACCCATAGAGTCCCAAACAATCGAAGAGATTACACAAAAGGTACTCAAGAGTATAAAAGGTTCCACAAACAATGTTACCATTGTTTCACCCTTGATAAAAAACCGTAAGGGAAGCTTTAAAAACTTACTTGAGAAATTGTTATCCAAGGGCTTCCTTAGAGTAATAATTGACAACGAAACATACCTTCTAGATGACATAGATACCTTAGAACTAGATGAAAACAAGAAGCATAACATTGATTTGGTCATCGATAGACTCACAACTGAGGATACAACAAGTAAAGAATTCAAAAAAAGAGTTACTGATGATATTGAGCTAGCTATCTTACAGTCAGAAGGAGAAGTAAAAGTCCTAATTGGTAAAGAAGAGCTATTCTTCTCTGAAGGCAATACTTGTAATAGTTGTGGAATATCGTATCCAAAGATAACGCCGGCATCTTTCTCATTTAACGCCCCAGAAGGAGCTTGTGAAAACTGTGCAGGATTAGGTTTCTTACAAGAGATAGATATTAACTTGATATACAACCCAAGACTAACAATCAAAGAAGGAGGTATTTTCCCTTGGGCAAACAGAGTAACTAAAGATAGCTGGACAACCAGAGTGCTTAATGAAGTAGCAAGAGTTCATAACTTTAGTCTTACTGTCCCAATCAAAGATTATCCAAAAGAGATCTTTGATCTAATATTCTACGGAAAAGGTACAAAAAGATATTATGAAATCATATATACCAATAGATTTGGAGTAACAAACACACACATGGCCCAATATGAAGGTGTTATTCCTGAATTAAGAAGAAGATACAAAGAAACAACATCTGAATTCTCAAAGCTAGAGCTAGAAAAATACATGTCCGAATCCACATGTACTGTTTGTGAAGGGAAAAGATTAAAACCATACTCTCTAGCAGTAAGGCTTAATGGAAAGAATATCGTAGAGGTTACAGATATGACTATCAAGGATAATATTAAATTCTTTAAGAATTTAGGTCTAGAAGGAAACAAGGCAGAGATAGCAAAACCAATTACTAAAGAGATTCTTACACGACTTAACTTCTTAGTAAATGTAGGCCTTGATTACCTAACACTATCAAGAAAAGCAACGACCCTATCAGGAGGAGAATCACAAAGGATTAGATTAGCTTCACAGATAGGAACAGGATTATCTGGTGTTGTATATGTACTGGATGAACCATCAATAGGACTTCATGCAAGAGATATCTCTAAGCTAACCGATTCATTAAAAGAATTAAGAGATGCAGGAAATTCATTAATTGTAGTAGAACACGACCCTGATACTATGAGACAAGCAGATTGGATAATAGATGTGGGTCCAGGAGCAGGCAAACATGGAGGTGAGATCGTAGCACAGGGCACATACAACCAAATCAAGCAGACAAACACATTAACTGCCAAGTACCTTAAGAATACCCTACTCATCGGACAGGATATCAAACACACAAAAAAAGAAGAACCAAAGAAATTCTTGACCATAAAATCAGTTGAAACAAACAATCTAAAAAATATAGATGTAAAATTCCCATTAGGACACCTAATCTCAGTCACAGGTGTTTCTGGCAGTGGTAAGTCATCTCTGATAGAAAACACTCTCGTCCCAGTCCTAGAAAACAGAATCATGAGAGCGAAGAGTATTGAAGGGGTATATGGGGATATAGAAGGGATTGAAAACATCAACAAAATCATTAGCATAGACCAATCCCCTATAGGCCGAACACCAAGATCTAATCCAGCCACATACACAGGACTGTTCAACCATATCAGGGAAATATATGCAAATTCAAACGAGGCAAAAGCAAGAGGATACAAACCAGGTAGATTTAGTTTCAATGTCAAAGGTGGAAGGTGTGAAAAATGTAAGGGTGATGGTCAGATAAAAATAGAGATGCAATTCCTCTCGGATATTTACATCACCTGTGACCAGTGTAATGGAAGTAGATACAATTCCGAAGTTCTGCAAGTAGACTATAAAGGAAAAAGTATCGCTGATGTATTGAAGATGACAGTTGAAGAGGCCTCTACATTTTTCAAGAACATTCCTTCAATTAAAAGGAAGCTAGATGTACTAGAAAAAGTCGGACTTGGATATATGGAACTAGGACAATCCGCACTCACCCTATCAGGTGGAGAATCACAGAGAGTAAAATTAGCAAAAGAGCTATCCAAGATATCAACTGGACATACCTTATACATTTTAGACGAACCGACTACAGGACTCCACTATTATGATGTAGATAATCTCCTAAAAATTCTCAGAGAATTAGTCGACAAAGGAAACACTGTTATTGTAGTAGAACATAACCTAGATGTGATTAGGAATTCAGACTGGATTATAGACCTGGGACCAGAAGGAGGAGATGCTGGTGGAAAGATTGTAGCCCAAGGAACTGTGGAAGACATCATAGCCGAAAAATCAAGCTATACAGGACAATTCTTAAAGAAACATTTTGAAGAGATTAATAAAAAGGCTTAGATACAATATTTTTACAGATACATATATTCTCCACTCCACAAAAGAACAATTTGCGTCAGTGAAACATTTTGTTTACACAAGCATTCTCTTTACCCATAACAGCAAAGATCATCATGTTCAAAAATGAGAGTCAAAATGAAATATCCTATCATAGAACAAAAATCTCATGTCTAAAAATCAGTGAACAATATTTTGTATTTCAAAGTAGATATCTTTTAAACAAAAAAGAAGAAACTTGCTAAAATTCAAAAATCTATGTTTCACTAAATATGGATATTCAAAAGACCCTACTCTACAACTTTTGTATGTAATATTTTCTCAGAGAAAAATAAAATTTCCTTTCAAATAATATCTTAAAAAGATTCAGAGAAAGATATGTATTCAAACTGAACCATATTTAGAAAGAAAGATATATACACTACTAACATTTTAGCAGCAAGAACAAAAATCAAAGAAAAGAAAATTACTACAGGTATGAAATATTTTTAATGAAATAATTCCTCCAACCTATCAACCTCACTCTCAAAAGTAGAAACTATTTTCTTAAATTCATATTTTTTTGCTAAAGGAATATAGAGATTTTTTGTTTCTTTTAAGTACCTCATATACTTCTCTGGTTTAAGTGCAACTGTATCTTTGACTATACAATTTACATTCGCAATTCTGTCATACATTTTTACAATAACTGCTCGTCTATTCTCTGATAACCTATTTAGATGATTTTGAGTTACCATATATTTCTGATCTTGTGTTTGAGACTGTTCTTCCTCTTCTGGAGTTTTAGATAATAAAGAGATAGTATCAGCAATATCCTTACCAAAAGTCTTCTCAATGAAAGATACCTTTATACCACCATCCTCTACAGAATCATGAAGTAAGGCTAAAACTACAAGGTCTTCAATATCTTTGTCATTTTTGAAACCTTCATATAGAAGAGAAGTAACATAATATATGTGTTCATTAAGATATTTACCTCCTCCATCTCTTATTTGCCCTTTATGAGCTTTAGTGGCTATCTCTAAAGCTTTTTCAACCTTGTCCGAATTCTTTATTTCGGACATTTGGGTAAGTAAATCTTTTTTTGTAACAAACGGCAATAATTTCATAAAAGTATTTTAAATAATACTACAAATATTAGATGAAAAACAAACAACCCCCTAGTAAGATTAAAAAAACATAAAAACAAACAGATATCCCTTATCCAGTACGAGTTTCTTTACAGACCAGGTCTCTCCTCTCGGGGTGATCCGACTTGAACGGACGACCTCTACGTCCCGAACGTAGCGTTCTAGCCATCTGAACTACACCCCGTTATCCTACTCAACAATTTCACCTTCCTTTACATTCCCTTTTGTTCTACTTTCTGCCTGCTCATTCTCTCTCCTCCAAAGAATATACTTCTGAATTAAGTTGATAATCAAGAGTGCAGTATCATCTAAACTACCTAAAACTGGAATAGCATCAGGAATTAGATCAAAAGGAAGAATTAAGTAGATAATAGCTACAATTAATAACCAGTTCCTTGAGAGAAATGTATTTGGAATTGCTCTTTGGTCTGCCATATTAGAAATATGAAAAGTTAATTACATTCTCTCAACAACAGAGATACCTAAATTGTATAAACCATGCTCAACTACATTCATCACAGCCTTTACAATCACAAGTAGTATCTCCCTATCGTCCTCAGATACCTCAGAGAGTCTCACATTCTGATAGAAAGAATTAAATGATTGACCCAGATCAAAAAGATATTGGGTAAGAATGGAAGGAGAATAGTTCATAGCACTATTAAGCAGAGCCTTTTTGTATTTGCTAGTCAACCTTACCAATCCCAGTATAAAAGGATTAGGAAGATCTGTGTCAACGGAGAGGTTCTCTACATTTTCAAAGTTATACTCTTTCAAAAGAGATTTTGCCCTAGAATACACATACTGAATATATGGACCTGTATCCCCATCAAAAGCTGTAGCTTGATCAAAATCAAAAACGATATCACTACCTATACCAACCTTAAGAAATGCATATTTAACCGCACCTATTGAAATCTTCTCACTAACCTCATCATGTAACTCCTCAGGTAAAGTATTATTTTGTTTCATCAACTCTTCAACTTTCTCCTTTGTTTCCTCTAATAACCATTCTCCTTCAATCACTCCACCTTTCCTACTAGACATCTTCTTTGCACCTGGTAATTTAATCATGCCATGTGGAAAATGCTTAGTCTTCCTAGGTATTTCAGGGTTAAGCTTCTCTAAAGCATCCATGACTACCTTAAAGTATGAAGTCTGCTCTTCCGCAGTGATGATAATAGACTCATCATAATCTAAAAGCTCTTCTTTCTTCAAAGCCAACCCTATCTCCTTTGCCTCATAAGTTGGTAATCCATACCTATTTACAAAGACTCTTGTATGCAAACCCTTCTCTTCATCCCCCTCATATATTACTGCTCCATCATCCTCCTTAAAGATCTTTCCTACATTTTCTAAAACTAATTTTAATCCAGCCTCTCCAACTTCACTTTCAAAGAAGTAATGGTCAAACTTCGTACCTAACCTTTTGTAAATTGTTTCAAAATACTCAAGACACCACAATCTGCCTTTCTGATATTTTTCTTTAATATTCGCCTTTTCAAATTTGGAAAAACCTTTCTTTTCTAATACTGGATTTGTGATGTAGAAAACATAGTAGTTCAAATCATCAATTTCTTGAATTGCCTTTTTATCTTGCACATAATCGTAAGCTTCAGCACCCACCACATATGCACTGCCAAGATATCTAACTTTTTCCACCAAACTAAGCTTTTCAATAGCTTCGAAGTCTTTTTTCTCTTCCATTAGCTTTTCCTCAAAACCCCACAGCGTTTTAGCAACATGCAAACCAACATCTCCTTGGTATGTGATTCTTTCTACTTGTGTACCTAAAGATTCCTGCAATCTAGAGATAGCTTCCCCTACAGCGTTTGTATAGAGGTGACCAATATGGAACGTTTTAAATGGATTAGCATCGGTATATTCAACTATAGTCTTCTTTCCTTTATTTACATCTGATTTGAAATATTTAGAACCCTGTGTTGCATATTTCTCCATCTCCTTTAGAAGATATGTTTTTGAAAGATAGAAATTAATGAATCCAGGAGTCACAAATTCAACTTTTTCAAAGTCTTCATCCTTCTCCATACTCCTTACTATCTCTTCTGCAAGATCAACAGGGTTCTTACCTACCTTAGAAGCCATTCTCATGGCAATATTTGTGGAGTAATCTCCCTTCAACTCTTCCTTAGGCTCCTCCACTATAATATCCTCCTTAGAAACCTCTAAGAAAAGCTTTTCTAAAGAATCTAATACTAGTTTTATTATCTTCTCTCTTATCATAGCTATACACGCACCTGGAGGGACTCGAACCCCCAACCCTCGGTTCCGAAGACCGATGCTCTATCCAGTTAAGCTACAGGTGCATCCCTCTACCTCATATTTTACCACATTTCAGGTCTGACCTAGGTCAGACCTTCGTTCATAATCTTGTAAGAGTCCAAAATCTTTACTTCTGATATGTCTTTTTTGAGGTGCACGTCCCTGTGTCTGTACTTGTAACACGTACATACTACCGATGCCAAGGGTCAGGAGACCTTTTGTGGAGTGCATAATCCTCATGATTAAAACTTTCTTAACGCGGGGCAGACCTAGGCCAGGCCTGTTGGATGCGTACCTGGTCGGAATCGAACCGACAACCTTTGGTTCCGCAAACCAGTGCTCTATCCAGTTGAGCTACAGGTACATCTATGAGAATTCTACCATATTAAAAGCATTTTTAGAATCTAATCCTCATACTACCCTCCTCATATGTAACAAAATATTGCACATTCCGACTTTTCAATTTTTGAAGTGTTTCACTATGAGGATGACCAAACTTATTCTTTTCCCCACACATACAAATCGCTACCTCAGGTTCTGTGAAACTTAAAAATTCTTCAGAACTAGAACTCTTCGAACAGTGATGCCCTGCTTTCAAAATATCTATATTTCTCAAAAAATCATACTCCAAAAGTTCCTCTTCTAGCTCAACTTCTCCATCACCCATCAAAAGGATTTTGTAGCCATTAATGTAGAAAAATGTAATCACAGACCAGTTATTCAGATTTCCTCCTTGCAAACTTTCCCCCTCAAAAGGATACAATACAGCAAAATATATATCCTTGTATCTAAAACTATCACCTGCAACAACCTCCTCCAACAAGTTAGGATATTCACTTTGCAAATATTCATACCCTGCATTCCTAGAATTCACTGGTGCATACAACACTTTTCCAACCTCATACTTCTTCAAAAGCAACATTAACCCAGCTAAATGATCATCATGTGGATGTGTAAGAATCACCACCTCTATTCTCTTGTCATACCAAGGTAAATATTTAGCCAATTCATACAGAAGAGTATCATCAGGCCCACCATCAATTAAAATCTGAAAGTTATCTTGCTGTACCAATATTGCATCACCCTGACCTACATCAAGAAACACCATCTCTACACCACCTACCCTGTCTTTTCTTAATACTACAACAAAAAAGAGAGCTAAAAGAAAGAAAACAATATTCAAAAAGTTTTTTAACAGTATATCTTTAAGAATTTTTAAGATAGTGGTTGTATTTTTCATTTTTAATTGGATAGAAAAAGATTATTAGAACTACAAAACAGAACAAAAGTACCAACGAAACAATCCTAGATGTAGTATCAGAGAGTGAAACTTGCCCAAAGTTAAGCTTTTGAACAAAACTAACTACTAATTCAAAGTATTTAAGCTGTACATTCACTACAGAGAAGAAAATATATGAGAATGGTGAGAAAATCTTTTGAAAAAGTAATGCTAGAAAGCCAAAAAGCATTGTTGATTCTACTACTGGAAGTACTAATGTATTTACAGGAACAGACCAAATTGAGAAAGTTTTGAATGTAAAAACAGAAAGAGGGAGTGTAGAAAGCGTGCAACTAAGTGTTGGAAGAACAAAATCATCAAGAAATGCGTATCTCTTTGTTACCTTTTCCTTAAGTGATACTAATATTGGCATAATGTAGACTAATCCAAAAACTGCTGATATAGAGAGCAAAAAACCTACATCTGATAAGGCAAAAGGATTAAACAGAACAAAAAGAAAAGCAACAAAAGGTAATGCTACATGTACAGAATTACTTCTTCCAAAAAATAGGGCAATTATAGAAACACTCCCCATCATACATGCCCTGACAATGGAGGCAGAAAAACCAGATAAAATTGCAAATATCCAGATGACTATAAGACTCGCTATAAGTTTCCAACGCTTGGGTAGAAAAAAGAATAATTTATTAATTGCGATACTTAGTATAGTCACATTATATCCCGATGCGGCAACGATATGACTCACTCCGCTCACTCTAGCTGCCTCTTCAAATGACCTACTAAACAACCTCTTCTGTCCAAAAAGTATGCCTGCTAAAAGAGAAGATTGAGGTTCATTTAAAACAGAATCTATTTTTTCTATTAATTTTATCTTTAGATCCACCAGTGAATTTTTCAAAAAATTACCCCTCCTTTCATCCTCAATTTTCTTACAAAATATTTTTGGGTTATCCATGAGAAAAAATATTTTTTTGTTTGCCAAAAATTTCCTGTAATCAAATTCCTCAAAATTTTCTGGCTCGGTTAAGAGACCCTCCACTTCACAGACCTGACCTATCTTAAACTTGTAAAAACTTGGAAGTTTCAAAAGTAGAAAAGATGAGTTTTTATCTAAAATTTTCTTTTCAAAATATATATCCTCTAGAAGTTTAACCACCACCTGTTGTCTTGTGTGCTTTTCTTCTATTTCTTCGGCAATATATACTCTAAATCTTGTGGAACTCTCGGTGAAACCCTCGCTGTTTTTTAGCACTTCACTCTCATTCAAGATTATTGGCATATTTCTTACTAAAGTCAAAAGCAATACAGAGACAAAAGAAAACGAAAGAGTAAAAATTTTGAAACTTGCCTTACCCTTGTATTCACCCCCCTCCTCTCCTTTCGAAAATTTCCCTTTTAGAATTTTAAGTAA
>Ga0208459_1001054_pt1 | contig 27351 bp, 23 predicted proteins | sample AD_UKC087_MetaG_FD_184433 | JGI IMG/M metagenome (GOLD analysis project Ga0208459, IMG submission 184433) | Active sludge microbial communities of municipal wastewater-treating anaerobic digesters from USA - AD_UKC087_MetaG (SPAdes) (version 2) | ecosystem: Engineered > Bioreactor > Anaerobic >... | reverse complement strand
ACAAAGAATCCCTTTGGGATGCGCTGTCCCAAAGGGATTCTTTGTTCCCTCATCCTTCAGCCTTCGGTCTTCAGCCTAATTATATCCTTCTTCGTACGCCAGCATATCCAGATGCAGCGTGGCGATGTCTTCCACGTCCAGGTTCACTTCCTCGGAAGACTTGGGCAGCTCGACGATTTTGATGTAGCGGCGGCACTTGTTGCAGACGTCCACCCGGTGGCTTTCCTCGCCTTCCACGGCAAAGTAAGCCAATGAGTGCTGTTCTTCATTCCCGCAGAACGGGCATTTGATCCGGCGGAAGTGCCATTTATACCCGCACTGATGGCAGAAGAGATAGCGCCTTCCGTCTTCGCTTTCCCGGATTTCGCCGATTTTCGGCTCCTTGCCGCAGATCGGACAATAGCCTTCCGTCCAGCCCGATTTCTCCACCAGGGCGCCGTACTTTTCAGCAACCACTTCCAGCTCCGGGCGCAGGCTTTCCTCGATGAACAAATCGATCAGGTCGATATGCTCCTCGCGCCCGCCTGCCTCTCTGGGTTCGATTTCCGGAAGTTCTTCGCCCGCGGGAGCGGGATTGAAAGAATCCCGAATGATCGCCTCCCAGTCGAACTGTTCATGCTTGATGATATCCAGAACCCGCCCTGCTTCGGCAGGCATTCTCTTTTCTGCAATGGCAATCAGAGAATCAAAATATTCCTTCGGCCGGGTCAAATCATACTTTTTCCCCGCAAGATCAATCAGGGGAAGGCCCCCCGCCATTTTTCCGGGGATCAACTTGTCTTCCACGGTAAAGATCGGCTTGGTCATCTTTCTTCGGTATTCTTCACGCAAAATCAAAATATCCGCCATGATATCCAGCAGATCCGTGTAATGCGGATGGGCGGTCTTGTATTCCTCGATCGTCTTCAAAGATTTGCGCAGGGTTGAACCCATAACTGTCCTCCATCATTCATCATTTTCCAGCTTTATCATTTTCGGCGGCGGCGCTTCAACCAAAACGACGGCAGCTTTTTCATGCGAAAGCGGTCTTCACCTTATCCGCTTTACCCCTCATCTTCAAGCAATATTTATACGCCTGCGGATTTGTCAAATCTCAGAAGAAAACAAACGTGATCAGGATGAACAAAACCACCAGAATCGGAATGGAATAACGGAACATGTATCCGAAAAAACTGGGCATTTTGACGCCCGCCTCTTCCGCGATGGATTTCACCATGAAATTGGGGGCGTTGCCGATGTAGGTGTTGGCGCCCATGAAAACCGCTCCGGCGGAAATGGCGGCCAGGTAGGGAATCTTGTCCACGATGAGGCCGGCAACCGCCTGAGCCTCCGGCATGCCGGGGTAGAATTTACCCAGCGCGCTGTTGAAAAATGTCAAATAAGTCGGGGCGTTATCCAGAAAACTGGACAGCGTGCCCACCGCCCAGAAATAGTCGGCCGGCGTGTTCACCGACCGGATCAGCCACGCCAGCGCCCCCTGCTCGCCGGCTTTCAGAATCGCCAGCGCCGGGATGATGGTGATGAAGATGCCGGCAAACAGATAGGCCACTTCCAAAATGGGCGCCCAGGTGAAATCGTTTCCTTTGCGGACGTCCCTGCCGGTCAACCAAAGCGAGAAGATTCCCATGACGATCAGGATTGCGTCCTTAATTAAATTCTCCACCGTCTGGTGAATGCCGAAGATGCTCACCTCTCCCAGTTTCACGGACCCGCTGAACAGCACCGCCCCGATCACGCCGATGAGGAATATAAAATTGCGTTTCCCCTCGATGCTGAGGGGTTCCGACTCCTCGTCCGGAACGGCAATCTTGCTTTCTTTCCTGTAGTAGTAGGAATCCATGAGAAAATACAAAACCAGAAGAATCACGCAGGCAAACGCCGTTTCCGGCAGAATGTGCAACGTCCAGAAAAACGGGACGCCGTGCAAAAATCCCAAAAACAGAGGCGGATCCCCCAGCGGCGTCAGCGAGCCGCCGATATTGCTGACCAAAAAGATAAAAAATACGATGGTATGCACCTTATACACCCGCCAGGCATTCGATCGCAGGATGGGCCGGATGAGCAGCATGGAAGCGCCGGTCGTTCCGATTACGGATGCCAGAACCGTCCCGATCAGCAGAATCACGACATTCACGGCGGGGGTTCCTTTCAGCGTGCCTTTCACATAAATCCCGCCCGAAACCGTGAACAGCGCCCACAGCAGCAAAATAAAGGGAATGTAGTCCACGATCATGATGTGAGCGATTTCATACAGTGCGGTTTCGCGGAAAAAATAAAGGAAAGGCGCGGCGAAAACGATCGCCCAGAAAGCGGAAACCTTGGGAAAATGATGATGCCAGAAACGAGGCAGGACAAGGGGAACGAGCGCAATCGAAAGCAAAATGCCGGCAAAGGGGAGCATCGACCACAAAGGCAGAACGGCGCCGATATTTCCGGCGGGCCCGGCGGCCGGACACGGATCCGGCAGCAATACCCCGGCCGCGCAAACTGCAGGCAAAATCCATCTGTTTGGTTTCAAATCGCCCGTCCACCTTTTAGGAATTTTGGACATAAATCGTCTGCGTCGGATAGGCAAATTCAATGCCCTCCTCGGCAAAGCGCCGGAAGATTTCCAGATTGATCGATTCCTGAATGTCCATATAGAGCCTGAAATCCGGCAGCGCAACAAAGTAAACCACTTCAAAGTTCAGGGAGGAATTGCCGAATTCCTTGAAATGAACACGATCCAGGCGGGCATTTTCCGTTGCCTCCACAATCTCGCCGACCATCTTTTTGATGAGCATCAGCTTCGCGAGCGGGGTGGAATACACCACGCCGAATCCGAAAACAATGCGGCGCTCCTGCATGCGCTTGTAGTTGCGAATCCGGCTTTTGAGCAGATCGTTGTTGGCAAAGACGAGTTGTTCGCCGCTGATGCTGCGGATTCTCGTCGTTTTCAAACCGATATGCTCGACCGTGCCGGACAGGGAATCCACGACAATGAAATCGCCGATGACAAAGGGCTTGTCCAGAACAATGGAAAGGGAGGCCAGCAGATCGCCCAGGATATTCTGAACCGCCAGCGCCACGGCAATGCCCCCGATGCCGAGGCCCGCCACCAGGCCGGTGATGTTGACGCCCAGGTTGTCCAGCATCAACAGCAGAACAATCACCCACAAAATCATCCGCGCGATGAAGCCCAGCAGCGTCAGGGTTGTGGCGCTCCCGGCATCCTGGTCCATCCGCTTTTCGATCGCCCGGCCGAGCGCAAAGGAAACGCCGGCGCTCGCCCACAGACCGACCTGGATGAGCACGATCAGAACGACGATTTTTTCCCATACGGCTTCTACGGACGGCTTGATGACGATGAACTGGGAGGCCACGTACGCGGAGGCCACCAGCAGGATCAGGAACTTGGTCTCCCGGAGCATGCTGACGACAAGGTCGTCAATCTGGTTTTCCGTGGCCGCCGCCAGTTTGGAGAGTCGGTGAATGGCGACGCGCTGAATGATTTTCAGCACGCCGAAGACGCCCATCAGGATGCAGACGCCGATGATCCAGTTTTGCAGCGTATTGCCCAGATAGACTTTTTCCATGAACCCCAGCAACTCCATTTTGCCTCCATGGCCCGCCCGGAAATCCTTATTCCCGAATGCGCTTTTTCAATTCCCGGATCAGGTGGTTGAGCCAGTCCCCGGCGTCGGCCACGACGGCGACGTCGGCCATCTTCATCATGGTCGCCTGGGGATTCTTGTTGATCGCTACGATAAAATCCGCTTCCCCCAGGCCGGCCGTATGCTGAATCGCGCCGCTGATGCCGAAGGAAAACAAAATTTTGGGTTTGATGTGTTTGCCCGCCTGGCCGACCAGGGATTCGTGCCCGGCCCATCCGGAAAACACCACCGGGCGGGTCGCTCCGACGTCCCCGCCCAGCAGCCGGGCCAGCTCGTCGAGCTTTTTGAAATTCTTCTTGTTGCCCATGCCGCGTCCGCCGCAGACCATCACGGTCGCGTTTTCGATCGTATGCTCCTTCTGCGCGGCCCGTTCATATTCCACCAGGCGCACGCGCGGCGCGGGCAGACGGTCGGGCAGAGGAAGACGCTCGACCACGGCGGTTCTTTTGTTGTCGTGGGGAATTTCGCGGAACGTTCCGGGCCGCACCGTGGCCATTTGCGGCCGGTGGTGCTCCGTGACGATTTCCGCCAGCATATTGCCGCCGAAGGAGGGCGCCGTCTGCACCAGCAAACCGTCTGGGGTGATATCCAGGCCGACGCAATCCGCGGAAAGGCCGGTTTTCAGCCGCTTGGCCAGGCGCGGCGCAAATTCCCGGCCGAAATCCGTCGCGCCGATCAGAATAATGTCCGGATCCCTTTCCCGGGCCAGCTTTTCCGTCAGCGCCAGATAGTGCTCCGTGCTGTAGCTCGTCAGCGAAGGATGATCGATGGCCAAAATCCGGTCCGCGCCGTGCGAAGTGTATTCCCAAATCCATTCTTCCAGGTCATGGCCGACGACCACCGCGCAGACTTCCGCGTCAATCTCGCGCGCCAGATCCGCCGCGCGCGCGATCAACTGCAGCGTCACACGATTCTGGTAGTAGTTGCGGTAATCGCCGAATACCCAGATGCTTTTCTTGTTCATGCCCCCACGCCTCAGGACTGCGCCTGTTTTTTCGTTTCGATCGACTTTCCGATCACCGCGCTGATTTTGCGCTGGTATTTATCCAGGAATTCTGCCGCGGCATTGGCCGCCGCACCCGTGATCACGACATTTTGCTTCTGCGCATCGCGGACAAAAACCCTGCGCACCCGGGTGCGGGACCCAAACGCTTTCAGATCATCGTCCGTGACACCCAGCGCTTTCGCGTCGAGGACGGAAATCTCCGTTTCGGCAAAAGCATCGTTTAAGCCGGCAAAGGACGCATAGCGCGGCGCGTAGCGTTCCATGGAAACCGTAATCAGGGCCGGACATTCCATTTCCAGCGTTTCTCGGAAATTATCCACCAGACGGCGCACGCGCAGCGTCCGACCGGAAATTTCCAGATGCTCGGCATAGGCCGCCGAGGGAACCTGCAGCTCTTCCGCCAGTTGCGGGCCCACCTGCGCCGTTTCGCTGTCGGACGTGTAGGCGCCGCACAGGACCAGGTCGCAGCCGGGAATTTCTTTTTGAATGGCCCGGGCCAGGATATACGAAGTGGCATACGTGTCGGAGCCGGCCAGCGCGGCGTCGCAGATCAAAACCCCGCGGTCGGCGCCCATGGCCAGCGCTTCGCGCAGCACCTCTTCGGCCGCCGGAGGCCCCATCGTGATCGCCGTGACGGACGCGCCTTGCTGTTCCCGAAGCCGGAGCGCCGCCTCCAATGCATGTTTGCAGGCGGGATTCATCATGCCCGCCGCCAGATCGCGGCGCAGCGTTCCGGATTGTTCATCCCAAGGCAGTTCGGTGACCATCGGCACCTGTTTCATACAAACGACAATCTTCAGCATCTTTTCTCACAAAATGGACTGGGACAGGATGGCGCGCGCGATGACCATGCGCTGGATTTCGCTGGTGCCCTCGTAAATTTCCGTCACTCTCGCGTCGCGAAAGTACCGCTCCACGTCATATTCCTTGCTGTAGCCGTAGCCGCCGTGAATCTGCACCGCCAGCGACGAAACCCGCGAGGCGACGCTGCTGCAGTAGAGCTTCGCCATGGACGCTTCGCAGCCGAAGGGCATGCCCGCGTCCTTCAGATCGCAGGCGCGGTACAAGAGCAGGCGCGCGGCCATGATTTCCGTCGCCATATCGGCAATGTAATTTTGAATGGTCTGCAACGACGCAATCGGTTTTTTGAACTGCTGCCGCTCGCGGGCGTATTTCACCGCCGTTTCCATCGCGCCCTGCGCAATCCCCAGCGCCTGGGCGGCGACGCCCAGCCTTCCGTTGTCCAGCGTGGCCAGGCCGATCTTCATGCCGTCGCCGAGTTTGCCCAGCAGATTTTCTTCCGGCACGGAACAATCCTCGAAAAACAGCGAGGAAACCGGGTTGGCGCGCATGCCGCAGAGATCTTCGCGCTCTCCCCTGAGAAAACCGGGGTATTGGCTTTCGACAATGAATACGCTGCTTTGCAGTTTGTGCTCCGGCGACGAGGTGAGAGCGAAAATCAGCGCCACGTCGCAGACCCCGCCGTTGGTCACAAAGATTTTCGTCCCGTTCAAAATGTAGTTTGATCCCTGTTTGCGGGCGGTGGTTTCCACGCTTCCCGCATCGGAGCCCGCATTGGCCTCCGTCAGACTGAACGCACCAATCGCGTTTCCCGAGGCCAGCCGCGGCAGATATTGTTCCTTCTGGCGGGCGTCGGCAAAACGCAGCAAAGGGTAAACCGCCACGCCGTTGTGGACGGTCACGCACAATCCCACCGCCGCGCAAACGCGGGAGAGTTCTTCCACCACGATGGCGGAACTGACCGAATCCAGATCCGCTCCGCCGTATGCTTTCGGCGTCTGAAGACCGAAGTAGTTCAGTTCCCTCATTTTCGCGATGACCTCGCGGGGGAAAATTCTCTGCTGATCGATTTCGGCGGCCATGGGCGCCAGCTCCGCTTCGGCGAAACTGCGCGTGGAGGCGCGGATCAGTTTATGCTTCATGCAAGGATTGTATTGCAAAATTTCTCTCCCGGAAAAAACTCCAGAATCTTTGAAGTGTCTCTTATAAATTAAACCCTTGACTGTCAAGGTGAATACTGCCTTCCCCTCCCGGTCTCAAAATAATGTTTGACATCCGGCGGCACTTTTCATATGGTCTTGCCGACTCATATCTTGTTCTTATCTTCAGTCTGTTTTTCTCGTCATTCATCGAGACTCGTTCAGAATCAGGCAATAAGGACACTTCGACATATCCCACTCTCGCAAGAGAGTGTTTACATAGAGGAGCTACGGGTAGGCAAAGGTAGCCATAACCCAATCTGTGCAAAAGAGCGATTCGGCTCTTTTCAACACAAGGAGGTCATTATGACAAGAATAAACCTATTAGTAGCAAGAGCTGTGCTTTTAGGAATCTGCATCTGGTGCGTTTCTTCCGGCAGTGTATGGGCGGAAGAAATCAAAATATCGGTAACCGCGTACACGTTGAAGGAGTGTTTCCACAACCAAGGCGTAACCGCCTCCGGAGAACCCGTCAGACACGGCATCGCGGCCGTCTCGCGGGATCTGGAACGAAACGGTTTGCCCTTAGGGACCAAAATTCAAATCGGCGATATGGGGACTTTCGTCATCAAAGACCGGATGAATCGCAAGAAAAAGGGAAACATCGACATTTACATGACAAGCTACAAAGACGCATTACAATTTGGAAAACGGAAATACACATTGGTTCGAAAGCCGAAAGCGTCCGCGCTTCCGGAGAATCATAAGCAGTATGTCCTGGTTTTGAATTAAAAGCGTCCGTCACGGCACGTGGCCGTTCGGGGGTATGTGCTCCTCACCCCCGAACGGCCCTTTTTTTTTAAAAAGGGGACGGTTCCATTTTTCATTGACCGGCTGACCGTCAACCGATAGAATGCTCTCCAATGATTCCTTCTCCGGAGGTCGTCCCTATGCGCAAAATCTTTGTCCTGGCTTTCATGGCCGCAAGTCTTGTTTTCGCCGCAGGCCGGATCGCCGACGCCCGCGATCTTTGCTGCATCGGCAAAACGGAAAAACAGATCCGCGGCGTATGCGTAGTCACAAATTTTCAGGAAGGCCGCATCTGCATTGAAGAAATCCAGAAGGAGGAGACCCCCAAATCCTGCTGGGGCGTGTCCGGCTGCTACCAGCTCAAGGACCTGGGCAACGCCAAAATCGGCGACCATGTCATCGTGACGGGCTGGCGGGCCGGCGACATGAAATGCTATCAGGGTCCCAACTGCGGCAAGGTCGTCGTCACGAAATGAACAAAAGTGTTTTCGTGAAGACGAAGCGAGGATTTTCCCTTCACAGGACAAGGGGGTGCATCCGCTTGCCCTATGAGATATTCAGTTCATTCTCATTCCGCCGCAGACGTTGATCGCCTGGCAGGTGATGTTTTTCGCCAGATCGGAACACAGAAAAAGCGCCGTATAGCCGATATCCTCGCCGGACTGAAATCTTCGCAACGGAATAGATTTTCGCAGGTTCTCTCTCAGCACATCCTGAGATTTGCCGGAGTATCTGGACATCTGCTGAATCAGGCCGCCGCCCTGTTTTTCCCCCAGCCCCGTCTCAATGAGCCCGGGGCAGATCCCGTTGACATTAATATTATGCCGTGCGGCCGCCATGCCGATGCTCTGGGTCAGGCCGAGCAGTCCGAATTTCGACGATGAATAATGAGAAAAAAAGTCGCTTCCCATCCGCGAGGAAGCCGAGAGGATATTCACGATTTTGCCTTCCTTGCGCGGAATCATCTGCCGGAGAACCGCCTGGCAGCAGTTATGGACGCTGATCAGGTTGACTTCCAGGATGCTTCTGAATTCATCATCCGTCGATTCCATATACGGCTTGTTATAGGATATTCCGGCGCAGTTAATCAGATGATCGATTTTGCCGTCCTCTTGAACGATCCGATCAACCAGCGCGTCAATTTCTTCCTTTTTGGTCACGTCCAGTCCGACAGCCTCCGCCTGCAAGCCTTCCGCCTTTAACTGTCCGGCTTTTGCTTTTGCGTTTTCCATTTCCAGGTCCGCCACATAAACCCTGGCGCCCGCTTTCGCGAAAACATCCGCGATGCCCCCGCCGATGCCCCCGCCGGCGCCCGTGATCAGCGTTACCCTGCCGGTCATGTCTATTCCGATCATCGTCTTTGCCTCCCTTTGATTTACCGGTTACATCCGTTCATGACTGTCAGCGGGTCATCCTCAACCGGCCGTTCGATGATTTTGAAGGCAGCCCTGACAGGATCGGGGTTGCCTTCTTGTCTTTACGCTGGTTTATGTCCGCACGTTGCCCGCAGCACGTTCAGGACGGGAAGAAGCGTACAAACCGAACTGCACAGTGAAGTCCGTCGCCTCAACCACCGGCCGGATGTTGCGGCTCACCTTTTCCATCCTCACGATGCCGTAACGGGCCATCGTCTTGAGCGTCCGCGAAAGGTTGCTGCTGCTCCTGCCCGTCGCCGCTTCCAGTTCCTTGAGAGATTCGGGCTTCCGTTCCAGAATGATTTTCAGCAGCAACTGGTTTTCGTTGCTGAGGACCTGCGCCATGGAACGCACCGACTCGAACCAGACCTTGGGTTCACCGGGCTGCGGACGGTATTCTCCGCGGGCGATGGCCAGGGATCGCTTCTTGTAATCCTGATAGGGCATGATGCCGATGTGGAGCACTTTCTGATTCATTTGTATTTCCTTCATGGTTATCCGAATTATCACCAGATGATAATTGATACAAGGTTTTTTATTAGATCGGATAATGGAATATCCCTGCCGGCAAGCGGTCATTTCAGCCAACATGACCTTTTCAACAAAGGCTGAAAGTTAGAAAACCAGTGAAACGGGATGGAACCGGTGCGGTGAATAACGGCAGTTTCTGCCGCAAAAAATGCGGAGATTCTTCTTGATTATGCGGTGAATAAGCGGCATAATACCTCGCAAAGAAACAACCTGGAATCATGAACTACATCTACGACAAAAAAGACTGGCCCAGAATGACCTGGGACCACGAACGGCTGGCAGGGCAGCTTGCCGGCGTTCGTCATCGTCAGGGCCGGCTCATCGGCCGTATGGAAGGTCTGGGCTTTTCGCTCCGCAATGAGGCAGTCCTGCAGACCCTGACCGAGGATGTCCTCAAATCCAACGAAATCGAAGGCGAAAAGCTGGACAGAGATCAGGTTCGGTCGTCCATCGCCCGCAGATTGGGGCTGGACATTGCCGGACTGGTGCCGGTGGACCGGCATGTCGAAGGAGTGGTCGAAATGATGCTCGACGCCACCGGAAATTATGCCGATCCGTTGACCGAAGAGCGTCTTTTTGCCTGGCACGCGGCATTGTTTCCGACCGGCCGCAGCGGGATGACCAGAATTGCGGTCGGGCGCTGGCGCGACGAGCAATCCGATCCCATGCAGGTGGTGTCCGGGCCGATCGGCCGGGAGAAGGTTCATTATCAGGCCCCTGAGGCCAAACGCATTCCCAGAGAGATGCATGCCTTCCTGAAGTGGTTGAACGGCCCCCATTCCATTGATCCGGTTTTGACGGCAGGGCTGGCTCATCTCTGGTTTGTGACGATCCATCCTTTCGAGGACGGCAACGGCAGGATTGCCCGGGCGATTGCCGATATGACCCTCGCTCGTTCGGAAAACAGTTCGCAGCGGTTTTACAGCATGTCGGGGCAGATCCGTATGGAGCGAAACGCCTATTACGATATGCTGGAGAGAACCCAGAAAGGCGGCCTGGACATTACGCTTTGGCAAGATTGGTTTCTGGGCTGTCTGGATCGCGCCATTGAAGGCTCGGAGCAGATTCTGGCCGGCATCTTCCGCAAGGCCCGTTTCTGGGAGGCTCATGCCCGGAAGCCCTTTAATGACCGTCAGCGGGCGATCATCAACCGGCTGTTCGACGATTTTGAAGGCAAGCTTACGTCCTCCAAATGGGCTAAACTGGCAAAATGCTCGCAGGATACCGCCCTGCGGGACATTGACGATCTGGTGAAAAGGGGTGTTTTGGTGAAAGAACCGGGCGGAGGGCGCAGCACGAGTTACTCCCTGGCAGCTATCTGATATTGATCTCTTCGACCACAAGCGCCGCTGCATTGCCCAGATCAGGAAGGGCGTCGAAGGGAAAATCGCCGTCGAACCGGAGGAACTGGAGGCTCTGATTTGCACCAGGCCGAAGGTGGGGTATATGCTGAATGTAGGAAAAGAGAACTTGTGTCTATTCTTATTTGATCGAATGAATTGAAGGTTGCCTGTTGCTATGCAGCAGTGACCTTAGCTCGTTCCGCTTCATTTCGTCACATCACGCCAAGTATCCATCCCTCAACTTTGGCAAGTGTACGTTCTGCCGGAGTCAGCTGCGGCGATAAGAATGTTGATATGCTGCCGTCAAGATCAGCTTGGCGCAACCATCTGGCCACTGAATAGGCGTCGTGCTGGTCCTGGTTTCGATCTTCGCGGGGGAATCCTTGTCTCCACAGGGTGGGATAAACTTCCACGATTGAGGAACGACCTCTCGGAATATCCCATCCATCGAAAGGCCAGAAGTGGATTTTGTCAGGCAGCTTCTGGCGAAGGTATCGCAGCCAAGGTATTCCGGAATGTGTCGATTTGGCCACCGAGCCCTGCACATCAAAGTGAAAGACTGATTTAGCAGAACCGGCTCTTTCTTCTGTCAGGCGTCGCCAACGGGGATTTCCCATGCGGGCGGCGCTATTCCCATTAAGCCCATCCCTGATGAAATCGACATAGATATTATCCTCATCAGTTGGCCAGTGGCGCTGGAAATCGTCGAGGAACGACGGCCAGTCAGGCAGCAAATGGTGAACCTCAAAGTATCGTAAGGGAAAAGAAAAGCCGTGGTCAATACCAACTATCGTGGGGCAATCTTCCTGCAGGCGGTCAACCAGCCATTCGGCAACACCCCTTCTTGTCCAATATTTTCGGGGGCTCGGCGGCGGATAAACTTCCTTTGGTAAGGTCTCCAAATTAGCCGTATAAACCCGTAAACCTTTAAGGCTTGCTGTAGGCGTTTCAGCTCCGGAATAATCGATGCCGATATAACGGTGGAAAAATGACATACTACTTCCTGGTTTACAGTTTAGCGTATTGATTCACCACAGGAGGTGACCTGTCACTCCGCCTTCACATCATCCCCCATTCCCAGTTCACGAAGGGCTGTCTTCGTTTCTTCAATCTTCTGGGATGAGATGCCGGCAGCCTGTTTGACCTCGATGGTCAGGGTAATCTTCATCTCATTGCCGACCGCGTATTTGGAAAGAACCTTCGTATAGAAGTTCATCCACTTTTGCGGAGGAATCTCACCGGACCAACTTATCTTTGTCGTTACGGGTGCTCCAGAGGGGAGCTGGGCTGGCTTCTCCTGAATCTTTTCCGGCTCCTTGGGAACCGGCACATCCGGTTTCCCCTCGGGTTTTATGTCTGGTGTCGGCGGTGGGGGTGCCCCCGCCCGCATTTTGCTCTTGTATGATTCGGCTGTTTCCTTCCCGATGATGAACATGTCATCGGAGATTTCCACATCCTTAGAATTCAGATCACCCCCGTATATAAATGGATCATATCCGTCCCCCTTCTTGCCGACATAGGCAAGCAGCCCGTTGCTCACGCCCCTGGCGATTGTGTCCTTGACGACTTCGGCATTGAGCAGTTTGGGGAATTGCGGGGAAGCAAAAAAGGCGTCCCGGACCGATTTGGTCGACCACTCCATAAAGGCAGGCGGCCAGTTGCGGGTCAGGAAATTCGGGCTGATGCCCTCTTCCACGTCACCATCCTGGCGAAGGCGGTTCAGGATGAGAGTCACCATGTTCTCCGCGGCGCTGGAATGAACCAACCCTAAATCAATTGTCCGCATCTTATTTTCCTTGCTCAGGAGCAGCAGGTTCTTGTATGTCCGCCACACCGATTCCCGCAGGTCGCGCTGGGCTTTTTTTAGATTTTCGGCAAGCTGACGCTTTTGCGCTTCATCGAGTTTCAGCGTGTCGGCATCGTCGTCAATCGCTTCCCAAGCCAACAACTTCCTGGCTTCATCGCGCAGCATGGCCGTCGTTTCCGGCACGCACCAGATCAAAGCGCTTTTGAACGTCCTCGCGGAGGTCCCGTATTCCTTGGTCATGGCTTCAATGGACTGAGTCAGTTTCCCATTGTCCTGCAAAGACTGTTCGGGGGCTGCGATGACAAAGGTCAAAACGGGCCGGTCCGGGATCTGGCCGCTCTTTTCGGGGAAATACACCGGTTCAACACCTGCCCCGGCGCTGAAGATTTTTTGCACCTCCGTCCGGACGCACTCTTTGATCTGCTGATCCTGGATCGTCGCCCGTCGGTCGGCCAGGAGTTTGTTGAGATTAGGAGTGAAACTGAAACGGTACCGATTCTTCTCTACGGTGAGGAAGTAGCAGTTGGCTGCCAGCGTCTCCAGGACTGTTTCGACGTTCCCGATATCGAGATCGGGTTCGGCTACGCCCAGGCGGATTTCCGGCACCGTGGCCTCGGCCCTCAACTGCCCGCCGTTGGACTCGAAGAAAATGGTTGTGGCTGCCTTTCTATGAAGGCGCGCTTTTTTGATCGCCTCTACCGCCTCCTTGTCCATCTGGGTGGTGAAGGATTCCTTCTTGCCGCAGATGTCCGCAGTTACGGCTCCCTCCAGTCGCGATTCTCCCAACTGCTCAAAGACCGCCGCCCGGAAGAGGGGATCATCGAGCGGCGCCGTTCCCAGGGTGATCAGAGGATCCCGATGTCCCCCCTTGTAGCCATCCTGATAAGCCCTCGACACCCAGAGGGCGAGCAACCTCAAAATGCCGCGGGTCCGCTGAAACCGTGGCAGCATCTGCCACTTCCGCTCGAAGACGGACAGGACCATCGGATGAAAGGGATAGGCGGCAGCGAAGACATCCCGCGCTTGATCGACTGGGAAAAGGCCTGGGATTTGATTCCGGTGTTCGATGACCCAGTCGGCATACTCGCCTACTGTCTTTTTGCCGTCATCGGGCAGACCACCCCACTCGAAGAGCCGGCGGCGGATAATCTCCGATGTCTCCGACTCCGCCGACATGATGACCGCTTTGCCCAACCGATTCAGTAAATGTTTGTAGCGTTCATAGTCGCCTTGATCTTCCGCGTTCATCTCTCCTTCCGACGCCGGAATGGAAACGGCCAACACGGCCTTGTCCTCGCCGCGGATGGTTTCAGAGAGGTTCTGGAGGAAGTCGTAGAATTGGGCCGCCAGGCCGCTTTTCCTGTTGCGGCTGACGTAATTCATCAACTCGTCGAGCAGAATAACGCAAGGAGCCCCTTGGGGAAGGAATCGCCGGATGACGTCGCCGGCAGGCGCGGTGAGTTTTTCATCGTGCTCGGCAACAGCGGAAAACCCTTCCACGCCGCCCAATTGAAAAGCGATCTCTCCCCAGGGCGTCTTTCTGAGGGGCGTTCCGTCATTACCACCCCGGCCGGTAATGGAATCGAACTCCGTTCCGACAAAGATGGCCGTCGCCGCTTTCGGCACCTTCTTGACGTCCGCCTTGGCAAGCAAGCCCGTGACGCCCGCCCAATCTCTTGCTTCGTTTCCCTGTGTCGCCAAGTGGTAGAGCAAGGTGAGGGCATGGGTCTTTCCCCCGCCGAACTGTGTCGACATGTTGAATATGGGCGAAGTCTCCGTCTTGATCCCCGACAACCGGCGGAGCACCTCCGCTGCCAGGCCAGACAGGCTCTGCGTCAGGTAGGTCCGTTCAAAGAACCGTTCCGGATTCTGGTAATCCACCGGCGCCCGCCCATCGCGAACCTGATCGAGATGAACGGCAAATTCAGACGCATCCAAGGGTTTGCCCTCGCGCAAGTCCTCACGCGGTGACACAACTTTAAACCAGGGTTTCAGTGCCATAAATCATTCCTCGTTAGATCTTATTATCTCTAAAATCCCAATCCCTTTTTCCTGGCCAGAACGCCGTCCACCCAGCGTTTCTCATCCACGTTCGCCGGATACAAGGCCGAAAGGGCCTGGGCCAGGCGCCACAGACGCGAATCCCGACCGATACCTTCCTCGACAAGAAATCGCTTCAGCGCCTCGGAACGGCCTGCCGCGAAAAGGAGCATGCTTTGATGGAGTCGGTCGAGGACAGTGCGTCCGGTATCCTGCGCGGCCATGGTCCCGATGGTCTCCCTTTCTTCGATCTCCGTCATCTCTTCCATGAAGTCGAAAGCGGTCTGACCGTCGCGTTTCTTTTTCCCCTTCCTAGCCGGTGCTTTCAATCCTTCCTTTTTGAACAGGTATGCGGCCCGTTCTGCAACAGGCAGGAGCCGGGCGGTGTCTCCCCTGATTTCGACCGTCGCGGTCAAATTCTCCAGGTGCGCCCCCAGCCCTTGGGCGATCTTCCGGGCCGTATCGTATTCCAGAAGATAGCCGGTAGTCACTTGCGCTTCTTCACCGTTTTCGCCGTCGCCATTGCCCCCGGTGGAAAGCGTCCAGAGCCACATGGCCGTCAGGCGCGCGTCTTCCTCGAAGCCCGTCGCATCAGCCCCCGAAAAGATCATGTTCAAGGCCTCCCTTGCCACCGCCGCCCAGACGTTTTCCAGGTATTCCCTTAAAAGTACGGGCTCACCGCTCGCCTTTTCGACGCGCGGGTAACGGGAATAGATCTCCAGGGCCGGACCCAGACAGGCAAAGATGGCGTCGGCGCCGACGACGCCTTCGCCGGCGAGGCGTGGCATCCACGCGTGGATGCGCTTAGGGAGTTCCTGCAGGACATCCCGCCAATCGCCGATGTCTCTCGTCTTCAAAGCACCTTCCTGATCCTCCCGCGGCCGGACAATGAGGTGGACAGAAGACCCCAGGGCCGCCGACTGATTGGCTCGCATGCGCGAAGCCCGTTCCGTGTCGATGGGCCAGGAGGCCGTCACAATGAATCCGGCGTCGATGACCGCGCCGAGCAGCGCTTCCCAGGCGGCAGTGCCCTTGTGGGCGAAAACGATCGCGCCGATGCCGTCGGGCCGGAGAATCCGCCTTCCCTCCCGGAAGGCCGCCGTCATCCGTTCCTGATAGGCCTCCGGTGTCTGTTCACCCCGGCCGTCTTCCGGGGCGTAGGGATTGACGACGATCTGATCGGCCTTCGGCGTCAGCTCCGTTTGGAAGAGATCGGGATGATCGGCCCCGATGAAGCGTTTGAGCCAGACGTAACAGAGATCGGACAGGTCGGCGTAAGGGACGACGTCGTAGTAGGGCGGATCGGTGAAGAACAGGTCCGCACCGTCGTCCGGCAGAGGTATATTGATGGCGTTGCCCTGGAGGACCGTGGCGGCGCTCTTGCCGAGATGAATAGCAGCGGTTAAACTTTCTTCTGCTTTTTTGAAGGCAAATTCAAGACCACCCGCATAATGAGGCGTCAGGGGATTTGCTTCCGCATAATCCCAGCGCATGGCAATGGCATTGCCGGTGATGAAACACGAGATCATCCCCTCCGAGAGCCACGTGCTCATCGTGGTCCAGTAGTGGACGCTGTTGCTGATCCCTAAGGCCAGGGCCGTCCTGACGTCTTTGATGAACGACGCATCATGGCCTTCGTTCTTCAAAATGACTGCATAATCCCGTAGGATGTCGGCCAGGGTGTGAAGGGCCAGTTTCTGACGGTCCGAAAAGAGATCGCCCCAAGTGGAGATGCCGTAATGGGGCGGCACGTGCAAACCATAAGTCAATACAAATGGTTCCGTCAACTCCGCTGCTTTACCCTTGCTGACCGACTCTTTCCACGCCCGCGATGCGTCCTGAAACGCCTTCCGGTCCGCATCGTTCGCGTCGAAGTAGTCCTTGCCCTGACGTTCACCGATCGGAACGGCTACGCCGAAGAGGCGATGGCCCATCCGACCGGCCTTGCCCTGCCGTTTGACACCGGCCTTTTCCGTGGTGAAACCGCAGACCGGGCAAACGGCCGCGCCACCGCCCGCCGTCTTGATGAGCCCTTTGGGAATGGTCTTACCCTTGGCGATGTGGATATCAACGGTCTTGTCCGGTTTCCCGATGATCTCGATCCAGGCCTTTCGCGCGCCACCGGCGATGGTGGTCTGGGAAATAAGCGGGATGACGGCGCCGCACCCCGGCCCCTCGCAGGTCACGGTCCGCGCCCACAGCCAGGCGATGGGCGTCTTCCCTTCTTTCTTCGGGTAGTAGCGGACAAGACGCTTTTCCGCTTCCTCCTTGATGAAATCGGTCCCCTCGCGGAATTTCTCCAACAGGGCATACCCCTGCCGGGGCACCGATTCCAACAGGGTACGCAGCACCACGTTGGCCACGGGATTCAGATCCAGGGCGATGCTTTCACAGCCCAGCCGCAGGGCCTCGCCGGGAATGGCGCCGTTACCGGCAAAGGAGTCGAAAACGACGGGGGGATTTTCCGGATACGCTGCCTTGATCAGATGGATTGCGGCCGTCCGGTATGGGGCGGATGCCCCCATCTCCCATTCAGCAAAGTCGCCGACGAAACGCAAGAGCGCTGTTCGCAAATCGGCCGGGTCGTCAGGTTTGGACTTGTATCCCAGTGGGGTCAAGACAGCCGCTGCCTTCTCGATAAAGGTTCGTGGACAATTTGGATCGCCCGGATCGGGCAGCAGGGACGCCAGCGTGACGGCCCGGCAAGCCCCCCAGGGTCGCCTGGCCCACCAGATATGCAGGTGCCAGGGATGGCCGCTGCGCAGATTCTTCTCCTGCCGGGCATGCTCGCTGATCTTCTTGATCGGCAGATCAACCTCGATAAGGCGTTTGGGATCCGTATTCATTTTATCAAAGCCTCTTACGTCCAAGGTAAAAGAAATTTGTTAACCTTCTTAATGATGATCTTATCGAAAATTATCCTAACATTCTCGCCATATTTAGAAATATTGTCGGGATTCTGATCGAAGGCATATATTCTATATTCCCAAATGCCTTGGCCATCCGAATAAAACGGCACTTTGTATTTGCGCCATCCACCTTTTGCAAGATCACTGACGTGAACAAAACGGCGTGCAACTTCGTATTGCTGCGGGATGATATTCAGCTGCATATTTGCCACCATGTATCCTGGAATGGTTTTATTGACATCAAGCTTTAGAAGTATCAAATCTTTCGTTATTTCTTGTGGTTTTGAGAACCCCATTCCTTTGATTGTGAAAGTAGCGGTATATAATCCAGGTTCGGTAGGATCTGTCATATATGGTCCGTAGATTACTGAAGCCCCTGCGCCACGCCCAACGGGGTCTCTTGTCCATTCCCATAGTGGGTGCTTAACGCCCAACCCTTCATAATCACTTTTGTTGGAAATGCGCTTTCCATGATGATGTAATAATTGACCATCCATTTCATCAGGTTGTCCTTGATTGATTTCCGGGGCACACAAGTAAGTCCCCTTTTGCTTCGGTATCATTCGAAAGAGTTCAATACAGAGCCTTACAATGAAAAAAAGGACCACGCCTATGAAGCCGCCTACGGCAGCACCCACAGCCGACAGAAACATTGGATCTTTCATGATATTTTCGAGCATCTTATGATCACCTTCCGTTATGTCGAGGCTGACTTAATAATCATTGCCGCATTTAGATGATAGTGCTCTATCTTTACAAGCGGTTCCCAACCCAGGCGCACGGGGTCCTGAATGGGGTGGATCTCCGGCGTCGCGGCACAGTTATAGACCACGTAGAGCCAATAATCCTTCTTCAGCCTTTCGGCGGTCTTGTATTCGTTGGTGGTCAGCGCGACCTCGCCGATGGCGGAGCGCCCCTTGACCTCGATGAACCGCACCTCGATGGCGGTCTGGGGGTCTTCCGGGTGCGGCCTTCTGGAGATGAGGTCGAACCCGCGGTTCTCCAGTTCCACGCTGGTGACCTGCCGTCCCTGTGCCTCTTCGTGGGCAATGACTGCTTGTACCGCAATTTTCTCGATCTCGTCATCGCGGACAACCGACCGGATCTCCGGTTTCTGCCGTTCCGGATGCGGCAACACCCAGGACCGGCCGAGGTGCTGGATATCGGTGATTGTGCAATGGCGCTCCTGCCGAAGTTCCTCGCGCCGCCGTTCAAGCCGGGCGTTGAGTTCAAAAAGGCGATCCTCTGTCGTTTTGATGTTGGCGGCAACAAGCGGGCTTGTATCGCCTGCCTGTTGGCTTTCCAAAAGTTCCGCCATGCGCAGATTCTGCCGGTTGATCAGTTCGTTCAAGCTGATTTCGATGTGACGGGAGATAACCTCAGTTTCTTTCTTCCTTTGACAATCGATCTCCCCAAGGAATGGGGTTAGGGCTTTGTGGATGAGTTCCTGTTCGACCGCATCGCGTGCAGGTAATACCGTTCCGTCGGGTGTAGGGGTTGACGCCGGTGCGGGGCTAAGATCCAGAAATATCGTCGGCTGGCGAATGGCCAGGGAACCGTTCATGTCGGCCTGCACGACAAAGAGGCGGCGGTGGAGGACATTGCCCCGCCCATCGCGGATCGCAGCGGAAAATACATCCAGCCTGGCCGGTTCCGAACGATGGACGTCATAAAAGATCGCTCCGCGGCGCAGGTCGTTCTGCACACGGTAAAAGACATCCTCGCGGACGGCTTCAAACAGGGGATGCCCCGGCGTTACCCATTCTAAGGTGGGATCGTCGGTGAGGCGCTTCCTATCGAAGGCAATTTGTCGGTATTCCCGACCCAGTTTTCCGAATTGGGGTTCCAACTGTTCGCCGATCGGCCAGAGGGTCCGGGGCACCCGCCCGATGCGGTAGATATGGCCGCCTTTGGCCGTTTCCCGCGGATGGATGCCGGCGATGGGGGAGGCCTGAATGAAGAAGTCCTCGATGACTTCGGGGACAAGCCGCCTCTCCTTCGCCTCTGCCGATTTGCCGACGATGGCGGAAAGGTTGAGCTCTCGCTTGGCCAGCCCTTCCAACGTCGATTGAGTGATGCTGCGGAATCGCTCCGTATCGATATCCTGGATGATGCGATTCTTGATGACCTCCTCGGTGAGGTTGTGGGCGTACATGTCTCTGAGCATCCGCTCCAGCATGTTGGACGGGAAAACATCGCCCAGGACGTTGAAGATCTTGCCTGTTCGCTTCGGGTCGAGGTCCTCCTCGATCTTTTCGATCCGCTCGAAGAGTTTCTGGAAGACGCGGCCTTCTCGGGTGTTGGTGGAAACGAAGTTCAAGACCAGGCAGTCCTTTTCCTGGCCGTAGCGGTGGATGCGGCCCATCCGCTGCTCCAGCCGCATGGGATTCCAGGGGATGTCATAGTTGATCATGAACCAGCAGAACTGTAGGTTGATGCCTTCGCCAGCGGCCTCCGTCGCCACCATGACCTGGCAGTCTTCCCGGAATTCCCTCTCTGCGTAGATTCTCGTTTCCGGCGTATCGCGGTCGCCGATCTTCATGCCGCCGTGAATCTGGGTGACGGTGAGATGCCATTCACGCAGCTTTTCGACGAGGAAATCGAGCGTGTCTTTGTGTTCGGTGAAGATCAGGAGCTTCATCCGCGGATCATTGAAGACGTTCTGTTTGATGAGCTCGTCCCGAAGTTTGACCAGTTTAGATTCGATCTCCCGGCTTTCAAGGTGCTTTGCTTGGACGATCAGTTTCCCGAGCTGAAGGATTTCTTCCTTAAGGGCGGCTGGATCGACAGAAGCGACCACGTCTTCCAGTTGCGAGATGATCTCCTGCCGTTCCTCTTCAGGAAGATCGTCAAAGTCTTCCGGCAGCTTCTTGAAGATCTGTTCCTGACGATAGCCTTCCGGATCGGCGAGGATCTTTTCCCTCTTTTCCTTCATCCGCTCCAGGGTGCGCCGCACGGCATGGATGCTGGATGCGAAACGGCGCTGCAGCATGGCCATCGTGAACCCGAGGGCGCGTCCGCGGGCGGAATCATCGGCGGCCGCCTTGATGGATTGATCCTCCACATACCGGGTAAGGGCGTCGTAGAAATCCCACTCCTCTTCATCGATCTGAAATTCGATGGTTCGGACGGTTCGGCGCGTAAAGAGCGTCTTGACCTGGCCGGTATCGGGATCCGGGAAGGTCACCAGCGCTTCCTTGACGCGGCGCAGGTAGAAAGGTGCCTCGTGCGCCAGCATGGCCTCTTCAAGGCTCTTCACATCCCCGTAAACATCGCGGTCCAAGAGTTCCAGAAACAGGCAGAAATTGTCGGGATCGCCCTTGTGCGGCGTGGCGGTCATCAGCAGGAAATGGTCGGTGATCTCCGAGAGGGCCTCGCCGAGTTGGTAAGCCAGGGTCTTCTTTTCCGCGCTGTAGGCGCTCATCTTGTGAGCTTCATCGACGATGATGAGGTCCCAGTGGCTTCGCAGAAGGCTGTCCTTGGCATCCTCGATGCGCGAAACCCAAGAGAGGGAGGTAATGACCGCGTTTTTTTCCTGCCAGGGATTCGAGCCATAGTTGGCCCTCAGGATGTCGCTCCGGATGACTTCGAAGTTCTCGCGGAATTTGTCCTTGAGTTCTCGCTGCCACTGAAAAGAGAGATTGGCCGGCGTCACGATCAAGATGCGTTTGACCAGGCCGCGAATTTTAAGCTCCTTGATGAGGATACCGGCCATGATGGTCTTGCCGGCGCCGGGATCATCGGCCAGGAGAAAGCGGATCCGGGGAAGTTTCAGAAAATAGTCGTAAACGGCTTCCAACTGGTGGGGAAGAGGATCGACGCGGGCGATGGAGAGGGTGAAGTAGGGATCGTATTCATAGGCCAGGGCCAACCGCAAGGCCTCGATGCCCAGACGGAAATGCTTCGGGTCGCCGTCGAAAGGCTCCTGTTCGGGGGTGGCTTCGAGTGTGGCAAGTTGTTCAGGACTAAGGACGGGATCGTGAACTTTACCAGATTTAAGTCCTTTGCCGATGAGCTTGATGGATTCGCCCAGCGGTATGGTCGTGATCACCTGCACCGGTTCGGGGAAGATGGGGCCGTAAACGATAACGTTGGGTTTCAGTTGATCTGCCTGCATTGGGCTTACCTTCTGAGTAACTTCACGGCAAGTTACTCCTCGACAAAGCTCCACCCGAGTGGAGTGATCCGCTATTTTGAATTATGAGAGAATTTAATCACTCTCCACATCCGAGTTGATTAGCAGTTGCCACCGGTTATCCTTTCTTGCTCCTTTGATTGGCTGAGACGGATCGAGCCTCGCCGGCAGGGGCTTCTGATCAGCCACCCATCGGGATAAGGCTTCCACGTTGGTGTGTCCCGCTTTCTCCATTAACCAGCCGAGCCGCTGGGCATAGGCCAGATTCCCGTCTTTTCTCGCGGCATCCTGTATTTTTTTTGCGTCTATTGTCTCGCCCAGCTCCTGAAGGACAGTGATGACGCGGTCCAGACCACCGATGGACCGCGAATAGCGGATGAGATCGAGGGCGGTAGCCTCTGGTGTGGAGACGGCAATATACCCGGTCTGTACCTTCATTTGAGTGACCGGTGTGGCGTCGAAATTGGTTTTGAAAAAGAAGCGCAGCGCCAGGTTTTTTTTCTGAATGCCACGCTGAGGCGCCGTGGTGACAACCTGGAATTGTTGCGGTTGCTGATGGGCTGCTCCATAGAGGGCCGCAGCAGTCAGAACGCCAACATAATAGGGCTGCTCCAGATAGGCCATGAGATCGGCAATAAACCATTCCGCAGGTAGTACACCGGCGGCACGGTATTCCAAGGGGACGACAACAAAAAAACCGCTTCGGATACGCACGATTCGGGTCTTTTTCGCCAATCGCGAGGCGGCCTTCCGGAAGGCTTCCTCGGTCATTTTTAGACTTTTAATCGCCTCTTCTCTGGTGAAGAAATAAAGACCCTCTGCCTGCCGATCATCGATCCATGAGGCAAGATCCTTGGGAGATGTGTTGATATTCTTTGAGGGCATATCATCATCCGGTTAGATTTTTACAGATAAGACCACAAAAAGACCGAGTTTGCAAACAATAACTTGAGGAAAATTATGTTTGACAGCGCCTGGTTTAAGAATGTTCGTGTTTGAGTACCCGAGGCATGCGAAAGCCGTCATTTCTAAACTGACGGCTTCGAAAAATAAATTGTTTACATTTTGTGCGCGAACGGGTGGAAATTCTCCCCGGATCGCTTCCAAACGTCAACTCAACCCGTAAAGATCTGTCACATGGATAGAATTACCAGCAAATAATGATAATTGCAGGTAATATTATCCCTCTCCATGTAACGGCGGATGGCGGCGTTGATGCTGCTCTGATAGCCCCGGCCCTTTGTTTTGAAGAAGTCCACCACGTCGGGATCGAGCCGAAGCGTGATCTGTTTCTTCTTGCCGGGCCAGAGGGTCGCTTCCGCAAAGAATTCTTCATCGTGCTCGGGCGTATCGGAAAGATCGATGTCCCGGTCCTTCATGGCCTTAATCTTTGCCCAGTCTGTCCTTGATCGCTTTTTCATATCTTGCGCGCGTCCCTCATATAATCGGGACATACAGGGTAGGCAACGAACTTAATGAAACCTATGTAATATTAACCTCTAACCGTTTTCCGAGCGCTTTGGCAACCCGATCCAAAGTAGACAACTTGATGTCTTCCGCGTGGTTTTCGATTCTTGAAATCGCCGTCTTCCGGGTTTTGAGACGAAGGGCCAGTTCCTCCTGAGTCAAGCCCGCGGATTCGCGAGCCTGGCGGAGAACAACTCCGATCTTGAATTGCTCGTAGCCTTCTTCGAAACCCTCCGCAAATTCCTTATCCGTTTTTTTTCGTTTCGCGATATATTTTTTCAGATCACTCATCTCTTTCATCCTTTACGATTCAAATAATCACGCCGATAGTTTCAGCTCTTTCTATTTCCTGTCTGGGTGTTTTCATGCTCTTCTTCTCGAAGCCGTGGGTCAGTATGACCACTAAACGACTGTCAAAGAAACACAATATCCGATAAATATTGGAAGCATATTGGATTCTGCATTCCCATATGTCCTCCGTGCCGATCAGTTTTTTGAAATAGATGACCGGCACCATCTCCAGGTCCTCCAGCAGACGGAGTACCCAAACCACTTTTTGAGCCGCCTTGCCGGGCAACTCATCGAGAAAATCCTGAACGGGGCATTTCCCGTCCACTGTCCGATAGAAAATGATCGTTCTCTTCATGGCCGTATGTTAACCTGCACGTTAACTTTTGTCAAGGTGATCTTTGCAGGCGATCTTGACGATAATCTTTTCATGGAGACTTACTGTTATTTTTTCATGTTCCCAATAGCCCGAAATATTTCCTGACTGATGATACCGCATGGATTGCTTGGTGTTATCCGGGGAGAGAAGCTCTCGCGCGCCTGCCTGCAAGTGAATTTTTGATTTTGAATGGCAGAGAATACGGATGCATGATATAAGTCTCCAAAACCCTTGAATGATTGACCGCCTTGTGAAACGAGGGAATTTGTATGCTCATGCAGGATCGCTCTGCCCCGGAATCGATATCGCTTCTGCTAAAGCCCGCATCCGGCCTGTGCAACCTGGCCTGCGACTATTGCTTTTACCGGCGGACGAAAGCGCTTTATCCCGGAAACGAAACCAAGATGACCCGCAAAATTTTGGAGACGGTCATTCGAAAAACCCTGTCCGTCGATGCCCTCTTCAACAGTTTCTGCTGGCAGGGAGGTGAACCTCTTCTGATGGGGATCGATTTTTTCCGGGATGTCGTGGCCTTTCAAAAAAAACACGCCCGGCCCGGTCAGATCATTGAAAATTCCCTGCAAACCAACGGCCTGCTGCTCGACGCCGCGTGGTGCGAGTTTCTCCGCAAAGAAAACTTTCTGGTCGGCGTCAGTCTCGACGGCCCGCCGGAGATTCACAACGTTTACCGGAAAGACTACGCCGGGCGCGGCAGCTTTGACGGCGTCATGCGGGGCATCGGGCTGATGCAGCAGCACGAAGTCTCTTTCAATATCCTTTGCATGCTCACCGATCAAAATATCCGATCGCCTCTGGAATTGTATGATTTTTTCTTAAGCAAGGGTTTTTCATTTCTTCAATTCATCCATTGTTTTGAAACGAACCCGCAGACGGGCGAGCTGATGCCCTTTGCCGTGCGCGCGGAAGAAACGGGCGAATTCTATATCCGGCTGTTCGACGCATGGTTTGAAAAAAACTTCTATGATGTTTCCATCCGGTTTTTCGAAGACCTGCTGTTGTATCTTGTGGACGGGGTCAAGGACTCGTGCTGTTATCAGCACTCCTGCTCCAGCTACCTTGTGGTCGAGCACAACGCAGACTGCTACCCCTGCGACTTTTTCGTATCCGGGGAGTGGAAAATCGGCAATCTGCTGGAAAGCCGGCTTCTGACCCTGATGAACAGCGCCCGGCGGACCGCTTTTGCCCGGCTCAAGTCCGACCGGCCGAAGGAGTGCAAAGACTGCTCCATTGCTTCTTTTTGCATGGGCGACTGCACAAGGTTCAGGTTCCGCGGGGATTCGGGCGATCAAAGGGTCAGTGAATACTGTGCAGCTAATCAAATGGTTTATCGCCATATCGAGCCGCATCTGCCCGAAATCAAAAAACGCGTTGCCGCTTTCCGCAGCGGGCGAAGGGAAGAGCACCTGAAAACCGGTTGACATAAAAAGGGGATTGCTCTTATACTTCCACACGCTTTGAAGGAAATCGAACAGCCGCGATTTGCGGCTTTCGGCGGGAGAAAATAATCTCCATCCTTGACCGTGGATTTTTTAAGGACCGTTCCATGGAGCAAAAGCCGGTATTTCAGCGCATCGTTATTCCCGCAGCGGCGGTTCTTGCGCTGATGATCGTCTCGATCAATCTTTACGATGCAAGCCGCTGGTGGAAGCCTCCGTTCCTTCAAACCTTTTTCATCCATCTTTCGGCGCTGGGCATGTTTGCCGGCATCTGGCTGGGCGCCATGATCGGCAATACGCTGGCCTTCTTCAGGGGCGCAACCTTCGGCGAGCGTCTGCTGGTCTGCCTGGCGACCCCGATCGTCTGGGATGCCAAGGTCCTTTCCGATTTCATCGGGATCTTCTCCGGCGCGGAAGTATTTTACGTCTGCTTCCATGCCGTCCTGATGGGCCCGATTTTTGTCGCGCTTTTGTGCATGGGCATCTCCGAAATCTGGTGCAGAATTCTTTACCGCCGGCGCACCGGCGACCGTTCGGTCAAAATCATGGATTTCAAATCGGGACTGGTGCTGATCGTCGGTTTTCTCATGACCTTCCTGCTGCTGTATAACGGCGGCCACAGTTTCTACTATTTGTATATGGACCTGTACTCCAGAATTTTCTTGCATCCGGGAGGCCCGCAATGACCGGCCGGGAAAAAGATTGGTTTTCGAAAGAGCTGTCCCGGCGAGAGGTCCTGAAGATCGCGGGAACCGCGGCGCTTGCGGGAATGATGGGACCGCTCGCGGCCGGGCGGCTCTGGGCAGGCGAGAAAAAACCCAACATCCTTTTTATCCTGACCGACGATCATCGCTACGATGCCTTCAGTTGCATGGGCCATCCCGTGGTGAAAACCCCCAACCTGGACCGCATCGCCAGGGAAGGCGCCCTTTTCCGAAACACCTTCGTGACGACATCGCTTTGCAGCCCGTCGCGCGCAAGTTTTCTCACGGGCCAGTATGCGCACACGCACGGCGTGGTCACAAATCACACCATGTGGAACGACCGGAATGTGACCTTCCTGGAGCTCGTCAAAAAGGCGGGCTACGACACGGCTTTCATCGGCAAATGGCACATGCCGGGCAACCGCCTGCCCCAATTGCGAGGCGTCGATGAATTCATCACTTTCACCAAGGAAGGCGGCCAGGGCGTTTATTACGACTGCCCGCTGATCATCAACGGCATCGAGACGCCGCGGCCGGGCAAGTACATCACCAACGACCTGACGGATTTCGCCCTTCGGTTTATCGAAAAGAAAAGAAAGAACCCCTTTTGCCTGTATCTGTCGCACAAGGCCGTGCATTTCGGCTTCCGCCCTCCGGAGCATCTGAAAACGCTCTATGAGGGGCAGGATCTTCACCTGCCGCCCGAATCGGACACCTGGGCGACGCTCACGAACAATAATATTTTTGTCGGCGCGCCGCTGCCCATGCATATGCTCTACCGCAATTATCTGCGGGTCGTGGCATCCGTTGACGAACAGGTGGGCCGTCTGCTCGGGTTGCTGGAACGGATGGGCGAGCTGGACAACACGGTCATCGTTTATGCGGGCGACAACGGACACCTCTTCGGCGAGCACGGACTCTACGACAAACGCAACGCCTACGAGGAGTCGATGCGAATTCCTCTCTTGATCCGTTATCCGAAACTGGTCGGACGGACCGGCCCAAGAGATCAGATGGTCCTGAACATTGACCTTGCGCCGACGCTTCTGGAGATCATCGGCGCGGAAATTCCGTCTTTCATGCAGGGCCGGAGCATGGCTCCCTTTTTAAAGAATCCTTCCCTTGAAGGACGGGACGCTTTCCTTTATGAACATTTTCCGGTCTTCCCGATCCCGATTCCCGGCATCACGGCCGTCCGGACAAAGGACTTCAAATACATCCGCTATCAAAAAGGCACCTGGCGCGATCAGCTCTTCGATCTTCGCAATGATCCTCGGGAGCTTCACAATATCATCGGCACGAAAGCCGGGAAAGAGGCGCTGCCGGATTTGCAAAAGAGACTGGAACAGCTCAAAGAAGAAACCCGTTACCGATTTTTCACGCACGGCTAGGTGCATTACGGAAATGGCCGTGAACACTACTTATTGTGTTATTATTCATGACAACCACTATATATTGATTATTTCC
>Ga0208459_1001039_pt1 | contig 27730 bp, 26 predicted proteins | sample AD_UKC087_MetaG_FD_184433 | JGI IMG/M metagenome (GOLD analysis project Ga0208459, IMG submission 184433) | Active sludge microbial communities of municipal wastewater-treating anaerobic digesters from USA - AD_UKC087_MetaG (SPAdes) (version 2) | ecosystem: Engineered > Bioreactor > Anaerobic >... | reverse complement strand
GTATTGACTCAGTGGGGATCCTAGTGCAACGAACAACATCGGCATACGTCATCGGGTCGTCAAACTTGTCTTTGAAGTAGTTTACTGCTTGTTTGCCCGCTACTACTTTATTGGATAAAAGATAGGATAGTATTTTTAAGAAGTGGGATTTTCCACTCCCAAAAAATCCAGAAATCCAAACTCCGATTTTGTCTGTGGGATGGTCGATAGCTTCTTTGTAATTGTCAAAAAAGGTGGTGAAATGGTGCCGAAGCTCCTTAGTGATGATATACTCTTCAAGTTCCTGCATGAGGCTCTGTTCATCGTTAACCTTGATAACACCGTTGATGACACGGTTAATGTCCTTTTGGAACATAGACTGGATCTTCATTTATATTCCTCCGATTAGAGCAGATTAAATGCTCTATAATAGTTCCCATCATGGAACTTATCGAATAGTATAAGATCTTTACCATTGAATTCCCCTGGGTAGAACATAACGATCGGAATATCTGAGAACATCTGCTGCATGCTATCTAGCATTTTATGTGATCTCATGAAGGGGTATACTTTTCCAACACCAGTAAGGAACAGGACATCGCCTTGTTTGTGTGGTTCATATTTCATTTTTGTAAGAAACACTTCAGGTGAAGCTATTTTCTGAAGTTGGGAGAGTAAATAATCTTTGCCCTTCTTTTCCTCCATAGTTGGAATATTGTCAAGCACACGCTTTTCATCCAATATCTCCAAAAGGATTTTGTACATATCGCGCTCTATTATCCTGTAGTCGCAAGAAGGTGTATTCACTAGACGCTTAATGTAATCACGGACTATAAGCTCGTATTCAGGTGGGTACTTGAATACGTGAATGCCCACCTCATTAGATAGTCCTTTGTTGGAGAGAAAGCTTGCGTCTGAGATGCGCTCCCGAATTCTATCTAGCTCCTGTTTTATATCTGCCATCATAATTCTCCTACCTAAAACAATTAAATGCAGCAAGCGCGGACAGGTCGTTGTTTTCGCGTATACCTGCTTCCAATTCAGCGCTGATAAATATCGGATTCAATGTTGTATCTTTCAAGTTATCAAGCATCTCGGTCTCAATGAGGCACTTCGTCAGAACCTGTTTAATTTTCGAGATCGTCTGCTCGCTCCATGCAGCAACATCGTCGTTCTGCTCTTGCAAGTAGGAAAAGAACACATTTATATCCTTCTTGGTAAATGAAAAGTCCTGTTGACGATATTTATCACCTATAAGCTTCTCCATGAATTCGCGGACTAGGCCATTATAGCGCATCATTGAGTATAGGTTGATCTGCTTTGCGACCTCTAAAGGAGCATTCGCCACCTCGTAGACCAGCTTCTCATTTTCAAGAGCTATGATCCTCTTATAACAAGCACGAGCCATTCTCATTACCATGCGCTCTGTCGGATACTGAAATAGGTTGTCGCTTTTTATATATTCTATGATTTCATCAATTGATTTGCCTTCAATATACTGCTTTGACACGATTCTCATCTCATAGAATAAGAATTGTTCAGCAGTCAGAGTGCCATTATATGGCATAGCAGAGACTTTATTAGGTCCAGGTGAGTTTGTTGAGTTTCTAAGCTGCTGGTCATATGCAGCATTAGTTACCGTTTTATTCTTGCCCATCGAAATTCCCCCAAGTAGTCTAAAGGTTACTCTAGTACCTCATCCTATAATCCATTTATATAGTATTTTTACTACATTCATGCTAATTCCTGCTATAAGGCATTGTTTATGGATTAATCGAGCTGATGCTTGGTTTGTGCTGTAATAAGGAGATCATTATGAGTATACCAGAGAAGTTAAAAAGGGCTCGTTTCTCATGATCTTACTCAAGTACAGCTAAGGAAAATGGTAGGACACTAGAAGCAGTACATGTTTCTTCTCGAAAATGGTGACGTAGGCTAACTTATGATATGACTGATCTGCTCCCGGGTTTTGGTCCAATCCAAGACTTAGTTTTCAGTAGTTTTGAGCTTAATCCTGTAAGTGGTCTTCGCCTTCCCCTTGGAGGTTTCCTTCAGTTGAACAGTTACCTGATTACTACCGGGCAAGGACAATGCTTTGTGGCGCAGGCGGCCTGCCTCCGAGGCTGCTGTGAGGCCTTACCCTGTTGTAATAGTCCTTCCATCTCAAAGGCAGCACCTTCGCTTCGTAAAGGCTACCCAACTGCTCTTCATTGAGGATTCCTGCCTCATCCGCGCATTGAAGCTTTCGCAGTACCCGTTCTCCCAAGGGCTTCCCGGCTCTATGTAAGTCGTGATGACCCCTATGTCAGATAACCATTTCCTCAGTACTCTGGATGTAAACTCGCTTCCGTTGTTGCTCCTAATGTATTCCGGGCATCCCCTTGTCACCATAAGGTCGGACAGTGCTTCTATCACTTCTTCGTTCTTCCAGCTCCTCTTATGTATGCACGCTAGGCATTCGCGCTCCGCTTCGTTTATTATGTTCAGAAAGCTTATCCTTCGCCCATCTGTTGTTCTGTCCTCCACGAAATCATAGCTCTATACGTGGTTCCTGTGTTCGGGTCGCAGTCTGATGCAGCTGCTATCAGTAAGCCATAGCCTGCGCTTTTTGCCCTGTCTCCTGGGAAGTTTCAAGCCTTCTTCCCGCCAGATACGCTCTACTCTCTTATGGTTGACCTTGTTTCCTTGGTTCCTAAGCATATGGGTCACCATTCTGTAGCCCACTCGCCCAAAGTTACAGGCAAGATCTATCACCTTGGCTCTCAGCTCATCTTCGTCTAGCTTCTTTACAACCTCGTACCTGAAGGCAGTCCTACCTACCTGCAACACCCGGCAAGCCCGTCTCTGCGTCACTCCATGCTCATCGATGACGTATTCGACAGCCGCCCTGCGCTTCACCGGGCTCAGAAGTTTTTAAGTTCACATCCCGCAATACTGCATTATCCAGGCTCAGTTCGGCTACCAGTTTCTTAAGCCTGGCGTTCTCTTTCTCCAGCTCTTGAAGCCTCTTGGCGTCAGACGCGTTCATGCCACTATACTTCTTTCGCTAAGTATAGTATGTCTGTTCGGATATCTCCTCATGGCGCACGGCTTCCGCAACGGTCTTGCCCTGATTGCTAAGGATCTCAATGCTCCTGAGCTTCACAATTATCTGCTCTGGTGTGTAGTTCTGCTTTCCCATATCGTAATGCCCCCTATTGAATTTTACCGTTTTCCTCAAGCTTCTCTTGGCTCTTTCTAGGTGATCATATCAATTGAATAATGTAAAAATTTATGCTATTAAATTGATTTAATGTCAACAGATATTATTTATATTTTGCGAGGAAAGATGAATTGAAAAATATAGTTATATCTGGAGCAAATCAAGGTATTGGATACTACATGACAGAGGAACTACTCAGCAACGGATATAATGTAACTGTCTTAGATTTAGAGATTGAAAACCTAAACAAGCTTTCTGGTAATATTCTGCCGTTAGTTTGCGACATAAGTGATGCTGACCTCGTAAAAGCAAGTATCAAAAAAAGTGTAGACAGATTTGGTTCTGTTGATTGTGCTATACATAACGCCTGCTTGTGCACATTTGATTCATTAGAATTGACAGATAATGAAACATATCATCAAGTTTTTGATGTCAATTATTTTGGTGCGTTAAATCTATCAAGAGCCGTATTGCCGTATATGAAGGAGAAAAAGAAAGGTAAAGTCATCTTTACTAGTTCAGGTGTTGGGGTCATGGGTTTTATGAACATTAGTCCATACGCTTCCACCAAAGGTGCGATTGAATCTCTAGCAAAATGCTTAAATATAGAGTATGCAGACTATAGCATTAAATTTCATATTTTTCATCCTCCACTTACAAACACAAAATCTGCAAGTCCGCTTCCTATTCCCAAAGAGTTTATGGCTGACCCAAAAAAGGTTGGAATAGGTTTGGCAAAAAGAATTAATAAAAAGTCATATATCATTTGTCATAGCTTTGGACAGAAATTACAGACCATGCTGTGCTATATATTTCCCTTAAAAATGGGCAATTTAATGAGTAAAATGACAAAAGCATATGAAGACAAACAGCAAAAATATGAGCATAGTTCACAATAATTAAATGCGAATTATGAGCACGCGCCAGATGATGAATGCACAGCGTGTTCACTAAACAAACGGAAGTCGCATAAAAGAAAAGGGGAAAGCCGGGGTCGTTCCTTGTCACAAAGAGAAAGTAGCATCTAATCTGGCTAATCTACTATTCGGCGAAGATAAGGCGTAGATAATATATATATCTATTAGGCATTTAGCGCAAGCGCAGAAAAGAGAAAGTGAGCGAAGACTATTCATCTCCGCTCACCTTTATCTAGCTGCTATTTATCTGGTGCGCCACCGGGGAATCGAACCCCGGACCCACTGATTAAAAGTCAGTTGCTCTGCCGCTGAGCTAGTGGCGCACGCTTTTTAGGATGCATTTTGTATTATACTATACCCCTTAGGATTTTCACACATCTATTCCCCTGTCAGGCAGGATGAGCACTTTACGAGCCGATGTGCCCCATTTGAAATCCATTATACCTTAAGGTAGAATTAAGTCGTACTTAATAAACGTCGTTAATTAAGTAACCAAATCGAGGTGCAGATATGCCTGACGACATCAGATACATCATCAACGGCAAAGTCATAACCCCTTCCAGGATCATCGAGAACGGCGGCCTCAGGATGGCCGGCGGTGAGATAACCCATGTCTTCTCCGGCAAGGGCCCGATGGACTACTATGACGAGGCGGATGCCACCGTAATCGACGCTAAGGGGGATTATGTCTGTCCCGGCTTCATAGACCTGCACCTTCATGGCGGGGGCGGCGCAGACTTCATGGACGGAACGGTGGAGGCCATAACCACTGTTTGCAAGGCCCATGCCAAGGGCGGTTCCACATCCATACTGGCTACGACCCTAACCAGCTCCGACGCCGACCTAAGATCGGCTCTCGAAGCTTTCAGGAAGGCCGAGGAAAGGCACTGCCCGCTTCCCGGCAGCAGGCCCTTCGGCATCCACATGGAGGGGCCCTACTTCTGCGACGCCCAGCGCGGCGCCCAAGACCCCAGATACCTCAAGAACCCCTCACCCGACCATTACGAACCTCTCTTGGAAGAATACCCCGAGATCCTTAGGGTATCGGCCGCCCCGGAGCTTCCGGGCGCGCTAGAGCTCGGCAGGCGCCTGCGCCTTCGAGGCATACTGGCCTCCGCGGGTCATACCGACGCTACCTTCGAGCAGATCGAAGAGGCCCTCGACGCTGGCTACACCCACATGACGCACCTTTACTCCGGCATATCCGGCGTCCGCCGCATAATGGCCCGGCGTGTCGCCGGCGCCGTCGAGGCGGGCCTGCTCCTCGACTCGCTCACCGTCGAGATCATAGCCGATGGCGTACACCTCCCGCCCAGCCTCCTGCGCCTGATATATAAGTGCAAGGGCCCGTCCAAAATCGCGCTCGTAACAGACGCGCTCAGGGCCGCGGGCATGCCGGAAGGCGAATACAAGCTCGGCAGCTCGGAGGACGGCCAGAAGGTCATCGTCTACGAGGGCGTCGCATGGCTCCCAGACCGCACGGCCTTCGCCGGCAGCGTCGCCTTGGCCAACAGGCTCGTGCGCAACATGGTCGAGCTCGCCGGCGCTCCCCTAAAGGAAGCCGTCGAGATGATGAGCCTCACCCCCGCCAGGATAATCGGCATGGACTCAGTAGCCGGCTCGCTCGATCCCGGCAAGCGCGCCGACGTCGTGATACTGGACGACAAGCTTGACGTCAGGATGACGATAGTGGCGGGCACGACGGTCTACGAGGCATGATCGAGGGCAGGATGGAAAACGAGGCCGTGCGCACCGCCGGCAATACGAAGGACCTCAGGACGGCAAACTGCGTCGCTATAAGGAACATCATCGCGTCCGAAGGCCCTCTTTCCAGGAAGCAGCTGGCCGAAAGGACCGGCCTTACGGCCGCCGCCGTCACCGGCATAACCGCACGGCTCATCCAGCGCGGCGTCCTTCACGAGGTAGGTCCCGGCGTCCCCTCCGGAGGCCGCCCCTCAATCCTCCTCGACATAGCCCCCAAAGTGGCCACAAGCCTTGCCGCCAGCATACAGAAAGGCGCCATAAGTTCGGCCCTCTTCGGCATACACGGAGATATCCTGGCCCGCCGTTCTAGTTCTCTCGACACGTCCTCCCCGGAAGATGCCGTCGAAGCCATATCCCGGCAGGCCGAGGACATGCTCACCGAGGCCGGCATGTCCCGTACGGACCTTTCAATAGCCTCCGTCGCCACCGCCGGCCTCGTGAACCCATATACCGGCGTCATAGAACGGTCCACGAACCTCGGCTGGCATGACGAGCCCATCGCCAAGAAGCTCGAGGCCGCCCTTAGGATACCCGTCCTCGTGGAGAACATATCGAACGCCGCGGCCCTAGCCGAGATGGCGCAAGGCGCAGGGCGCGGGGCAAAGAACCTGGTATATCTAAGCATCTCGGCCGGCATAGGCGCCGGCGTCATACTTGCCGGCCATATCTACTCCGGCTCCCACGGCTACGCCGGCGAAGTCGGCCACACCCCCGCCGTATTGTCCGGAGGCGCGCTCTGCTCCTGCGGCAGGAGGGGCTGCCTCGAGGCCGAGTACAGCGCCCGGGCCATATCGGTAAAGCTCGGCAATAAGGACCTGGAAGGGCTAATGGACGGGCCCTTATCGGACGATCCTACCGTGCGCAGGGTCATGGATGAGGCCTCGGAGGCCATCGGAAGGACCGTCGCCGTGCTTATGAGCCTGTACGACCCCGAAGTGGTAATACTTGGTGGCGAGCTCGCCTCTGTGGGAGGAACCTTCCTCGAAGACGTAGAGCGGTCCGCCAAGTCGCACTGCCTCGGCGAGATAGCCGACAAGCTGGAGATAAGAGGCTCCGGACTCCTTAAGGACACACCCATGGTAGGAGCGCGGCTCATCGCGCTTAGAAGTCTGCTCAACACGCAAGAATGGAAGAAAGATTAGGAGGATGTCTTGATGAAGCTGTCATGCTGCTGGATCTACGCGATTAGCAAGTACGGTTATCCCCCCACTTTTAATGACACCATACTCGCCCTGAAGGACATGAAGAAGCTGGGCTTCAAGTACGTGGAGCTCGAGGGCGTCGGCAGGGAGAACATGACCGAGATGCACAGAAGACGCAAGGAGCTCAAGGCCGTCTGCGACGACCTGGGCCTTAAGGTCGTCAACTTCTGCCCGATACTCCCCGACATAGTACATCCCGACAAGGCCGTAAGGGATTCCGCTATGGACCTGTTCAAGCTGGGGGTGGAAGTCGCGCATGATTTCGGCGCCATGACCGTGCAGACCGACAGCTTCGTGCCGCCGCTCAAGTTCAAGGGCGACGCGCCCTATAAGGATATGGTCAACTACGGCATACAGTTCTCCGTGGAAGTAGACCCGGATTTCTCCTGGCAGCGCCAGTGGGACGCGCTGGTCGACGCCTTCGGCCGCTGCTCGGACATCGCGGCCGAGGCTGACTTGAAGTTCTGCCTGGAACCCAGGGTCGGCGAGCAGATAGCCAACACCGACGCTCTATTAAGGCTGATGGACGCCTGCGGCAGGCCGAACTTCGGCGCGGTGCTCGACACGGCCCACCTGAACGCCCAGAAGGAGATCCTGCCCCTGTCCGTCGAGAAGCTCGGCAAGAGGATATTCTACCTGCACGTCGCCGACAACGACGGCATGAAGAACGACCACTGGGCGGTAGGACGCGGCACTGTGGACTGGAAGGGCGTCTTCACGGCGCTTGGCAAGCACGGCTTCGACGGAGCGGTCGCAATCGACGTCGGCAGGGTGCCGGACATCGAGGCCCAGGTCCTCGAATCGGTGGACAAGCTGGAGAAGCTCTGTGCCGAGCTCGGCTTGCCCCTGGAGAAATAGCCAAGGACAAAGGTCCGGTGGTACGGCGCTCCGGCGATCCGAAACGACAGGCATGGGCGGTCTGAAGGCAACTGCACCCAAATCATATACTTCATAGGAGATATAGAACATGAGATCAGCTACGGCGAAGATCGCCATTACCCCGCCCGTGGGCCTTGCGATGTCGGGCTTCGCGGCCAGGACGGAGCCTTCCACGGGGAAGCTCGACGAGCTCTGGGCGAGGGCGGCCTCCTTCTCCGACGGTAGGAAGCGCGTGGTAATCGTGGCGCTAGATATCATAGGAGTCGACGACAGGCTGACAAGGAGGATAAAGGACGAGGCTGCCATAAAGATCGGGGGCGGGCTTAAAACCCACGTAATCGTCTCGGCCACCCATACCCACGCCGGCCCTGCGGTGCTTCCGCAGTCCATGCTCGGCGCAGTCGATAAATCATACGTCACCCTGTTGGTGAAGAAGGCCTCCGACGCGTGCGCCATGGCTGCCGGGGCTGAGGTCCCCACGGGAAGGATCGACATCGGTATGTCCGTCTCTAAAAGCGTCGGAGCCAACAGGAGGACGCCCGACGGGCCCGTCGACAGGAGGCTTTACACGCTCACGGCCCTGCCTAAGCGGGCCGAAGATGGCATCGAGGACAGAGGGGACTTTCCTGTGGTGCTCAACTACGCATGCCACGGCGTCGCCCTCGGACCGCAGAACACGAAGTACTCGTCGGATTACATCCATTTCACCCGGACCGCGCTCGAAAGGGCCATACCCGGCTCATGCGCCGTCTTCACCCAGTCGGCGTCTGGGGACATCAACACCGGCCACAGCGCCCAGGCCAGCATCGCGGGCCAGTCGCTAGGCAGGACCTACGCCGACGCCGAAAGGCTGGGGCTCGTGCTTGGGGACGACGCGATAGAAGCCGTCCGGTCGACGATCCTCTCTGAGGAGGGCGCCTCGTCCGCCATAAGATTCGCCGAGGACGTCATCGCGCTTCCCCTCAAGCCGGCAAGCGCCAAAGGAGAGTACCTGCAGATGGCCGCCATGTACGACGAGCTGGCCAGGAGCCAGGGCGACAAAAGCGGCCTCGGCCTTGCCAGGGCCGACAGGACCAGGGCCGAGTGGGCAAGGCTCATGGCGTTCGCAAAGCAGCTGCCGGACGCGGTGGAGGCGCGCATCAGCGCGTTTTCCATAGGCCCGGCGTTGTTCGTCACGTTCCCGGGCGAGGCCTTGACCGAATACGCCGTGGCTTTGAGACAAGAAGCCGAAGGAAGGCCGCTTTTCGTGCTGACTTGCACCGACGGGGCGGCGGGATACGTGCCGTCGGCGGGAGAGATCATAAAGGGCGGCTACGAGGTCGCCGACTCGTACCACTTCTACGGTATGCCGGCCCCCTACTCCGAAGCGGCGTACGACATCGCCCTAAGAAAGGCGAAGCAGCTCATAGCATCCATAACAAGATGACGATCGGACCAATTAAGCACAGGATAGGTCGGGAGGATTGATCATGAAGGCAAGGGACGAATTCTATTCAGCCATCAAGGGCATACTCGATGGCATCAGCAAGGACGAGGGCGAGAACCTGGACAGGGCCGCTGAGATAATGGCGGACGCAATCGAGGCGGGACATCTGATCTACGTCTTCGGCACGGGAGGCCATTCCTACATCTGCGCCGAGGAGATGTTCTACAGGACCGGCGGGCTGGTGCCCGTCAACGCGATGCTCGACGCGGGAGTGTCGCTGGCGTTCGGGGCGGGCCGCAGCACCTGGATCGAGAGGCTGCCCGGCTATTCCCAGCGCGTCATCAAATCATACGGCCTGGGCGAAGGGGACGTGCTCATCGTCGGAAACGCATACGGCATAAACAGCGCGACGATAGACGCCGCGATCGAGGGCAAAAGGCTCGGCGCCAAGGTCATAGCCATCACATCGCCCGCGTTCTCCAAGCAGATACCCAAGGACCACCCGGCCAGGCACCCTAGCGGCAAGAACCTGTTCGAGCTGGAGGAAGTCGATGTAGTCCTGGACAACCACATGCCGCTTGGCGACGCCGTAGTCGAGGTGGAGGGCCTCGATGGCATCAAGGTCGGGCCTAGCTCTACCATGGCGAGCTCGTTCACGATCAACAGCCTGGTCGTGACCGTCGTGGAGAAGCTCGTTAAAAGGGGAGTCGAGCCGCCCGTGTGGGTGAGCTCCAACATGCCAGGCGGGGACGAGAAGAACGCCAAGTACCTCAAGAAGTACGGGCACGTGCTCAAGCACTTGCTATAGAGTAAGGCTCCACGCGCCCTTGGCTACACGTTAGGATACCAATAGGAAACTAATAAAAGGCGGGCCCGCGCACATTAAAAGCGCGGGCCCGCCTTATTCATCTTGCTCTTTACTCGCCCTTTACGCCCGACTTTTGGCACCGGGCCTTAATGAAGGACCTCTTTCCTACCGGGCCATTAGGAGCTCAGCTCCCGCCGAACATGTTGGAGACTTTCTGTCCGAGCAGCTTGGTCGCCGCGAAGATGCCCACGAGCACGATGACGTTGACTATGGTGCCCAAAGCGCACGCCGGCCCTAAAAGGTCCTCCAGCAGGTATTCGTATATCGCGACGGTAACGGTCTTCCATCTGGCGGAATAGAGCATCATCGTGGTGCTAAGCTCTCCGATAAGCGTCGTGAACGTGATCAGCCCCGCCGCCACTACGGACGGCGCTATGAGGGGCAGCGTCACCTTCCCGAACGTCCTCGCCCAGCTGGCTCCCATTATGGTGGAAGCTTGCTCGAGCACGGGGTCCATGCCCTGAAGGGCACCCGAGGCCGAGCGGAAGACGTACGGCATCCTCCTTATGACATACGCGATTATCAGTATGTAGGCCGTGCCGGCAAGGTACAGCGGGGGCGCCCCGAACGCCGTCAGGAGCGCGACGCCGATGACTATGCCCGGCAGCACGAACGGGAGCATCACGGCAAGGTCTATGATCCACCTGCCGCTGAACTTGCGCCTTACCGCCGTGTATGCCACGAGAGATCCTATTGCTACGGATGCCAGCGTCGCGACCACGGCCAAAACGACGCTGTTCTTTAGCGGCGAGAGCGCGTGTGCTTGCAGCTTGAGGAAATTGGCCGTCGACATCTTGGTCGGCCAGGGCGTGCCCGCCCATCTCTCGGAGAAGGCAGCCACAAGGACCGTTATGTGAGGGGTGAGCGACACCAGGATGATGAGAAGCGCCACGATGAAACCGACGGTCTTCGCGACCGGGTTCGTGATCTGCTTGACCTTCCTGGTCGTAGTGGTGAGCGTGACCGCGGCCTGCTTCGCTGTGACTCGCCTCATCAGAAGCAGCGCCCCTATGGAGAACAGCACGCTTACCAGGCTGATCGCGCTGGCGGCGTTGACGTTGTAGAAACCCACTATCTGGAAATAGATGAGCGTGGGCAGCACGTAGTACTCGCCGCCCAGGATCGACGGCACGCCGAAGTTGCCTATCGCCTTCATGAACACGGTGATCGCGGCGGCCCCTATGGAGGGCGCCACCAGCGGAAGGGTTATGGTCCTCAGCTTCCTCCAGAACCCCGCGCCCATCACGTCCGCGCTCTCCTCGAGGAAAGGATCGGCCAGCGAGAGCGATCCTTGCACCATCAGGAACACGAACGGATAGTAACTTAGAGCCTGCGCTATCGTTATCCCGTGGAAGCCGTATATGCTGGGCATGTCTATCCCGAGGTATTTCTTTAGAAGGAAAGTTATGAAGCCGTTCTTGCCAAGGAGCAAGATCCATGAATACGCCCCCACGAAGGGCGGCAGTATCAGCGGAAGGGTGGCGAGCGACGTCAGCACCGACTTGCCGGGTATGTCTATCCTGCTCATGATGAAGGCCAAAGGAAGCCCGAGGAGCGTCGCGAACAGCACCGACGACAGGCTCACCGCCAGAGAGTGCATCATCGCGTCCTTGTAGAGCTTCGATGTTATGAAGCGCCTGAAGTTGTACAGAGTCAGGTTCTTAATAGCAATCGGATCGTCCTGCCTTACGAAGCTCTCCAGCAGCATCCTGCCTATGGGGTAGATGAGGAACAGCACCAGGATGATCGCGACCATGGCGAGCACTATCCAGGCGCTCCAGTCTATGTCCTTGAATCCCGCCTTCTTCACCAACGTACCTTCCGGCACACCAACCCTCGCCATGGCTAGTTACCCCTCTTGATGAGGCCGTACTGGTCCATGGGGAAGATGCGCAGGTCCGAAGCTTCAAGCACGATGTTGGCGGACGAGCCCTCGTCGATTCCTTCCGCCCTCCTGTTGAGAGCGAGCTGGACCACTTCCTTGGTTGGCAGCTCCGTCGTGTAGCGCACCGATTCTCCAAGGTAGAGGACCTGGCGCACGACGCACGGCACGCTTTTGCTCTCCACGGGTGATGTACTTAGCGCCGCCTTCTCGGGCCTGAAGAACAATAGAGCCTCGTCGCCGGCGTTGAAGCTGGCCTGATCACCCACGCAGGAGCCGACGGTTATCGTCGACCCCGCCACCTTCACGGCCCTGCCCGTGCCTTCCTTGTGGGTGATTAGGCACTTTATGAAGTTGGCCCTTCCTATGAAGTCGGCGACGAGCGCCGAGGCGGGCTTTTCGTACACGTCGTGCGGCTTGCCTATCTGGCTTATGCGCCCGCTGTGGATTACCGCCACCACGTCCGATATGCTAAGCGCCTCCTCCTGGTCGTGCGTGACGTACAGGGTCGTGGCGCCGGCGGCCTTCTGGATCCGCCTGATCTCCTCGCGCATCTGTATCCTCAGCTTGGCATCCAGGTTGGACAGGGGTTCGTCGAGCAGCAGCAGGGCCGGGTCGTACACCAGCGCCCTTGCCAGCGCGATCCTCTGCTGCTGGCCGCCGGAAAGCTGTGACGGCCTCCTGGCCGCGGTATGAGATAGTCCCACGAGCTCCAGCGCCTTGCCCACCTTGGATTTGACCTCCTCGGCCTGCTTCGTGCGGACCCTTAGGCCGTACGCCACGTTCTCGAACACCGACATGTGCGGGAAGAGCGCGTAGCTCTGGAAGACCATGCCTATGTTCCTCTTGTGGGGCGGGAATCTCGTATAGTCCTCGTTGCCGAAAAGTATGCTGCCCGAAGTCGGGCTCTCCAAGCCGGCCACCATCCTGAGCGTCGTCGTCTTGCCGCATCCGCTCGGTCCCAGCAGGGTGAACAGGGTGCCCGCCGGCACGTCGAAGTCGATGCCGTCGACGGCCCTCGTGCCACCTGCAAAATCCTTTACCAGCTTCCTTACGCTTAGGTTTACCATCTAGCTAACCCCCGTCTGGCTGTTAATCGGCGGGCGGGGACTTTTAGCCCCCGCCCTTTTCATGTTTTTCCTGGTCTATTTGTTGGCGAACAGGTCGTCGAACTTCTCGAGTATGGCCTTCTTGTTGTCGGCCGCGTACTTCTCGTCGTACTTCATGAACTTGATCTGGGCCGTGGGTAGGAGCCCGGCCTTCACGGGGACGTCGTTCCTGCCCATGCGCCTGCTCTCTTCGTTGGCTATGAGCGTGTATACTTCCTTCGTGGTCACGAAGTCGATGAACTTCTTGGCGTTCTCGAGGTTGGGGCCGTTCTTGATTATGCTTACGGTGTCGTACCTGAGGGCGGTGCCGTCCTTGGGGTATACGGCCTTGACGGGATAGCCCTCCTCGATGAGGTTGTACACGTTGGCCTCGCCGGTGAGCCCTATTGCGTACTCGCCGTTGGCCACGTTCTGGTACGAGAGCTTCGACGAGGACGTGATGCTGGTGTTCGCCAGCATGCCCTTGACCATGTCCCATCCGTACAGCTGCAGCATTATGTTAAGCTGCGCGTAGGCCGAACCGGACGCCGAGGGGTTGGCCATTATGACCTTGCCCTTCCACTTCGGCTCGGCGAGCTCCTTCCAAGTCTGCGGGGCGTCCTTCTCGGACACGAGCTTGGTGTTGATGATGAACACCTGGAGCGGGAGCGAGAACGCGTAGTAGTAGTATTCGGGATGTTTGAAATCCGGTGCGAAGTCGGCGTCGTTGGCGCACTTGTAGGGCTGGATGAAGTCCAGCATGGTGTCCACGGTCTCAGTGCCGCCCGTAAGGAGCACGTCACCGCCAGGCCTTACCTTCTCGGCCTTGATCCTGGTGGCGAGCTCTCCGGTGCCCGCGTTTATGACCTCGACTGTGATGTCGGGGTACTTCTTGTTGAACATGTTGACTATGAGGTCCGTGGTGGCCTTGGTCGCGGGAGAGTATATCACCAGCTTACCGGCGGCCGATGCCATCGGTACGATTGTCAGCGCGAGGATCGTCGTAATGGCGATTGCCAATAGGAGCTTTCTCATCCGTTCACACCTCGTTTTAAATAATGGTCTGGCTTTGGTCTGCCTCATGGATCGGTCGCGACTTCCAGCACAGGTCAGGCAACCACCTCCTCCAGGTGTCTTTAGTTGACTTAGAACGCTTGCCTTATGAGTTGCTTTGTCCTTATGCATACATCGAGCTTGTCGAGCTCGATCACCCACCATCCGACGCCGTTGTCCAAAGCCAGCCTAAGCGCCTTGCCGATGTTGTCCAGCGTGGCCGGCGCCACGTGGAGGCCCTCGGGCGTCTCTATGTCGTATACGTGCAGGCTATGAAGCCTCGGCAGCACGACGCGCATGAAACCCTCAAGGTCGTACGCGCCATCCCTTATGAAGGCGCTGCCCCTGGCATGGCCGAGGTCGAGCGTTATGCCGCAGTCGGCGTACTCCGCAAGCTCCATTAGCTTCACGGGGTCCGAAGTCCAGCCGCCCTTGAGGTTCTCTATGCATATCGTGACGCCCTTGGACTTCCCGTATGCCGATACGGCCTTGAGGTTCTCGCACCCGGCCTTCCAATCCATCTCGTCCATCGAGATGCTCCTGGAGCCCATGTGCAGCGTCATGTGCGTCTTTTTAAAGTGGGAGAGGAAGTCCACGTACATCATCAAGTATCCGCGCGCTACCGCGGCGATCTCCGGTATGATGTGGCCTATCTCTATGTCCTGGCAGGGCCCGTGGAATCCCGATGGCATCCCTGCCGAATCCGCTATGTCTTCGAACCTGCGCCTCGCGTTGGAGGCCGCGGGGATCCTGAAGTAGTCGAGGTTCCAGTCTATCGCGTCGAACTTCTCCCTTCTGGCTATGTCCACTACCTTCTGCCAGTTCTTCGCGTCGACTCTGCTGGTAAGCGCCAAGGTGGGCTGCATCGTCTTCTATCTCTCCTCATCTGCCGCCCCCAGACCCGCGTAACGAGGGTAGCCGTAGGCGTTTCTAAGTCTGTCGAGCTCCTTGAGCGCCTCGATGCTGTCCTCGCGGCGCTTGAGGGCCACTCCCAGGATAAGGGCTTCGCACATCAGGGTCGGGACCAACAGCGAATGGAATACGCCGAGCGTGCCCCTGGTCGCGCACAGCACGAGGTCGGCCTTCTGGGCGATGAAGGAGAACATGGAATCGGTTATCAGTATGCTCTTCATCCCGTTCTTCTTGGCCTGCGAGAGGAACACCACGAGCTCCTCCGACGGTCGCCCGAGGCCGAGCGCCACCGCGACGGCGTCCTTCGGGAAATGCATGACGCGTTCGAAGAAATCCTTGCCGCTCTCGTTGATCCTCGTTACGTTATACCCGAAGCGCCTGAGCCTGAATTCCATCAGGTACGTGAGGGATGCGCACGAGCCCTCGCCGTAGATTACCAGGTTCTCGGCGGACGTTATCAGACTCACGCAGTCCTTGAAGGCCTCGCCGGTCGTCTCAGCCGGCAGCCTTGTGAGCTGTTCCAGCTCGTTTTCCAAGAGCGTGCGTACGAGACCCTCGTCCGGCTGGAGGTCGTTGAGCTTCCTGTCCAGCTTCGTGGCGAGGTTCACCTGCGAGAGGAACGTAGATTGTATGGCGGATTTGAGCTCCGGGTAGCCTGCGAAACTGAGGGCGCGCGCGAAGCGCACGACGCTTGCCTCGCTCACCTTGCAGGCCTTTGCCAGCTCCTGTATGTTCATGAAGGCGGCGTCGGCGATGTTGCCGGCGACGTAGGTGCCGATGTTCCTGTGTGCGGCCGTAAGGCCTTCGTACTTGGATTTGATGATGTCCGACAGTGTCGGTCCCGTCTGCATGGAATCATCCCCGTCGAAATATTCGGTCCATGGTTCCATTGTAGATGAAATTGCAGTTTCACGCATCCCGTTATTGAAAATTATTTTACTTCATCCCGCTGAAGCCGGGAAGGAAGCACTATAGGCGGCATGCGCATAAGGCGCCCAGGATGGCTTGTAAGAAGATATGGGTTTTGGGCCATGGCGTCGCCGCAGCGGGCCTCCTCTTCCTTCAGGGCGGCAGCTTGCGGCTAGATGTGCTCTTCTACCACGAGCTTGCCCAAGGCCCTGAGCTTTTCGCATATCAGCGGTATGACGGTCTGTCTCGTCAGTATGCCCTGCTGCTGGAAGGCGATGTTGGCGTTGGCGGGGTTGATCGCCTCGCCCACTATGAAGTTGACCCTGTCGGCCTCATGTATGAGCCTGTGCAGCTGCGCTACGCCGCCCTGCTCGAGCCTGTTGGGGCTCTCGTCCAGGACATTGTAGACCTGGTTCAGGGTGAGGGCGCCTTCGGTCACGAGGTCGATGCCCTCTATGAAGTACCTGGGCGGCGAGAACAAGTTCACCGGCTTCTTCTCGACTATGAGCTCCTTGCCCAGATAGTCGGCCACGATCTTCGCCGTGGTGCCGCCGGAGACCACCTTCGCGCCCTTAAGGGCCATGAACTTCTGCACCACCTTCCTGTCCAGCCTCCTGTCAGAAGGCGGGCCGGTCAGTATGCTGACGGTCTTCCCAGGGCGCGCGGTGATGAGCACCGCCGAGCAGTCGTCCCCCAGCTTCGTGCCCCAGTTCCTCTTCGCCCTGGAAAGCACGGCGTTGGGTATCGACGGCCAGTCTATGCCGTCTCCTTGGCAGTCCGATACGTAGCGCGCCACGCCCTCGGCGGTCCAGCCGTAGTGCATGCCGTGGCCCATGCCCGACTGCGTTATGCCGTCGCTCACCAAAAGCAGGGATTCGTCCACGGCAAGATGGCAGTTGGATTCCTGCGCGACGCCCGTAAGGCCGGTTATCGACCTTTGCGGCAGCACCTGGGAGAACCTCCTCATCACGAGGATGGGAGGGGGCATCTCGTAGCTGAGGACCGTGGCGACGCCGTCGGGAAGGATCCTGGCCAGCGTGAGCACCGCATAAGGCATGTCCGTGCCCTTGGCCTGCTCCATCGTCCTGACCACGCTCTCGAAGGCATGCCTCGCCCCGGCTCCCGTGGACATCAGGCCCAGAAGGCGCGAGACGCATAGCTGCGCCGCGATGTGCGCCTTGACGCCGTGACCGATCCCGTCGACCAGCACGACCGTCGTCGCCATCGGGGTCCTGTCCTTGCCCATGATGTCACCGCATACGGTGCCGGGCTTCATGGGAGCTTGCGCCCTCGTTATTTCGTAGTGTACATATCCCTCATCCATGAGGACCCTCCGTCGTCTACGTTGCCTTCACCCGCCAGATCCACGAGCTTCTCCACGAGGGCCTCCCCCTGGGCAGTGCTCTCGCCGATGAGCTTCGCCATGGTCTGCGCGATCCTGATCTGGTGCTCCATAAGCTGCCTGGCCTGGTCTATCGTCTTCTCCCTGAGCTGGTCGAGCTTCTGCTTGTTGGCCTGGCTCCTCGTCACGTCGACTATGATGCCGACGTACTGCTTGTCCTTGGGCAAAGCGTAGATTATCTGGAAGCAGGTGAGCCCGTACCTCGTGTGGTTTGCCGTCATCGTCACCTGCGTGTGCAAGCCCGACGCCACCTGCTCGAAGGGCTCGGGGTCCATCAGGTAGGATATGTGCTTGCCGCAAAGCGATTCGGTGCACATGAACAGCGACCTGAAGGCCGGGTTCATGCTTATTATCCTGAGGTTGCTGTCGAGCATGACGATGCCGTTCGGGCTCGTTTCCAATATCTTGTCCGTGCGCCTTTCGGCGAGCCTCTTGACGTAGGGCATGCACATCTCCGGCTCGGCGTAGCCCCTTATGACGGCGATGGCCTTGTCGCGGCAGCTGTCGTAGCCGCACGCCCCGCAGTCCAGCCTGTCCTCCGGAAGCGCCTTGCCGGTGCTTTCGAACACCAGCTGGATCTGCTCCTCGGTGATCGCCTCCCCTACTTCCATAGGATCGGGCGTAAAGCTTGTCTCAAGGCCCGGCCAGGGTCCGGAATCGCTCTTCTTCCCGCCTTGCGCCGAGTTCTTGCTGGAACAGGCGCCGTCCTCGGCGGCCGCGTAGTCCAGCACCCTCTGGCGCCTTTCGTAGACGCTGCCCTCCTTGGGCATGCCGGGCCCGTTGACGCAGCCCTGGCGGCAGAACATGGGCTCCGATATGATTCCGTTGTCGGCCCTTGCGCTTTCGATGATGTCCCTTACCTCCTCGAAGCCGCTTGCGGAGACCACATCACCCGACAGTATGTCGGTGTCCATGGCGGACGCCTTGATGCTCCCTCCGAGCAGGGGGTAGCGCCTGGCCTCGCCCTCGGGGCTCTCGTCGAAGCGGGATTCCTCGCAGTTGATGAGCTTTATCCCCTCCTCGTCGAACCACTCGGTCATTTCCTCGTACGTAAGGACCGCGTCCACGGCGTCCACGTTCTCAGGCCTCATGGCCTCGGCCTTCTTTGCTATGCAAGGCCCTATGAACACCACCCTGACGGCTGCGTCGGTGCGGTCCTTGAGCATGGCCTTGAGGTGCCTTCCGTGGGCGACCATGGGGGATGCCGCCTTCACGAGTAGGCCGGCCTTCTCAGGCTGGTACTTCTCGACGTAGCTTACGACGGTGGGACAGGCAGAGCATATGTGGCATCCTCCCGGGTCCGCCTCCGCTATCTCGGCAGTCTTGGCCGCCGAGTGGTACGCTCCCGTCGCGGTCTCGGCCACGAACCTGAAACCGAGCCTCCTTAGTGCCCCTGCGATCCTCTTCTGTTCGGCCGGGGTGCACAGGCCGGCGAACGACGGCGCAAGGCTTACGGCCACGAAATCGCCCGAATCGATGTAGCCCTTCACCTTGTCCAGTTCCCTGATGTACTGTTTGGCCCCCTGGGGGCACTCCCTTACGCAGGTGCCGCACGCTATGCACCTTTCGGGAACGACATAGGCCTGCCCGTCCCTTAGGCGTATGGCCTTGACCGGGCATACCCTGAGGCACCTGTGGCAGTCCCTGCAATGCGCCTTGTTCGTATAGACGACCTGTATTACGGGATTCTTCTCAATCATCTAGGATTTCCTCCTTGCCTTCGTGAGGATAGCCGATAAGGCAGGAATATGCAATTCCTGCCTCGTTGAGGGGAGTGCGTTCCTTCTCGGCCATCTTCAAGGGCATGGGTTCTAGTTCTCTATCGGGCGGCCTTCCGGGCCCGGCAGGATCGCTTACCGGGCCCGGCCTAAGCCGCATGGGCCATGCCCCTCGTTCTAGTCAGCCACCGCTCCCATCGCGGAAAGCTCCTCATCCAGGGTGTCCAGCGCCTGCTGCATGGTGCACTTCCTGATGACCTTGCCTCCTATAGAGACCGTGGGCCCCAGGTCGCACGCCTCGAAGCAGAAGGTCGCCTTTATGTCAACGCACGAGCTCATGCGCCTGTCCTCGATGTGCTCCATCAGCCCTTGCAGCAGGTGCTGCGAGCCGCGGATCATGCAGCTGGTGCCCACGCACACCTTCACGTCCAGCTTCTTATTGCCGGTGCCGGACAGAAGCTCCATGTCGGAGTCGGAAAGGCGCTTGCGGCTCTTGTACTTGGTGTGGAGAAGGTCGTGCGCTAGCTTGCTCCCTACTTCTCCGAGGGTGTCCTTGTAGGTGTCGGCCACCGCCGCGTTGTCCTGTGAGCGGCGGGTGTCGAGCATCTTGTCCGAGTCGTACAGGCCCTTGGCGCGGCGCGCGGATGCGTCGCCGTACTTGGAGACCGGCTGGCCGGCCCCGCCGACGCAGCCGCCCGGGCAGCTCATGACCTCGACGAGGTCGTATTTGCACTTACCGGAGCGTATATCGTCCAGGACCTTCTGGGCGTTGCCCAGCCCGTATACGATCGCCAGCTTGAGCTCGACACCGTTCACGGTGAGGGTGGCTTCCCTGAGTCCTTCCCCGCCCCTGACCTGCCTGTACTCGACGGGCGCGTATTTGGGGGCCCCCAGCTTCTCCGCCGCGAAGCGCAGCACGGCCTCGGTGACGCCGCCGGTGGCTCCGAATATGACGCCGGCGCCTGTCTTCTGGCCGAACGGCATGTCCATCGATTCAGGCTCTATGCTCTCGAAGTCAAGGCCGGCCTCCTCGATCATGAGGCCCAGCTCCTGTGTGGTCAGCACGAAGTCCACGTCCGCGACGCCGTCTACTATGAACTCGGGGCGCTTGGCCTCGAACTTCTTGGCCGTGCATGGCATTATGGAGACGACCACGAGGTCCTCCTTGCTGATGCCGAAAGTCTCGGGCAGCACGTGCTTGGCTAATGAGCCGAACATCTGCTGCGGGGACTTGCAGCTGGAGAGGTTGGGCAGCATGTCGGTGGCGTACTGCTCGGCGTACTTTACCCAGCCGGGGCAGCACGACGTGAATTGCGGCAGCCTCTCTCCCTTGGTCTTCCTGTTTAGGAACTCCATGCCCTCTTCTATCACCGTAAGGTCCGCCGTGAATGAGGTGTCGTACACCGCGTCGAAGCCGATCATCCTAAGCGCCGCGACTATCTGACCGGTGGCTATGGTGCCCGGCGCCAGGCCGAACATCTCGCCGACCGCCACTCTTACCGCGGGGGCTATCTGCGCGATGACCTTCTTCTTGGGGTCGTTGACCGCCTTCCATACGCCTTCGATCTCGGGCTTGGGTATTATCGCGCCTGTCGGGCAGACGCTCGCGCACAGCCCGCAGTTGACGCACTCCACCTGCTTGAGGTCCTTGCCGAACGCCGGCTGTACCGATGTGTGCGAGCCGCGTCCCACGAAGTCGATGGCGCCTATGCCCTGCACCTCGCGGCACGCCCTTACGCAGTCGCCACACAGGATGCACTTGTTGGGGTCGCGCACCAGCGAATAAGACGACTTGTCCAGCTGCTGGGGCTGGCTCACCCTCTTGTAGCGCACCTGCTCTATCCCGAAGCGCCTTGCTAAGGATTGCAGCCTGCAGCTTGCGCTCTTCGAGCATGTCGGGCAGCTCTGGTCGTGGTTCGCCAGAAGCAGCTCGACGGCCACTTTCCTGATGGCCCTTATCTCGTCCGTGTTGGTCCTGACCTTCATGCCAGGCTCGGGTGCCGTAGAGCAGGAGGTCACGACGCCCCTGCCTTCGATGTCCACGATGCAGAGCCTGCATGCGCCGTATACCGAAAGCTGAGAGTGGTAACAGAAGGTGGGTATGTCTATCCCGGCCTTCCTGGCCACTTCCAGCAGGTTCTTCTCGCCGTTGAGCTCTATGCTCCTACCGTCTATGACAACAAATTCGCCCTTCATCTGACTTCCTGCCTTCCTATATGTTCGTCACGGCGCCGAACTTGCAGACCTGCGAGCAGACGCCGCACCTTATGCACACATCGGGGTCGATCGAATGCGGCTGCCTAACCTCGCCGCTGATGGCGCCCACCGGGCACTTCTTGGCGCAGAGTGTGCAGCCCTTGCACTTGTCGGTCTGGATCTTCGGGGCTGCCAGGGCCTTGCACTGGCCTGCCGGGCAGCGCTTCTGGAACACGTGGGCCTCGTACTCGGCCCTGAAGTGCCTCAGGGTCGACAGCACCGGGTTAGGGGCCGTCTTGCCAAGGCCGCACAAGGATGCCTTCGCGACAGCCTTCGCGGTGCTCTCCAGCAGGTCGAGCGTATGCGCGTCGGCGCGCCCTTCGGTTATGTCCTCGAGCATGGCGAGCATCTGCCTGGTGCCCTCGCGGCACAGCACGCACTTGCCGCACGATTCGTTCTGTGTGAACTGCATGAAGAACTGGGCGATCTTCACCATGCAGGTGTTCTTGTTCATGACCACGAGGCCGCCCGAACCTACCATGGCGCCCACGCCTTTTAGGGAGTCGAAGTCCAAAGGAAGGCTCGTGTGCTCCGGAGTCAGGCACCCGCCCGACGGGCCGCCGATCTGCACGGCCTTGAACTGCTCGTCGGTCGGCTCGCCCGCGTCGTTTGTGACGCCGCCGCCGATCTCATACACTACCTCGCCCAGGGTCGTGCCGATGGGCACTTCGATGAGCCCGGTGTTGGCGACATGCCCCGTTATCGCGAAAGTCTTGGTGCCTGGGGACGCGGCCGTGCCGTACTTCCTGAACTCCGCCGCGCCCTGGCCGATGATGATCGGTACCGAGGCGAGGGTCTCGACGTTGTTGATGACCGTGGGCTTGCCGAACAGGCCCGACTGCGCCGGGAACGGCGGCTTGGGGCTCGGCATGCCGCGAAGGCCTTCTATAGATGCTATAAGGGCGGTCTCCTCGCCGCAGACGAACGCGCCCGCGCCTTCCATTATGTGGATGTTGAGACTGTGTTCGCTCCCGAAGATCCCGTCGCCCAGGATGCCGCGCCCTTCCGCCTCGGCTATGGCCTTCTTGACGCGCTCGACCGCCAAAGGATACTCGGCCCTGACGTATACGTAGCCCTCGTCGGCGCCTATCGCGCGCGCGGCTATCATCATGCCTTCGAGCACCGCATGGGGGTTGCCCTCCATTACGCTCCTGTCCATGAAGGCTCCGGGGTCTCCCTCGTCGCCGTTGCAGATGATGTACTTCTTAGGGCCGGGCTGTACGCGGCAGAGCTCCCACTTGCGGGCGGTAGGGAAGCCGCCTCCTCCTCTTCCCCTGAGGCCTGAGAAGTTGATCTCCTCGACCACCGCGGCCGGAGTCATGTCGACGTAGGCGCGGCGGGCCGCGAAGTATCCGCCCTTGGCTATGTACTCCTCTATGCACTCGGGGTCTATGTGTCCGCTGTTTTTAAGGACCGACCTCGACTGCTTCTTGTAGAACGGGATGTCGTCGTTGCCCTTGTAGGACTCTTGAGTGCGCGGGTCTTTATAGAGAAGCCTTTCGACCATCTGGCCGCCGGCTAGTGTCTTCCCGACTATCTCGGCCACGTCGGCCGGCTTTACCTTCGTGTAGAGTATCCCCTCGGGCTCTATCGTCACCAGGGGGCCCATCTGGCAGAAACCCTGGCATCCGCTCCTGGATATGTGCACGTGCTTGCCTTCGACGTCTTCCTTCTTGAGCTCTATCACGTATGGTATCGAGGAGGCCTCCGCCTGCTTCTTGAACTCCTCGAAGACCTTCAAAGCACCGTTGGCCACGCATCCGGTGCCTGCGCATATGATGACGCGGTGGGGCAGCTTGCCCTGCTTCGCTAGAAAAGCCTCGGAAATGGCTTCTAGATTGATGATGCTCATGCTTTTCCCTCTTTCGCTATTATTTCGTTCACCAGTGCGACCGCAGTGTCGGGCGCCATCTGGCCGTGCACTTCGTCGTTGATCACCATGACCGGAGCAAGCCCGCACGCGCCCAGGCACGAGACCGTCTCGAGCGTGAAGAGCATGTCCTGCGTGGTCTTGCGCTTCTCGTCGAGGCTGAGCCTCTCCCTTAGCGCGTTCAATATCGGTATGGAGCGCTTAACGTGGCATGCCGTGCCGTCACACAGCTTTATGACATACTTGCCCTTCGGCTCGAGGGCGAAGTGGGCGTAGAACGTCGCGACGCCGTATACCCTCGCCGGCGGTATGCCCAAGGCGGTGGCCACATAGGCGAGGACCTCCTCGGGGAGGTATCTGTACTCGTGCTGCACCTGCTGCAGTATCGGGATGAGCTTGCCGGGGTTCGACCCGTTGGATTCGATGATCTGGCAGACCTTCTCGAATTTCCTCAGCGAAGAAGCTTCTACGTTTTGAGAAATCATCATTACACTCCTACTTCCTTGCTAATCTGGCCTAGTTTGTAAGAGAGCACGGCAAGGCCCTGCGCCAGGTCCTCGTCCTGCACAATTACCGTAGTCGGTACGCTCAGCTTGACGGGCGCGAAGTTCCAGATGGCCCTTATGCCACCTTCCACCATGGAATCCGCTATCGCCTGCGCCGCTTCGGCGGGCGCGGCTATTATGCCTATCTTCACGTGCATCCTTTCGGCAAGCTCAGAGAGCTTCCCGATGGGCAGCACCTCGACGCCGGATATGTCCTGGCCGATTATCCGCTCGTCGTCGTCGAACGCGGCGATCACCTTGACACCGTGCTTGGCGAAGCCGGGGTATCCGATTAGCGCCCTTCCTAGATTTCCCACCCCGGCGATGAACGCTTCCTTGGTGTTGTTCCATCCCAGGAAATTCTCTATCGCCTCTATCAGCTCGGTGACCATGTAGCCCACCTTTGGCTTGCCCTCGATGCCGGTGACCGCCAGGTCTTTCCTGACCTGTATCGCGTCCAGCTGGAGCATGTTGCCGATAGTGGCGCTCGATACCACGTCCCTGCCGTTATGAAGTACCTTGCGGAGAAGCACCAGATATGCCGGCAGCCTTCTTATAGTCTGGATGCTTGCGCTCTTCTGTCCCATGGCTTCCACGGCGTCTACCTCCATTCGCGCATTCTTTATTGATATCCTATTATCAATATATTAAATATGCATGTTCTGGGCAAGTATCGTTTTGTATACAATGTGCAATGCCCATGGCTTTTTGTTTCTTTTCTCCCTTCGCCTATAGGCGGTAAATCCATTCATATTTGAATATGCCATCTTGCTGCCTTTTCATCGACGATAAAGAATGTTGGGGGTGCTCGGGATCCAACAACCCTCCTCTGAGCTGCTTTTAAAGCCAGCCGGATTACTCCGCCTACGGGGCGCATAAGAGCAAAACGTATAAAGAATTGATTGTGCCGCGGAAGGTATGTGCTGATAGGCTTCTTTTGTCATAATATGTAACATGTCGAAGGTTGGCATATATTCCCTTTGCAATGGAAACACTGCATTAATATAAGAACAACGAATACTCATTTTAGCATATGGATGTAAGTCAGATATGTTGGCCACATTAGTCGCCACGAAATTTGTTCACGCGCAATTTATTGTTCATCTATCCCTTGATTATTAAATGAGCCTATAGGGGACCTGGAGGGCTCAGTACTGAAATTACTTTATAATGGAACGATAAACCTTTATATTTAAAGTAATACAGGCGTAATATGAAGTATACTTTAATACAGGCCCATTGTACTTCATAAAGCAAGTACAACATGCTATATTTAAAGCGAGGGGGGCGGCAGGATTGAAGAGGTATGAAAAGCTCCTATCTATGGAGATATTCAACAGGAATGAAGTGGTAAGTCTCTACAATAATGCCAAGTCTGCCGATTCCATTCTTTATAACTACATAAGGAAGGGATATATAGCCTCCGTGAAGAGGAATCTATATGTAGCGATCAGCCCCTATTCCAAACAGCCCGTTGCCAACAGGTTCCAGATAGCCTCACGGATCAAGGATGATTCGTATATAACGCACCATACCGCCTTCGAATACCATGGATGTGCCAATCAGGTGTTCTTCGAAGTATACGTTGCCAGCGCAAGGAAATTCCAGCCTTTCGCTTATGATGGCTATACATATCGTTATATAGCCCCAAGGATAGACACAGGGACGATAAAAAAGCCCGATGGGGTTATGGTAACAGATATGGAAAGGACCATACTTGATGGTATAAACGACTTCGATAGGATCGGGGGATTCGAGGAGCTCCTTCGCTGCATTGAGCTGGTCCTCAATGTAGATGAAGGGAAGCTCATGGAGTATCTCAAACTATATAATAGCTGCTTTATGTATCAAAAGGCAGGGTACATATTGGATCGCTTCAAAGAACAGCTACATTTGACGGAAGGCATATTCGAAACTTGTGAAGCCGCTATCGGCAAGAGTGTCCGATATCTATACCAGGGAGTGCGCATGGAGAAGCCCGTTTTTGATAGGCGTTGGCAACTGGTGGTACCTGAATCGCTTACTGACAAATACATATGAGCGAGGAGCGAATTTGACGAAATTTGAAAAGGAAGACCTGGGGAAAAAAGCAAAAGCCTTGGGTTTTTCAAGAGACCCCTATGAGAAAGTCTGCCGCCTAGTGAAGATACTTGGCATACTTGAAGGTGATCAATTATTGGGGAACACCCTTGCCCTTAAGGGTGGCACTGCAATTAACCTGCTTATCTTTAATGACCTTCCAAGGCTTTCAGTGGATATCGACCTTGATTATGTTGTTAATGTAAGCCGCGAAGAGCTTGACGGCTCAAAGCTAGCAATTTCGGATCTGATAGGAAAATATATGCATAATGATGGATATGTTGAAAGTAATAAGTCCAGGAACTCTCACTCCCTTATCTCCTCCGCATATATTTATAACAACTCCGCAGGAGCAAACGATAACATTAGAATTGAGATCAACTACCTACTACGGGCTCACATACTCCCAACCGAAAAGCGCAACTCTTGTTCTGATCATGTTTTAGGTGATTTCTCTATACGTTCCCTATCAGAACATGAGATATTCGCAAGTAAAATCGTAGCCTTGTTAAATCGAGGTGCAGCAAGGGACCTTTACGACACATATCGCATGGTTGTCTCGGGGATATTCGACAAAAGCCAAATACCATTTCTCAGGAAATGCGTTGTCTTTTATGACGCCATCAGCGGGGGTTTAATAACCGATAAAAATCCTATGCGCTGGAAAGGCCAGATAAACAGCCGTAAAATTAAGACTGATTTGACCCCTATGCTTAGAAGGACAGACGATTTCGAGTTCAGGCATGCAGTGGCAGACGTAGAGAGTTATTTGTCAGAGTTGCTGAATTTAGGTTATGAAGAGAGGTCTTTCATAGAAAGCTTTAGGAGAAAAGACTATAGACCAGAACTGCTTTTTGACAATCCCGAGATAATAGATCGAATCAAATATCATCCCATGGCTATATGGAGAACTAGTAAAGAACGAACTCTGTGAACAGATATAATCCTTCCTTTTGCTTCATAGAACCTACTCAGCCCTAACAATTGCCCATTTATTGGGTGTGTCCAATAATCTGTGCTATTAGCATTCCCATCACCGTAAAGAGCTCCCGACCCGTTCGGGGAAGAACACTGATAATTGTAACAGGATCTGGCCCCAGTTCTGTATCCGGCCGGTCCATTTCCTGAGCACATCCTGAGTCGCCATATAAAGGGACTTTAACAGCGCCTCATCGTTGGGGAAGATGCTCTTGCCCTTGGTTACCTTCCTTAGCTGGCGATGATAGCTTTCGATCATGTTAGTCGTATAGATGATCTTCCTCAGCTCCGGAGGGTACTTGTAGAAGGTCGACAGCTCCGCCCAATTGCTCTCCCAGGAGCGGACTATCAACGGGTACCTGGCACCCCATTTCTCATTGAAGGCCTGCAGCCGCTGTCTGCCCACTTCTTCACTGCAAGCCTGGTAGATGGGCTTAAGATCTATCGTAACCTTCTTGAGGTCCTTGTAGGATACATAGCGCACGCTGTTGCGAACCTGGTGAACGATACACTTCTGGATCTCAGTGTCAGGGAAGCAGGCCGCTATCGCTTCTGAGAACCCAGACAGGTTATCCACGCTGGCGATCAGGATGTCCATGACGCCGCGGTTCTTCAGTTCGTTGAGCACAGACAGCCAGAACTTGCTGCTCTCGCTTTCCCCGATCCAGATGCCCGAGAGTGTGTAGATTCTTGTGTATTCCCCTCTGATGGACACAGAAACGGGGACATCCGATACTCAAATAGCATTAGATTGCTCTCTAGAACAAAGATTAAGGTCTCAGATATCAGGATGTCAAACGG
>Ga0208459_1001022_pt1 | contig 27918 bp, 24 predicted proteins | sample AD_UKC087_MetaG_FD_184433 | JGI IMG/M metagenome (GOLD analysis project Ga0208459, IMG submission 184433) | Active sludge microbial communities of municipal wastewater-treating anaerobic digesters from USA - AD_UKC087_MetaG (SPAdes) (version 2) | ecosystem: Engineered > Bioreactor > Anaerobic >... | reverse complement strand
AGGTAAGGTTCTTCGCGTTGCATCGAATTAAACCACATGCTCCACCGCTTGTGCGGGCCCCCGTCAATTCCTTTGAGTTTTAATCTTGCGACCGTACTCCCCAGGCGGTTCACTTAATGCGTTAGCTGCGGCACTGAGAGGGTCAATACCCCCAACACCTAGTGAACATCGTTTACAGCGTGGACTACCAGGGTATCTAATCCTGTTTGCTACCCACGCTCTCGCGTCTCAGCGTCAGTATAGGGCCAGAAAGTCGCCTTCGCCACCGGTGTTCCTCCTGATATCTACGAATTTCACCTCTACACCAGGAATTCCACTTTCCTCTCCCCTACTCAAGCTGGACAGTTTCAAATGCACGTCCTGGGTTAAGCCCAGGGATTTCACATCTGACTGATCCAGCCGCCTACACGCTCTTTACGCCCAATAATTCCGAACAACGCTCGCACCCCCCGTATTACCGCGGCTGCTGGCACGGAGTTAGCCGGTGCTTCCTTTAGCGGTACCGTCAAGTATCATGGATATTAGCCATGATACATTTCTTCCCGCTCGACAGAGCTTTACGGTCCGAAAACCTTCCTCACTCACGCGGCGTTGCTGCGTCAGGGTTGCCCCCATTGCGCAATATTCCTCACTGCTGCCTCCCGTAGGAGTCTGGACCGTGTCTCAGTTCCAGTGTGGCTGATCATCCTCTCAGACCAGCTAACCATCGTAGCCTTGGTAGGCCATTACCCCACCAACCAGCTAATGGTACGCGGACTCATCCTTCAGCAAAAGCTTGTAAACAGAGGCCTTCTTTGACTACACAACAGTAGTTATGCAGTATTATCAGGTATTAGCGCACCTTTCGGTACGTTATTCCCAACTAAAGGGCAGATTATCCACGCATTACTCACCCGTGCGCCACTTTACTCATCGGCCGAAGCCAACTTTCTCGTACGACTTGCATGTGTTAGGCACGCCGCCAGCGTTAGTTCTGAGCCAGGATCAAACTCTCCAGTTTTAATCCTGTAAAGGAAGATAAATCTTCCTTATGAACTCGCTTGATACATCAATCAATTAATAGGACCCACAAATTTCTTTTCCCACTATTCAATTTCCAAAGAGCCATCTTGAAACGAGCTGTGACACATAAATCAATTTGATTTTCCTGTCAAGCTTAAATTTCAATTTTGTTCTGTCAGGAAACAGGAATCATCCGACAACGAAGATTGACACCATCGGTAAACATGTTGAAAAGATCAACTCACCTTCAAGCACATCTCTGACGAACAGAAGTGGACTTCTACTCCCTATAAACAAAACTGTCAAGAAGAAATTGCATTATTTTCCGATTATTTTTCCATTTCCTGTTAGCTTCATATTTACAGTCACTTACGACTTTACCCTTCGGCCGAACCTTAAAAAACTACCCCTGCGCGCATCCGCTTACAGGGGCATTTCCATGCACCGGGAACCACAAAGGCCCTGCGGTGTGACCGCCGCCGGTCTTCTGGGGCAGCGCCCCGGTAAAGATCTCTTCCGAACAGCCGTTCACGACAGCCGGCTCTCCCGTCATGATGTGGTCCAGATAGCCATGAAGGTGCTTTAACTCCGTCCCGATGTAGCACTGATCCGAAAGGATTTTCCCACAGTAGAAGGCCGCTTCGGTATTGTCTTTTACGACGGCTTCCAGCGCGAGATCGCCTGTCAGCGCCTTGAGTTTGGGAATGGCCGCGGTCATGGACCACAGGTGCATCCAGGCATGGGCGACCATCCGCATGGCCTGCTGCAGCGGCTGGGCCACCGCCAGAATGTCGACGACCTTCCGGACATCCCGCATTTTGGCGAGCCTCTGAACCGTTTCGTCCATTCTTTCCAGAGCGGCCGCTACGATGGCGATGTATTTTTCATCAACGATTCCGCCGGTTTTCTCGGCCGTTTGCGCAATGCGCTTTTGGAAAACCTTGAATCGTATTTCTTCCCTTCCAGGAGAAGATTCTTCGAAGCCTGTCGGGGAGGACTTCGGATTTCTATTGATTCTTTTTAAAGGCTGTTCTAAGCGTTGTTGCCGATCCACAGCAGACGGCTGCCCGTCAAATAACGACGTACATTTTGTATAACGGAGGCGATCCATGATCCTTTTTCAACATCCGCCCCGCCGATGGCGCGCCCTTTTCCTTCTGACCTTTGCTCTTGTCATTGTTTCGGGCGTCGACAGCGCCGCATTCGACTTCCCCGCAGCGGGGTGGCACCGGGGCGATGCGGCCTTTGCACAGGAAAACTCGCGTGCAGCGCTGCAGAAAGCGCTGGCTTCCGCCAATCCCAACATCGAGCTGGACATTATTGACTTTGTCGATGCCCGGGGCAGACGGGTCGGACTGGTTTCTCACGATTACCTCATGAAGCGGGCCACCGGCCTTGACGGCACATTCGGCGAAAAATACAAGGACCCTTCCCAGCTGCCGCAAAATGCGGCGAATCCCCTCCTTCCGCCTCAGCCGTTTATGACGGTTGCGGAGCTGTTTGATCTCATCCGCGAAACGAAAGCCCGGGGCGTCACACCGATCGTCTCTCTGGACATGAAGGAAGAGGGGAAAAACGCTGAAGCATTCGCCCGATGGGTGGGAGAAAGAATCCGGGAGTACGGTTTTCAGGACCACATTTTCGCATCGTCATTCTTTCTCAACAATATCAAGCCTCTCAAAGCCGCCTGCCCCGAATGCCTGGCGGGAGGCCTGGTCTTCAATGACCACTGGGGACTTCGGTTTCTCAGCCCTCATTACGCCTCTGTGGACATTACCCCTTTGAGCAAAGTCACTTTCTTTCTGGGATTTTTGGGAAAGAAGGAATATCCCCTCGATTTCATCCTCCTTCAGGACGACATTTTCTTTGAGAATCCCGATCTGGTCAATTACTGGAAAAACAAGCGCAAAGTGAAATTTGTGGGTGTTTTCGTGTACAACAAAGACCGTCCCTACACTGAGGACGAGTGGGCGCTTCTGAAAAAAGCCGATTGGCTGGAGCTGGATCCGCCGCAGATGAATCAGTATCTGCAAAGAAAATCCGGAAAATAACTTCCTGTCGCGGGCTGCGCAACACCGGGCGGCCAACGAGCGGAAAAGCCGCGGGAACAGGTCCACTTTGACCTTGACAAATGCAGGTGACTGTGGTTTAGCGAATGCCCTATTACTTTTAGGGGTTTAACATGAAAAAGAATTTAACGAATAAATCCAACACCAAGAGAAAAAGGACCCACGGATTTCTGGTCCGCATGGCAACCAAAACCGGCCGGCAGGTGCTGAGCCGCAGAAGAGCCAAAGGCAGAAAGAGATTAACCGTTTAATTCCGCTATTGAACGTCTCGAAGGGATGTTGGGTTTCTTCAGTAATGAAAACACAATCTTTCCGAAGAGCGGAAAAGGTGACCAGTAAAAGCAGTTATCGGACCATTTACGAACAGGGGGTCAGAAGAAGTTCGCGATTCTTTACTCTCATAACCTGCGGCAACCCGAACGGAGCCAGACGCCTGGGAATTACCGTCACGAAGAAAACGGGCAACGCCGTTTTTCGCAACCGAATGAAAAGACTTCTTCGGGAATTCTTCCGCCGCAACAAAGACTTGTTTCCAGCGGGACATGACGTCGTCGTCATGGTCAGAAAAAATATACCGCCTCTCACCTATTCGGAAACAGCCAGGGAATTGACCGAACTCTTCTTGCGGAAAGACGGCAAATAAAGCATGTTCAGGAAAACCTTGGTCAATTTCTTTGTTTTTCTCATTCGTCTGTACCAAGCCTGTATTTCTCCATTCTTTTTTGCGCCCTGCTGCCGCTTTTCCCCGTCCTGTTCGCAATTCGCAATTGACGCGATCAGACTGCACGGACCGGCGAAAGGAATCTTTCTGGGAGCGAAGAGAATTCTGCGCTGCCATCCCCTTCATCCCGGCGGTTACGATCCCGTCAAGTAAACAAGAAATTGGGAGGTATGTTCATGGACAAAAGGACTATTCTGGCCATCGTCCTTTCACTGGCCGTTCTTTTGGTGTATCAAATCTTTTTTGTCAAGCCCCCCGTGCCGTCAAAAGGCACTGTGCCGCAGGCATCCACCGGGCAGGTTCGGCAGGATGCGGACGCTCCTTCGACTCCCGCACCGGCGGCGACCACGGCTTCGGCCCGGCCCGCGCTGAAATCGGCAGTTGGGCCACAGGCGCCTCCCCGCGACATCACGGTGGAAACCGCTCATTATACGGCTGTTTTCTCCACACGCGGCGCGGCTCTGAAATCCCTGAAGCTCAAAGACTACTATCGGGATTGCCATGAATGCACCGATGATATCTGGCCGAAAATCAAAGGGCTGGTGACCGGTACAAAAGCCCCCCTCAAGCCCAAAACGCCGGAGTTTGTGGAGCTGGTCGATGTTCGCGAAGGCATGCCCTATCCGCTGGCGGTGACCTTCCCCGAATCCGGCGCCGATATCGCTCCGGATGAAGTTTTTGAAGCCGCCCAAAGCAAATTGGATTTGACCGGGTCCCGGGAAAAGCAGCAGCTTGTGTTTTCCAAATCCTTCCACAACGTCAAAATCGAAAAGATTTTTTCGTTTGATCCTTCAGGCTACACCATCGGTATGGATGTCAAGGTTTACAATCTCACCGGAACGCCCATCACGCAGATTCCGCAGCTGAACTGGTACCAGTATGTTGATCCCCAGAAAATCGATGACAGCTACGGACATGAAGGCCCCATTGTCTCGGTCGGCGGCAGCGTCGAACTGCAGGAAGTCAAAAAGCTCCAGGGCCAGTCCATTCAGGGCCCGAACGTGTTGTGGGGAGCGTTTGAAAGCAAATATTTCATCGCGTCTTTCATCCCGGAAAATCCGTCTCTGACCAACGCCGTCATGACGCGCGACGAGGCCGACATGGTCGCCGTCGGCCTGAAGGGCCGCAAGGAAATCATTCCCGGCGGGCAAAACAGCGTTTTTTCCTACTCGCTGTATCTCGGCCCCAAACAGTATGACCTGTTGAAGCATCTCGGCGTCGGACTCGAAAACGCCATTGATTTCGGATGGTTTAAATGGCTGGCCATCCCGGCTCTTTACATTCTTAACTTTCTGTACGGATTTGTCCTCAATTACGGCATTGCCATCATCATCCTGACCACGATCATCAAAATCATCTTCTGGCCGCTGGGCAATATGAGCTACAAATCCATGAACGAGATGAAAAAACTCCAGCCGAAAATCGAGGCCCTGAAGCAAAAATACAAAAATGATCAGACCAAAATCGGCCAGGAAACGATGGCGCTTTACCGGGAACACAAGGTCAATCCCTTTTCCGGCTGTCTGCCCATGCTGATCCAGATCCCCGTTTTCTTCGGCCTGTATAAAGCGCTGATGTATTCCATAGAACTGCGCCACTCGCCGTTTTTCTTCTGGATTCAGGATTTGTCGGCAAAAGACCCTTACTACATCACGCCGATCATCATGGGCGCCACCCAGTTCATCACCCAAAAAATGACACCCGCCATGGGCGATCCGATGCAGCAGAAAATCATGCTGCTCATGCCCGTCATTTTCACCTTCTTCTTTCTGAATTTCCCGTCGGGACTCGTGATCTACTGGCTGTGGAACAATATTTTACAAATCGGTCAACAGTACTACATCAATAAAAAGCTGGCCACGTGACAGGATCTACGGAGTTCAACATGAGCGCAAAGACACTGGATATAGAAGAAAAAACCATTGATGTTGCCATTGAGCGGGCCTGCCGGGAATTCGGCGTCGGGCGCGAAAAACTCAACATCGAAATTATTTCCGAAGGGTCCAATGGATTTCTGGGAATCGGCGCGAAAAAGGCAAAAATCCGCGCCTCACTCTTTTCCTTCGACATGGATTTCTCTCTCCCGGAGGCCGCCCGGACCACCCGGCAAGCCGCACCGCCCGAAGAAAAATCCGACGGCAAAACGGAAAGGAAAGCCGACCGTCCACCGGATAAAAAACCGGAAGCCAGGCACGAACAGCGACAGGAAAGACAGCGCGAGGCCAAACCGGAAATGCGGCACAAATCCGAACATCGGGCTCAAAGGCCCGCGTCCGCGGAGTCCGGAGCATCCGCACCCCGCCCGGCGCCGACCCGGGTAAAACCGGCAGAACCTCAGGAAAAATCACCCTCGCCCGCCGCGGCCGCGGTCGAAGCGGCGCCCGCCACAACGCCCGCAGCGCTCAAAGCCAGAGACCTTTTAACCGGCATGCTCGGCAGAATGACTTTTGAATGCCAAATAAACGCCACCGAAACGGATGAAACCATCATCCTCAGCATCGCTGGAGATGACAGCGGTCTTCTGATCGGCCGCCGGGGGCAGAATCTGGACGCGCTTCAGTACATCCTGAACAAATCGATCAACAAATCAGAAACGGAACGCAAGATGATCGTGGTGGATTCCGAGGAGTATCGCAAACGAAGAGAGGAATCCCTGCTGGACATGGCCGAACGGATTCGGGAGAAAGTGAAGAAAACCCAGAAACCTCTTTCGCTTTCTCACATGAACGCTCACGACCGGCGGATCATCCATCTGGCGCTGCAGGAAGACGACGAACTCATCACCAAAAGCCGCGGCGAAGGCGAATATCGAAAGGTCATCGTACTGCCGGCAAAAAAAGGCAACGGCGCCCCCCGGAAAGCGAAAACGAGGCAATAACAATAGGCTATGGGCGATAGGCGATAGGCGATAGGCGGTGGTGAACAGTAAAAATGTGGAAAACATGATGGAGACAGACACCATTGCGGCCATCGCCACGCCTTTGGGAACGGCGGGTGTGGGTCTCATCCGGGTCAGCGGACCCCTGGCCCCTGAGCTGGCGGAGCGAATTTTCCGTCCCGCTCACCCCAACTGCGCCTGGCAAAGCCATCATTTGTATCACGGAGACATTGTCTCGCCCGACGGCAAATCGGTTTTGGACGAGGTGCTGGCCACGCTGATGCGCAAACCGCATTCTTTCACGGGCGAAGACGTTCTGGAAATATCCTGCCACGGCAACCCCCTGATTTTGCAAACCATTCTGGAGCAGCTCCTGGAACTGGGCTGCCGTCCTGCCCGCCCCGGTGAATTTTCCGAGCGCGCTTTTCTTCACGGCCGGATGGATTTGTCGCAGGCGGAAGCGCTTGCCGCTTTGATTTCCGCGCAATCGGCAAAGGCATTGCAGATTGAACTGTCGCAGATGAAAGGCTCGCTGACGCGCAGAATCGATGAACTGCGCTCGCTGCTGATCGACGCTCTCGCGAGCATGGAAGCCGCCATTGACTTTGCCGAGGATGTCCCCGAAAAAGAAATCCCCGCCGTCTCCGGGCAAATGCTTCGGGCCGCCGCCGGCATGGAGCTGCTCCTGTCAACCTACCGGCAGGCCCGGTTATTCACTGAGGGCCTCCGCGTGGTTATTGCCGGCAAGCCCAACGTGGGCAAATCCAGCCTGCTCAACCGGCTGGCCGGCCGGAAAAGAGCCATCGTAACGGACATCCCCGGCACCACGCGGGACCTGATTACCGCAACACTTGATCTGGACGGCACCTGCGTCCGCCTGACGGACACCGCCGGCATTCGCCCGCCCACGGATGCTATTGAGAAAGAAGGCATCGACCTGGTCTGGCAGCAAATGGAAGAGACCGATATTCTTCTGCTGCTGTTCGACGGCAGCAAACCGCTGACGGACGAAGATATCCAGATCCTGGAACAAAGCCAAACCTACGACGTCAAAATCCTGATGGCCGTCAATAAATGCGACCTGCCGCCTGCCTGGTCGAACCTGCTTCCCGATCATCCCCTTTACGGCAAATCCCTCTTGCGCCTGTCGGCAAAATTCGGCGACGGTTTGGAGGACCTCAAAAAAGCCATCACCGGATTAACAGACCCGGGCGAAGCCCCGGCCGAGGGCGTCCTGATTACCCGGGTGCGCCACAAACTGGCGCTGGAGGCGGCCTGCAACAGCCTCCGGGCGGCCCAAACCTGCCTCACCACCGGCCAGTCTCCGGAATTTGCCGCCTTTGAACTGGCCGAAGCCCTGAATGCGCTGGACGAAATCACCGGCAAAAAAATTTCAGACGATGTTCTGGCCCGGATTTTCTCCACTTTCTGCATCGGCAAATAAATTGAAAACCGCCCCTCTTTATGGTAGTTTTCACAAGGTTTCAAAGATTTGCTGCAGAGTCGTTTTGCTGACCCTTACCAAATATTTTTAAGAGGTGGCTTCATGAAAATAGCTTCTTGTCTTCTTTCCGTGCTTTGCCTGCTTTGTTTTTCCGTCCCTGAGGCATTCGCCCAGGCCAAATGCATTCCTGCCGGCGGCGAAGCGCTGATCGTCAACAATGACAAACCCTCGGCCAAAATGGAAGCCGTGGCCCGCGCCAAATGGGCGGCAATCGAAGACGTCGCCGGAACGGAAGTCAAAGCCGGCAGTATTGTGCAGAACTTCACGCTGGTTGAAGATGTGATGAAAACGAAGGCGGGCGGCGTGGTGAAAAGCTATCAGGTGCTCGATGAATTCGTGAAGGACGACATTCTGAATGTGAAAATCAACGCCTGCGTCGTGCCGTCGCAGGCCCGCGACGCCGTTTCGCAACTGGGCCTGAACAATTCCATTGCTCTTTTCATTCCCGCCCGGAAACCGGGACGCCACGGAGATGAGTTTGAAGAAAACAACATCCTTTCCGAAACCCTCATCGGCAAACTGACCGAGCAGGGCTACACCGTGGTGGACGTCGCTCCCACCCACGCGGTGGACGCCAGAGAAATTGAAAAGGCCGTGCGCTCCGGCAGCACGCTGTCCCTGCGCAGCATGATGTACAAATTTCTGTCGAACCTGATCATCATCGGCAAGGTGGACTACACCATTTCCACTCAAAAAGGCGAAGACATCGGCTACGGCCTTGCCATGCCCTTCAACCACGTCACCGTTCGTCTCAATTACCGGATTCTTTCCAAAAACAACAAAACCGGCGGCATGGAAATTCTGACGACGGGCGTCGAGCAGGCCAAAGGACTCGCCAACAATGTCGAGGATGCCACGGCGGAGGCCATGAAAGAGCTGGCGAAGGATTTGACGCCGAAGCTGCTGGACAAAGTCGGGCAATACATTCAGGGCAACACCAAAAAGATTGCCGTGCAGGTAAAAGGCGTGAATGATCTGGATACGGCGCTGGAAGTCAAAGGCATTCTTCAAAACATCGTCTGGGTCGCTGGGGTGGAAGAAAAGGAAATGGGGTCGTTTGTTGTCAGCTATCCGGAAAACACTTTGTATCTGGCCAACAGCATTCAGCAAAAGGGAAGCTTCAAAATTGTCAATTTCTCCCCTTATTCCCTGACAGTGGAGTATCTGAAATAGTCAAATAAGGAGGCGATGATGTTCAATACGCGCGGAAAGTACGGTGTTTTTCATGTTATGGTCTTGGCGATTCTGCCGATCACCCTCCTGATGCTGTCGGGCTGCGCGACGAAAATCCGCGTCAACATGCTCCAGCCCGCGCAATACCATGAAGCATCGCTCACCAAAGCCGTCGCCGTACTGCCGTTTAACGGGCCCGGCGGAACGGAATTTGCCGCTGAAATTGAAGGCGTACTCGCGGGCATCGGCATCGACGACAAACCGTATTTCACGCTCGTTGACCGCGCCTCCATCGATAAAATCATCAGTGAAATGAAATTTTCACAAAGCGGTCTGGTGGATCCGAAAACCGCCGTGAAGCTGGGCAAAATGATCGGCGCTCAGGGAATTTACACGGGCGTTGTCACACAAAACAGCTGCAGCGACAGCCGTTACGCGGAAAAAAGGCAAACCTGCACACAATATGAAATGCGCCGGGACGAAAAAGGAAGAACCTATCAGGGCCCCTGTTTGCGATGGCGCGCCTATCATGTTCAGTGCACAAAGCGCGTAGCCAATTTTGCCGTTTCCCCGAAGCTGGTGGACGTCTCCACCGGCCGGGTGATCTATTCCCGCAATCTCTCCGCCGTGACCAATTCTTCAGGCTGTGAGGACGCCAATCCGGTCCAGAGCGAAACCGTTTTGCTGGAGCAGGCCAAAGCTTCCGTCAAAAACCAGTTCAGACGCGATATCGCTCCCTATTACATCACCCGGGAAATCCGCCTGATCGATTCCACGGACGGCATCGATTCGAAGGAAGCAAAAGATCTCCTCAAGCGAGGCCTCGAATTCGCGGGGCACGACCGCATGGACAGCGCCTGCGAACTCTGGGGACAGGCCCGCAACCTCGCTCCCGGCTCCTACGCGATTTTGTACAACCTGGGCGTCTGCGCGGAAAGCCGGGGCGACCTGGACGCCGCGCTGAATCTCTACCGGCAGTCCGACCAAATCCTGGGAAAACCCGATGACGATATTTCGCTGGCGCTAACCCGCGTCGGCGAAGCCATTAAAAACCGCGGCAAAATCAAGGAAGCCCTGGGTCAGAAGTAAATCAATAATGATCGTCGGCTTTGGCTTTTCCCCTGAAGAGGCGGTAAACAAAAATGGTGTAGCCGATCACAACCGGCATGCCGGCCAGGGCGATGACCGCCATCACCTGCAGCGTGTAAATCCCGGTGGAGCTGTTGTAGATGGTCAGGCTCAGCCCCGGATCATTGGAGGCGGTGATCAGATTGGGGAACTGGGCGGCGCCCGCGGCCAGAAACAATCCGGTCAGGGATAAGGACGACCCCCGGATCGGGCCTGTTTCGTGTTTCTTCCCCGGCGCAAGGAACAGCGTCAGCAATCCCGCAAGCGTCAGCAAAACCGCCGCGTAAAAAAACGGGTTCCCCGATATCCGCAAAACCACAACAAACAAAACCGTGAAATAAACGGCCGCCAGGACGGCATTGACCGCCGTCAGCGCCCGCACGGCCTGAAATGAACGATCCTGCAGGCTCCCTTCCGTTTTCAGCACGGCCCAGGACGCGCCCTGCAGCAGGACCGCGGCAAGCCCCGTCAGGCCAAACAAAAGCGGAACGGGACGGAGCAGCGAAAAAAAACCGCCCGCGTATTCCATTTTGTCATCCAGCGGCACACCGTAAATGATATTGCCCAGCGCAACCCCGAACAGCAGGGCCGCCAGCGCGCTTCCGACGACCAGAGCCTTTTCCCAGAGGCCTGACCGCACCGGATCGTTGGCGCGGAATTCCATGGAAACCGCCCGGAAAATGAGGGCCAGCAAAACCAGCATCATCGCCAGATAAAAGCCGGAAAACGCCGTGGCATAAGCGTGGGGAAACGCGGCAAAAAGCGCGCCGCCGCCGGTGATCAGCCAGACCTCGTTTCCATCCCACACCGGGCCGATGGAAGCAATGAGCGTGTCCTTTTCTTCTTTTGTTTTGCCCAGAAACGGCAGCAGTGCGGCCAGCCCGAGATCGAATCCGTCCAAAAGCGTGTATCCGAGCAGCAGGACAAAAATCAGGACAAACCAAAGGATTTGAAAGTTCTGAATATTTTCCATCGCAGTCGATCCCCCTTACAGCACAATTAAGAAGCCTCCGGCCCCTGTTTGACGATTCTTATAAAGAGCATGACAAACATGACCAGCAACAGTAAATACACCAGGGCAAACATGGTCAGGCTCGCAGCCAGTTCGCCTTTCGATACCACCACGGACGAGGCCCGGGCGGTCCGCATCAACCCCTGAATGATCCAGGGCTGGCGGCCCGCTTCCGCCGTGATCCACCCCGTTTCGTGGGCCAGGTGCGGCAGGGGAATCAGGAAAGGTAAAAGCCAGAGATACCATTTCGCGGTGTAGAGTTTTCCCGTCCACAAAAGCAAGGCCCCCAGAAGCCCAAGGCCGATAAAAATCATGCCCAGCGTCACCATGATGTGATAGGCCTGAAACACCAGATTCACCGGCGGCCAGTCTTCTTTGGGCACTTCCCGCAGACCCTTGATTTCCGAGTTGAAATCGAAGTTGTACAAAAAGCTCAAACCTTTGGGGATGGAAATTCCGTAAGTTTTTTCATTTTTCTCGTCCACATACCCGGCAACGTAAACATCCGCGCCGCGGGCGGTGGTAAAATGTCCCTCCATCGCCGCGGCCTTCATCGGCTGAAAGTCGATAACCTGGATCGCGTGGCCGTGAGCCGCGCCCAGTTGCAGAAGCGGCGTGACCGCGAAGAGAATAATGCCGATTTTGAGCATCATCCGGGCCGTCTCCCCATGCAGGCCTTTCCGGACGTAGTAGCCGGCGATTCCGCAAACCAGGACGGCGCCGGTGACCCAGGTGGCCAAAACGGTGTGCAAAAAGCGGGCAACGGTGGACGGGTTGAAAACGGCGGCGCCAAAGTCCGTCAAAACGATTTTACCGGTGGAGGTGATTTCATATCCGGCGGGCGTCTGCATCCAGGAGTTGGCCACCAGAATCCAGAAGGCCGACAAATGGCCGCCGATAAACACGAGCAGAGCGGAAGCCCAGTAAACGCCGGGCGATGCTTTTTTTCTGCCGAAAATCAGCACGCCGACAAAAACAGACTCCAGGAAAAAAGCGATGACGCCTTCGGCGGCAAGGAGCGGTCCGAAAATGTCGCCCACCGTTCGTGAATAGCCGGACCAGTTGGTGCCGAAAGAAAATTCCATGACGATGCCGGTGGCCGCGCCGATCACAAAGATCAGCCCCAGCAATCTGGCGAGCAGATCCGTTATTCTCCGGTAAACGTCATCTTTCGTAGCCAGATGGAGCGTTTCGGAAATCAAAATAATCAGAGCGACACCCAGCGTCATGGCCGGAAAGAGAAAATGGAATCCGACGGTAAAGGCGAACTGAATGCGTGCCAGAAGTAACGCGTCCATGGCGGCCTCCAAAATTGAAGTTGTCCGAAGAATATAGGAATATCAACGCATTTTCAATCCCTAATTTCCTGTTGTTATTTCCTCGGCAATTGTATTACTGTAGGCCAACCATATCCTTTCAGGAGAATATATAATGAAAAAACATCTTTGGAACGTTGCGCTGATGGTTGTCTGGCTGGCCGCCGCTTTGCTCCTTCCGCAGCAGGCCGCAGCCGATCCGCCCCGGGACCTTTCGCTGCGTTATGACATGGAATCCCAGACACTTTCGGTGTCCATCACGCACAAATCCACATTCACCGATTTCCACTACATCAAGCAGGTTCAGATCATAAGAAACAATGAGCCGTTCGAAATCCAGAAATACTCGTCGCAACCCGGCAAAACCACCTTTGTCTATACGTACAAAGTGCCGGCAAAGCCAAACGATCTGCTGGAAGTAACGGCTGCCTGCAATGTTCAGGGTCAGAAAACGGCGACGCTGAAAGTGGAATAGAAAAAGAAAAATCGATGGCCGCAAAGGCCACCTTAAAAAACCGATCAGGATCATGACCCTTTCCAATCCGGCAACCGCGGCATCGCCTCCAACCGTGCGAACATTTTGCTGCGCTCTCCTTCTTTTCTGCCTGTTTTCCGGATCCGGGATTGTTGCCGTCGCCGCGGCAGCCGACCCGATAGAAGTCGTCGTGGAAGGCATTGACGGAGACGCGCGAAAAAATGTTCTGGAGTCGCTGGCCCTGCCTCCCGGCCTGGTGCAGAACGGAAAAGCGGACCGGCTCTGGCTGGAGCGGTTTGCCCGTCAGGCCGAACGGAAAGTACCGGCGGCTCTTGAACCCTTCGGGTATTATTCCGCCAAGACCGTCATACAAATCGAAACCCCCGAAGCGGACAAATATCGGCTGCGGGTGCAGATCGATCCGGGTCAGCCGGCCGTCATCACCGGAGTCAACGTCACCGTCACCGGCAGCGGCGCGTCGGAGGCAACGCTGGCGGCGCTTGCTTCCGACTTCCCTCTGCGAAAAGGCGACGTGCTGGTGCATCCCCTCTACGAAAAAGCCAAACAGGCGCTGCAATCCAGAGCCGAAGAGCTGGGGTATCTGGATGCCGCCTATGCCGTTCACGAAGTCCGGGTTGACGAGGCAGGACGGTCCGCCGTCATCACACTGGCGCTGGAAACCGGCCAAAAATATTTTTTCTCCACGGTGGCCATCAAGGGGGCTCCCGATTATCCCGACGCCTTTCTGCGGCGCTATCTCACCTTTCAACCCGGAGAGGCTTTCTCGTATGGCCGAATGGCCGCCTCCCAGCTTCAGTTGAACAATTCAGAGCGGTTTCGCAGAGTAATCGTCCGGGCCGACAAAGAGCAGGCCCGGGACGGCAAAATACCGGCACAGGTGATTTTAACACCCGCGCCGCACATCCGCCTGCAACCGGGCATCGGATACGGAACGGATACAGGAGCAAGATTCGCCCTGCACTACCGCGATCTCAACATGCTTCACCGGGGACACGAACTGGATTCGCGCCTGTATATCTCTCAGCGACTGCAGGGAATCGCGACGAGCTATATTCTGCCGAGCGACAGAGATATTCGGACATTCACCTCCGCGCAGATCAACCTGCAGCAGGAGGAGATCAGCACCTATGACAGCCGGATCATTTCGATGGAGCTTGCCCGAACGCACAGCTTCGCTTCCAGGGGACAAGGTTCGGTTTACGTGAAATTTCAGCGCGAAGAATTCACCATCGGCAGCCAGGACTCGACCTCGAGATATATTCTTCCGGGCGTCCGGTTTTCCGACAGTCGCTTCAACAACCTGATTCGCCCCGACCGCGGGTTCCGCTATGCCTTCGATCTGCGCGGCGCGCATCAGGCCCTGGGCTCCACAACCCGCCTGCTTCAGTTCATCGGCGAAGCCGGTCATATTCTTCCCCTGCCGTGGCGTCTGTCTTTTCTGGCCAGCGCCAAAGCGGGCTTCACGGTTTTTACCGATGAGTTTTCCGACCTCCCCCCGTCTTTGCGGTTTTTCGCGGGCGGCGATCAGAGCGTCCGCGGCTATGCCTATCAGTCGCTGGGCCCCCGAGACGCGCAGGGCAATGTGGTCGGCGGCAAGCACCTTTTAATCGGCGGCGTTGAATTACAGCGCGCCATCCTGGAGAACTGGGCGGTATCCGTATTCTACAACGCCGGAAACGCCTTCGACACTTTTTCCGATCTGACGCTGTTTCAAGCTGCGGGCGCAGGCATCCATTACCACACGCCGGTCGGCGCCCTGAATTTATACATCGCCCGGCAGATTCGCGTGGACGATCCGGAATTCCGCATTCACTTCACCGTGGGGGTTGAATTTTGAAACGTGCATTGAAATATCTTATCCTCATCGCCGCTTTCGGCGCGCCGGCGGTTATTCTCGCAGGCGGGGGATGGCTTGCCTGCAGCGAAGCGGGAAGCAGAAAACTGCTGGAAGCCGTTTCCCGCTTCACGCCGGTGAAAATCAAGGCGGAAACCATCGAGGGAAATCTGGCGGACACGCTGCGCCTGACAAATACGATCATCGAGTGGCCGCAGGGAAACATCCGGATACGTCAATTGAAGATTTCCATGCGGCCGCTGGAGGCGCCGGGCGGCCACCTGGGGATTTCCCTTCTTTCCGCAGACCAGGTATCGGTATTGGACAACTCACCGAAAGAGCGGCCGGAGCTGGTCTGGCCGCAGGCCAAAGGCTGGATTACCTTTGTGAGCGGCGGCATCGGACGCCTGGCCATCCGTGATCTGACCTATCTCCGCCCCGATGAACAACCGGTTCGGATCGCCTCTCTCGGCGCGTCCGTCGGCTGGAAGAATTCACGCCTGTCCATAAGCGATCTTCGCATCAATTCATCCCGCGGCCTTCTGGAGGGAAACATCCTGGCCGGTTTCCATCGTCCTCTGCTGAAAGCCAACCTTGCCGCAACTTTGACCCGCCCGGCAGCCGGCGTCGATTTCATTCGGCTGGACGGCGCCTTTAAACCGGGGCGGCGCCCCGGCGAAATGAACGGAAGCCTCCAGGTTGACGGCCTGCGCAATACCCGGCCGATCCTGCGGATGTCATCGGACCTCGGCATGACGCCTGCGGGCCTGTCCTTCTCCAAAATCCGCCTGCGGCGCGAGAACCGTCCGGGATCCGTTGCCGGCGAAGGCCTGCTGACTTTCAAAGGCCCGACCCCCTGCATAACCATGAGAATTCAGGCGGAAAACGTGGATCTTTCCGACGAGCTGAAAATCCCGGCAAACCTCTCCGGATCGCTGCTCTTTGAGGGAACCGGTCGGCAATATCAGGGTCGCGTCACGCTGGCCAATACAGCGGACACCCGCCATTCTTTCCGTCTGGCCGGTGATTATTCCGGGGATTCCGAAAGCGCCACGCTCAGCCGGATTCAGGGAACAGCCCTGGGCGGATCCCTGAACGGACGCCTCGAGATCCGGTGGACGGACGGCCTGCGGCTGAACGGCGCGATGTCGGGAAAAAATCTCGATCCGGCAAGATGGGATCCGGAATGGGCGGGCGTGATCCATTTTGATCTTGCAGGCGACGTATCGGCTAAGGCGGGAGAGCCGGCAAGCGGCGCATTGAATCTCACGCTGAAAGAAAGCCGCCTGCACGGAAGGCAGTTGACGGGAGACCTGCGGGCAAGCTTTGCGGGCGACGACATCGATATTCATCATCTGGCGCTGAGGGGAAAGGGATTTGAAATCTCGGCCAGGGGAAGTATTGCGGATCAATTGGATTTCAAGGCTGAAATTCGCGATCTGGCGAGGCTGATTCCGCGCGCTTCGGGAGCTCTTACGGCTTCAGGATGGGCGCGCCGGCGTCATGACCGGTTCAGCGGCGTCGTTTCCGCGCGGGGGCACAGTCTGTCGGCGGACGGCTGGTCCATCGCCAGTGCGAACTTCAGCGCCTTTCTGGACGACCGGGAAAAGTCCCCCTTCTCACTGACCGCGGCTTTCAGCCGGCTTCGCTTTCAGACTCTGACAGCGGATACGCTGACGCTGCGGGGCGGGGGAACCGTCCTTTCCCACACATTGGACGCTTTTACGCGCCGCGGACCTCACGAAATGCATCTGGGCCTCACGGGCGCCTGGCGCAGAAAAGGCTGGCAGGGAAAAATCGTTCGGCTGGAAGGCAGGGATGGCGTCAGCCCCTGGAGACTGTCCGCGCCGGCCGCCCTGGCCGTTTCCCGGGAGAGCCTTGCGCTGGGGCCGATGGAAATCACAGGCCGTGGGCCGGAAGCGCTCCGCCTGTCCGCGGCGCTTTCCGGAAATCCTCTGACCGGTCCTGTCGATTTGAGATGGAACAGCCTCGATCTGGCCAGAGCCAATGCCTGGATCGATCGCGACATCCTCGCCGGAGTCTGCAGCGGAAGCCTCCAGGCAACGCTGCTGCCCTTCAACCGCATCGACCTTGCCGGGGAGACGACCCTGACCGGAACGCTCCAGACGCAGGGGCAAACCGTTGAGATCAGGCAGGGGAAAATGACCCTGAACGCGGGCAGGCGGGGAGTCCGGCTGGATATGAACATTGAACCTTCTGAAGGCGGATCGCTGTCCGGCGCTTTTGTTTCCTCCGGGCCCGCCGAACGGTCGATTCCCGAAACGGGAGAATGGAATCTGCGCTGGCGGGAACTGGATCTGAAAAGATTTTCGGCCGCGCTCCCCCGCCGCACGCGTCTGGAAGGCAAAATATCGGGGGAGATGAATGGAACCCTATTGCCGGACAGACGCTTTTCTCTTTCGGGCCGCGCCGGCCTGGACGGGTCAAAAATTAACCGGCGGGGACAGAGGGGCGACGTCAGCATCGATCTTCGCCGGGCATCCATTCACTGGCTCTGGCAGAAAGACTATCTGGAATGCGAACTCCACGTGACAATGGCGGACCTCGGTGCACTGCAGGGAAAAATCCGTCTGCCGCTGGCTGCGCACTTTCCGCTGGTCATGAACGAACAGGGAAACCTTCAGGGTTCGCTTATGGGACAGGTGCAGGAAAAGGGCGCGCTGGGCGTTCTTTTTCCCGGACTGGTTCAGGAGAGCCGGGGAAATCTCGATCTGGACATGAAAATGAGAGGAAGCCCGGCGGACCCGCTCTTTGAAGGCCGTGTCCGCCTGTCCAAAGCGGGAGGCTATCTGCCGTCGGCCGGTATCACGCTGCAGGATGTCCGGATCGACGCCCGTCTGGCGAAAGACGGCGTAACCATCGATTCTTTCCGTGCTGTTTCCGGCCCGGGTTATCTGGACGGCACCGCACGAATTCGCCTCAAAGGGTTTAAGATCGCGGATTTCGAAGGAAACCTGAACGGCGATCGGTTTCAGGCCATCCACGTTCCCGAACTTCACGTGCAGACGTCTCCCCGCCTGACCTTCTCGGGAACGCCGGAAAAAATATCCGTCCGGGGAGAAGTGCTCCTGCCCCTGCTGCGGGTCAACGGATCGCAATCGCAGGGTCCCGTGGAATCCAGCCCTGACCTGGTCCGGGAAGGAAAAACAAAGTCCGGAACCGGAAAGCCGTCCGTTGGTCTCGATGTTCAGGTCAAACTGGTGCTGGGCGAACAGGCCGAGTTCAACGCGGCCGGAATCGACGCAAAGCTGGGCGGCGAAATGGAGATCCGGTTCAGCGATCCGGAGCGCATTTCGGGCAGGGGTGAAATCCGCGTGGTCAAAGGCCGGTTCCGGACCTACGGCGTGAACCTGGAAATTGTCCGCGGCCATCTTTTCTACGCGGGAGGTCCGGTCAACCAGCCGGCGCTGGACATTCTGGCGATTCGAAAAATAGGAGAAGTAAAAGCGGGCGTCGCGGTCAGCGGCAAGCTTCCAAAACCCTTGGTCAAATTGTATTCGGAACCCTACATGCAGGATATGGATATTCTGGCTTACATCGTGCTGGGGCATCCGCTCGGCGCCGACTCAAAGCAGGCCGGCCTTCTGGCCACGGCGGCCGGCGCCGTTTTGACCTCGCAGCAGGCCGAAGATCTGCTGGAGCAGATTCAGGACTATCTGGGGCTTGCCTCTCTGGAAATCTCCTCGGATGTGCTGGAGAAAAGCAACCAGATGGGGTATAAGCGCCTGAAAGTAACGCCCGAGGGAACAGGCAGTTCGTCGCCAGGCGCTTCGGAAACCATTCTGGTCGTGGGCAAGTATTTGACGCCCGAGTTGTACATCAGCTACGGCCGCTCGCTGTTTTCGGGGGGCAATTTATTTTTTCTGCGCTACGATCTTTCCAAAAACTGGCAGGTGGAAAGCCAGATGGGGCAGGAAAGCGGCATCGACCTCTACTACAAACTGGAATTTCACTAAAGGGAGAGACAACCATGCCATCGCGCCATTTTGATCTGGCCATCGCCGGCGGCACCCTGGTGACCATGTCCTCCAGGATGGACATCATTGAAAATGCTTCCATCGGCATATCCGGCGGCCGCATCGCCCTCGTGGACACAAACCGCACGCTCGCGGCCGACAGGATCATCGACGCCCGCGGCGGCTTGATCCTGCCGGGGCTGGTCAACACGCATACGCATCTGCCGATGGTCTGCTTCCGGGGCCTGGCGGACGACCTGCCGCTCATGGACTGGCTCCATCATCATATTTTCCCCATGGAAGCGCGCTTCGTGAACAAGCAGATGGTGCGCGACGGCGCCATGCTGGCCATTGCGGAGATGATCCTTTCCGGAACAACCACCTGCTGCGACGGGTATTTCTTTGAAAATCAGATCGCCGAAGCCGCGCTGGCCGGCGGCATGCGCGCGGTTGCGGCGCAGGGATTCGCCGACTCTGCCACGCCGGACCATCCCCAGTACGAAAAAATGATGGCGGCGGCCGGACGGTTCGTGGAACGCTGGCTCCCCCACGCGCCGATGATCACGCCGGCATTTTTCTGCCATTCCCCCTACACCTGTTCACCCCGGACGCTGGTCAACGTGAAGGCGGCCGCGCGCGAGGCCGGAATCCTTTACCTGACCCACCTTCTGGAAAACCGGGATGAAATCGATACGATTGAAAAACGCTACGGCCGGAAGCCGGTGCAGCATTTGCACCACCTTGACGTGCTGGATGACCGGACCGTCGCCGTGCACTGCAACTGGATGAGTCCGGAAGACATCGCGCTTTTTGCCGATCTGGGCGTCAGCGTGTCCCACAACCCGGCCAGCTCCATGAAGCTGGCCGCGGGCGTCGCGCCGATTCCGCTGATGCTGGAGAAGGGCATCGCGGTCGGTCTGGGAACGGACGGGTCCGCCAGCAACAACGACCTCGACCTGTTTCAGGAAATGGATCTTTCGGCAAAAGTCCACAAAGCGACTCTCCTCGATCCCACGGTCATGAGCGCTGAAACCGTCCTGAAAATGGCGACGATCGAAGGCGCCCGCGTTCTCGGAATGGATCGGCTGATCGGCTCCGTGGAGGTGGGCAAACAGGCGGACATCATTATCCTGGATATGAACCAGCCGCACCTGACGCCTCTTTACAACCCCTATTCTCAGATTGTTTATGCCGCGCGGGGAGGAGACGTGAAAACCAGCATCATCGACGGGAAACCGGTCATGGAGAACCGGCGGCTGCTCACGATGGACTTGCCGGCCGTGATGGAGCGCGTTCGCGCCATCGCGGCGCATATTCAGTCGGAACATCAATCCGCGATCAGAACCTCACCGGTTGATATCTGACGCCATGAATAGCTGGAGAGGAACGGTTTAAAACCATCCCCTGCGTTGTTATTTGCCCGGTGAAAATAATTTCAGATACCGGCCGTAGCCTTTCTTTTCCAGATCGTCTTTGGGGATAAAACGCAGGGCCGCGGAATTCATGCAATAACGAAGGCCTGCAGGCCCCGGGCCGTCCGGAAACACATGCCCCAAATGGGAGTCCGCGTGTCTGCTGCGGACCTCCGTGCGCGCCTCAAAAAAGCTGCGGTCCTCTTTTGTCAAAATGTTGGCCGGCTCCAGCGGCCGCGTGAAGCTGGGCCAGCCGGTGCCGGAATCATATTTGTCCAGAGAACTGAACAGAGGCTCCCCGGACACGACATCGACATAGATGCCCTCTTGTTTGTTGTGAACATATTCGTTTTGAAAGGGCGGCTCCGTCGCGCTTTTCTGCGTCACATTGTATTGCATGGGAGAAAGCGTCTTCTTCAGGGTCTGATCGTCCGGTTTTCGATAGGGCGGCGTTGAAGCCGGTGTGTTGCTCTGATCCTTCTTCCAAACTTCCCGGAGAAAACCTTCCCGTCCCGACCCGCTGCGGTAGGCCCTGTAGCGCAGCGGGTTTTTCTCGTCATAATCCTGATGGTAATCCTCCGCCGGATAAAACCCCGTAAAAGGTTTCAGCTCCGTCACAATCGGCTTGCCGAACTTTCCGGATGCGGCAAGCGCCTGCAGAGCTCCCGCGGCTGTCTTTCTTTCCGTCTCGTCGTTGTAAAAGACGGCACTGCGATAGCCGGGACCGCGATCGGCAAACTGCCCTCCCGCGTCCGTGGGATCAATATGCTTTAGAAAATAAGTGAGGATCTGCTCGTAGGTCGCCACTTTCGGATCGTAATGAACCTGCACCGCTTCCAGGTGCCCCTGAGCCATATAGGTCTCGTAAGTGGGGTTTTTCTCCGAACCGCCCGCATAGCCCGAAACAACCCGGATCACGCCCGGCAGTTTCTTCATATCGGAAGCCACGCACCAGAAGCAACCGCCGGCCAGCGTCGCCACCGCCGCATTTTCCGTTTGGATCATACCGGTCATTTTACCCGCCCCTTCCGCCGGCTGTGTCTTGCCGCCCTGGCACGCCATTACAAACAGCGCCAGTCCCGCGGCCATCCATGCCTTTTTCATTTCGTCTGCGCCGTATTTGGAATACGGTTCTCCTTTAGTGAAAGTGTAAGGACGATTGCGGAAATGTCAAACCGGCAAAAAAAAGAGGCCGTGAAGGGGCCTCTTTTTTTGCGTCGCTGCCGCGACCGCTTTCATTGAGAAGGCTGCCGAAGCGGCATCGGGCATCTGTTAAAACGGCTACTTCTTCTTTTTCTCGGCCGCCTTCTTTTCTTCCTTCGCTTCAATTTTGGTCGCGGTCATCGTGTATTCGATCGTGACCTTGGAGCCGACTTTTACATCGCCTACCACCTTGGTTGCGGTGCTTTTGGCCACTTCCCAGTTGTCGCTGCCTTTTTTGACGACAATCACATCCCCTTTAACGTCCAGAACCGGCCCGGTCACCTGATAGGTTTTGGGCCCCGCGGCCAATGCCACTGTCGCCACCAACAAAAACATGCAGGCTAAAATCAATGCTTTTTTCATTCGTCCATCCTCCTTTTTAATGTTTAAGATTTCATCCCTATTCAACGATAATGCGCCCCTTGATCGCATCATACGTCTTCCCTTTAATGCCCTTGATGTTCATGACATCTTCAATGTTCCGGTACGGCCTGCCGTCGATAATCGCTTTGGCCTTGACGGGGCCGATCCCCAAAAGCTTTTCCAGTGTGGCCTGGTCGGCCTTGTTGATATTGACTCTCACCGCCGGAGCCAGTTTTTCCGCGGCCTCTTTGGGGGCGGCCAGCGCGGATGCCGCCGCCGCAATCAGAGCGGCACAAAGGATCAAGGCGGCAAACAAAAGACAACCATTTCTCAAACACAAAAAATGCTTTTTCTTCAACATAAGACCTCCTTGTATGATATTTTTACAGTGAAGCGCCGGACGCAGAGACTTTTAGCAGAGACCGGTGGACTTGTCAAAGAGAATGTCGTGGCGGTTGAGGCAACGAACCTCTTGACTTTATTTGTTTTTTCGGTTAGCTTTTCCGGCAAAAACAGGCGGACCATGGCTGACCCTCAAAAACAAAAACTTCGTTTGGACTATCCGTGCTCATGGACCTATAAAATCATCGGCCGGAATCCGGATGATATGCAAAGCGCGGTTCATGAAGTTGTCCGCGATCGTTCCTGCCGGGTCTCCCTGTCGCGTCAAAGTGCAACAGCCAAATATGTTTGTCTCCATATTGAACTGACGGTGGAGAGCGAATCCCACCGGCTCGATTTGTATGAGAAACTCAAAACGCATCCGGCCATTGACGTAATTCTCTAGAAACCGTTTTGCACCGGCGCCCCCTGAAAGCAGGTCAGGGCGGAAACGGTCTTGTTGCCCAAATATCTCTTTGAGCGGCCATTGAAAGCGTTTTGTTCTATAAATCTTGGCGAAGCGAAAGATCAGCAATGACAACTGTTTGAGCCGAAGGCGAGTTTTGTCATTGCCTTTCGCGAGCCTTAGAATTATACAAAACGCTCGCAGGCAAGCGAAAAGGGTATTTGGGCAACAGGCTGTTTAGGCCTGCATTGCTTCCGGTTATTCGGGCAAAGAAGGAGGCGTTTCCCGACGGTACTCCCGGATATTCTTCCGGTGATTGAAAAGAATCAGAGCAAAGGTCGCAACGGCGCCGGCCGCGGCAAGCCGGTCTCCGCTGGAAGAAACGACGTGCCCCGCCGAAAGCGCGGCCACCATGAAAAAAGAAGCGATAAACGGCACCCGCTTTATCCAGTAAACCAGAACCCAGAGCCACGCAGCCGAAAGCGCGGCGACGGGTACGGTCAGAACCGTAAATCCCAGATAGTTGGCCACGCCTTTGCCGCCCCGGAATCCATGGAAGCAGGGAAAGCTGTTGCCCAGAACCAGAAAAAAACCGGCCCAGATCAGCCACCCGCCATCAAGGAAATACCCGGCCAGGGCCGCCACGGCCATCGCCCGGCCGATGTCGAGGGCAAAAACCAGCACCGCCCAGGGCATGCCCGCCAGACGATAGACATTTGTCGTTCCGGCATTGCCGCTGAAACTCAGGCGCGGATCGGCGCGTCCTGCAATTTTGAAAAACAGAATCGCAAAATTGACGGACCCGGCCAGATACGCTGTCAGACAAACAAAGAAAGCGTTGATCATATCCCTTCCCTGATCCAGTGCGGCGGCTGCAGGCGCCCCCGGAAAATATCGCTCATTCTCAAACCGCAAACGCTTTCACACAGCCTTTCCTGACGGTCAAAGATCCACGCATCAAACCTTAAAATCCCGCTGCCTACATCCGTCGGGGTGACCCTGGCAAAATAGATTTCTCCCGTCTTCGTGGCCCGGTGAATGACTCTGCGATCAAAACCGATCGGAAAGGCCACGATGCCGGCAAACCGCTGTCCCCAGACACAGGCGGCGTGCATCATTGCATCCGACACAAAAGGCGACCCCAGCAGCGTATCCTCCGCCTCGCCGCTTCCGCCCGAAATCTCCGCCAGCGCCCCGTCCCCGGCAACCGTCAGATTTCCGGCAATGTTCCGGTAGGACAAACCGAAAGGAACCAATTCCCTGTAAATCGAATCTGCGGAAACGAAAAGGGGAGCACCTCTTAATTTCCATGCCTCTGGAAAAGGCACAGCCGTTTCCGGCAGGGCATTCTTCCTAACAAAGATCACCCGCGCGTGCTCCAGCGTCCTCCTGATGGAGCTGTTTTTGGCGGTCACCGTCGTCTGCAACGAAGCCTGGATGCCGTCGGCCTTCTCTTCGATTTCAATTTGCGCGGGCTGCGCATCCACATCGGACGGCAGCACCAGCATTCTGGGGAAATTCGCGTCCTTCAGCCAGTTCAGCGGCGCGCCGGGGCAATGGTTGCGGACTTCACCCGCCAGCGCCGCGAGGGACTCCACGGCGGGAAAAACGGTCTTCCCTTCCACGCAATGATCGCGCAGGTACGGCCGGATCGGAATTTCGAGGGAAAAGCGCTGCTTCATACCGGATCGGGAAAGGTCTGCCATAAGCGAACCGTTTTCGGGTCCACCGCCACGGGGCGACCGGCGGCGTTGGCCGCGCAGTGTTTGGTGAATCCCGTACAGACGAGATCCCCCTTTTCCGCGAGGGTAATGACATAATCGAACTGAAGCCTCACGCGCTCCAGGTTGACCGGCCGGGTGTGGATGTGCATGACGTCGTCGTAGGCCAGGGGCCGATAAAAAGACAGTCCCAGATCGTAAATCGGATACACATAGCCGCTTTCCTCAATGGCCTTGTAGGGGTATGCCACGTCCCGCATCAGCGAGGTGCGCCCGACCTCAAAATAGCGGAGATAGTTGGAGTGGTAAACGACCTGCGAACGATCCGTATCCGCGTACAGAACGCGGTAAGGGGTCCGGTGCCAGACCAGCCCGGTGGTCCGGTCGCGGACAAATCGCTCATCGGCCTTGTACGCGTCAGGCAAAAATGGCTTGGGTTTCATATCACACTCCCCGAAAGATCACGCAGCAGTTTGTCCCGCCGAATCCAAACGCGTTGGACAGGACGATTTCATGTTTTTGTTTGCGGGCCTTGTTCGGCACAACATCGATATCGGCAAACTCCGGGTCCGGCAGGTGATTGATGGTCGGCAGCAGAATCCCCTGCCGCATGCCTTCAATCGCCAGCGCCGCTTCAATGGCGGCCGTAGCCCCCAGCGTGTGGCCGAGCTGGGATTTGTTGGAGGAAACGGGAATTTTCTCAAGGGAACGGCCGAAGATTTCCCGCAGGCATTTCACTTCCGTCCGGTCGCCCTTCGCGGTGGACGTGCCGTGCGCATTGACGTACTGGATGTCGGAGGCAGCAAGCTCCGCATCCTCAAGAGTTTCCCGGATCGCCCGAATAATCGTCGCCGGATTGGGGCTGGTGTAATGGTGGGCGTCGGACGTCCAGCCCACCCCCAGCACTTCCGCCCGCGGTTCAAGCCCGTGCGCTTTGATCACCTCTTCCGCGGCCAGCACAACGACACCGGCGCCTTCCGAAAGGACAAATCCCCGGCGGTCGATGCTGAACGGACGGGAGGCCTGCGCGGGATCCCCCGCTGCTCGGTCGCCGGCGTGCACCTTGATCGTGGCATTCATGTTGGCGAAGCCGTGAATCAGCTCGGGCAGAATCGGCGCGTCCGCCCCGCCCGCCAGAACAAAGTCGCAGTCTCCGTCGCGGATCATGCGCGCTCCGATGCCGATCGCGTGATTGCCCGACGCGCAGGCGCCCTCAGGCGAAAAAATGGGCCCCGTAAATTTCAGCAGCATGCCCGCCTTGCCCGACGGAAGATTGGCGCACAGATTCGGCAGAAGATAGGGGCTCACGCGCAGCGGTCCCCGGTGCTCCAGATCGTGCATGGCCGCGCGGTACGCATCCGATCCGTTGAGCGCCGATCCGATCAGGCAGGCCGTCCTCGGGGCAATGGAAGCCTCCATGGTCACGCCCGCGTTTTCGAGCGCTTCCTTGCAGACCGCCATCGTTAAAATCACAAAAGCCGCGTTCCAGTTATAGACTTCTTTGGCGTCGGTAAAATCCAGCTCTAGGGGAAACCAGTCCGGGATCTCCCCCACGACATCGCAGGCCGACTCCACCTTGCAGCGGGTGACCTTGCGAAAACCCGCCTCGCCCCGAACGGCGCGCCGCCAGGTTTCGGCAAACGTCGCCCCGAGCGGCGTGGCCGCCCCGTAGCCGACGACAAAGACTCTTCGGTTCTGCGGAGGTTTCATGACTTGCCTTCCCTATCTTACGAGATTCGGCGCAGCAAGAGACACGCATTACAACCGCCGAATCCAAATGCGTTCTTGAGCACAAACTCCTGCCGGACTTCCCTGGCGGTCCCGGGCACGCAATCGATCCGTAGGGCCGGGTCCGGTTCGTAATTGATGGTGGGCAGAACGGTGTCGCGCAGCATGCCTTCGATGGCCAGAATCGTTTCAATGGCGGAAGACGCGCCCATGGCGTGGCCGAGCTGCGACTTGTTGGCCGAAGTGGGCGGCACTTGTGCGCCGAAGATTTGCGCGAGCGCGTCCGCTTCCACCTTGTCGCCGATTCTGGTCGATGTGGCATGCGCATTGACGGCATCCACATCCGCAGGCGCCAGCCCCGCGTCCGCAATCGCAACGGCGATACAGCGTCGGACCGTCTCCAGATTGGGGGCGACAAAATGGCTGGCATCGGACGTCATGCCGAATCCGGCCATTTCGATGCTCGCCGCAAGACCGTGCGCCCTGACAAAATCCGGCGACGCCAGAATGACCGCTCCCGCGCCCTCGGAAACCACAAAGCCCCGGCGGTTGGCCGAAAACGGCCGGCTGATTTTTTCCGGCGCCTCGTGGGGCTGGCCCTCCCTGGGACGATAAGCGCCGTTCATGGTCGCAAATCCGGCCAGAATCGGCTCGACCAGCGGAAAATCGACGGCGCCGGCAATCACCACGTCCGCCAGATGCTGTTGAATCATCATATCGCCGATGATCATGGAGGTGACGCCGGTGGCGCACGCCGTAATCGTGGCGCAGATCGGACCCGTCGCGCCCGTCAGAATGGAAACCTTGCCGCCCACCATATTGATGCAGGAATTGGGATTGGCAAAGGGATGCGGCAGCTTGTTTTCGGCGATCATCTGGCGGTCCGCCTTCAGCACCGAATCCTGTCCGCCGACGGCCGAGCTGAAGGTGACGGCCACGCGCGGCGCGATGTCGGGCGTAATGTCGATGCGGCTCTTCCCCAGCGCCCGGTGAACGACCAGGAGCGCGTATTTGAAGATGGGCGAGGTCCAGTGCGCCATTTCGCGCGGCTGCAAAAAAGGATAGGGCCGAACATCCACGTCTTCGACCTGGCCCGCAACGCGAACGGGAAAATCGTCGCCGTAGGGAAACCGCGTCAGAGGGCCGATTCCGCTTTCGCTAAGGCAAGCCCGTTCCCACTGGCTTTCCAGATCCGTCCCCAGCGACGAAACGGCATCATACCCCAAGATGAGCGTTTTCTTGGACATCACTCAAATCGTATCCTAATCCTTAGACCCTTCCACAGGCATTTTTTACGAGCGGCCATCATGCAAGAGCTTTATAAAAATATCAACCCAGATTTTCCATTAGAAAATATTTTTGTTCAAGTTTCGCATCATGGCGGACCTGATGCATTGGCCCACAAGCCGCAAAACCAGGCCCGCTTCTTTCTCGGGACAGACAACAGCAAGTGACTCTTGCCAGGCGCCTCCAGATGAGCAAGCGTAGATTCAAGAAATTGTAAAACGTTGTTCGAACTGTAAACATTCCCTGGACGAAGCCAAAAATTGGCAACAAGACGATAATCCGCAATAAACGCCAACAAGGGATGATG
>Ga0208459_1001021_pt1 | contig 27923 bp, 31 predicted proteins | sample AD_UKC087_MetaG_FD_184433 | JGI IMG/M metagenome (GOLD analysis project Ga0208459, IMG submission 184433) | Active sludge microbial communities of municipal wastewater-treating anaerobic digesters from USA - AD_UKC087_MetaG (SPAdes) (version 2) | ecosystem: Engineered > Bioreactor > Anaerobic >... | reverse complement strand
AAGATATGGAATCCAATAGGCATGGAGTATAACGGTTCTTGGAGTACAGACGAATTTAATTTTGAGAAGATGGAGAGTGGAATCAACTCAAGAGCCATAGACTTTGCCAAATTTGGCAGATTGTATTTGAATAAAGGCAACTGGAATGGAAATCAAATTATCTCTAAAGATTGGGTAGAATTATCAACTCAGCCATATTTTCCCAGCGCGCAAGGATATTATCCGGACGTTTCATTATTCAGGGATTACTCTACTTATTATTCTGGGATGTGGTGGGGCATAAAAAGGGACGAAAACAGCTATGATTTCTTCGCCCTTGGTAATTTTGGTCAATTCATTTATATATGTCCGGATAAAAACTTGATTATAGTAAGAAATGGTATTGAATATGGTGAGGACATGGAGAACGATGAGGTTGACTGGTGGCCAATTATATTCTATGAATTTTGTAATAGACTACCCTCTGATTGAATTATTAAACAATAATATTCCGCAAGATTTATAGATATGAAATTCATTCTTATTTCGTTAAAGAGGATTTTATGAGTGAAGAAGAATGTTGTCCTAAGTTTGATCCAAAACCTTGGGATGGGAAAGTATTTGAGTGGAAAAATAAAAGATTTGTGAAGGACAGAGTATTCACACTTTTCTTCATGCCGATAAATTTTGGAAGTGTAATAAGTAGACTAACCGAAAAAGTAGAAAAAGCCAATGCAAAAATGCCAGATGCACTATGTCTTTCAGATCACACTTCAAAGTTTAACATGGATCTTTATCTTGCAGTAAACAAGGAGATTCCTGGTGCAGAAAATGTCACTCTAAGCGGAAAGTTCCTGAGTAAAGTATACGAAGGCCCATTTGGAGACACTGGCAAATGGTGTGAGGATTTTAAAGAATATGCAAAGAAGAAAAAACTTGAAATCAATAAATGGTATATGTGGTACACTACCTGCCCAAAATGCGCTAAAAAATATGGCAAAAACTATGTTGTAATAATTGCAGAAGTCGGCTCTTAAATTACTTTTTTTTATTTACCATTTCATTTTGTCTGATTCTTTCTTTAACTATTCTTTCAACTATATTCAAAGGGAGAGATTTTTCCACTGTGAAATGGATAGTTGTTCCAGAAGTTTCAAAATCTTTTAGTTCATCTTTGAATACCTCTAAGATTGATTTGTTTACAACAAAGAAACTACAATATTTTTCATGTGCCATAAAATGAACTAATGCACCCTTGTACTTATAAGTTGGTATACGATAACTTATCACTTCTTCGGCCATAGGTGCAGCTTTTTTGATTTCACTACGTATATTTTCAAGAGTTTCTTTTACTTTTGGAGGCAGATTGTCCAAATATTCATCAACATTTTTTGCTAATTCTTTATTTTGTTCCTTTTTCATAATAATCCTTGTGAAATGAATAGACTAAAACAAATAAAATTTTTAGATATATTAATTTATTTATGATGCCACGAAGTATTTATATGCGATGTTTGATAAGTAAAAATGGTGTAAATTATGAAGATACCTTCTAATGTCAAGGAGATATTCGAAAAAGAAAGGTTCCACCAACTTGCAACAGCTTCAAAAAATGGAGAGCCAAACTGTTCATATATTGGCGCCAAGTATCTTTTGGACGATGAAACTATAATTGTAGTTGATAATTTCATGAAAAAAACGTTAAAGAACATCTTGGAGAATCCAAGGGTATCAATAGCTATTATTAGGGAAAAAGAAGCTTATCAGATTAAAGGTAATTGTAAATATCTAACAGAGGGACCAATATACGAGGAAGCAAGAAAATGGATGAAAGCAAAAGGAGACAGGTATCCCGCAAAAGGGGCCCTTTTAATCGAAGTAACCGATATATTTTACTCAACTTCAGATGAGAAGGCAGGACTCCCAATTTAATTTTAATTAATATATTAGTTAGGAAGGATCAAAATGAAAGTTGGAATAATAGTATATTCAAAAACAGGAAATACTTACTCTGTAGCTGAAAAGGTGCAGAAAGCTCTTGAAAATGCAGGAAATTCTGCAAATATTGAGAGAATAGAAGTAATTGATGAAAAACAGACTGATATAAATAAGATTCAGATTCAAAGAAATCCAAATCTTGAGAAATACGATGCAATTGTATTTGGAGCACCGGTCAATGCTTTTTCTCTCTGTCCAGCTATGAACGCCTACATGTCCCAAATTCACTCTCTAGGGGATAAGAAGATCGCATGCTTTGTAACTAAAGGTTTACCTTTTGCTAGTACAGGGGGAAATCAAGCTATTGGGCAGATGAAGAAAATCTGTGAATCCAAAGGCGGAGATATATGTGGCTCTGGAATAATCGTATGGAACAAAGACAAAGAAAAACAGATTATAAAAATGTCTGAAGAACTGAGCAAATTGTTCTGATTTCAGTTTTAATTTTTTTCTTTTCTACTTTTTATTCTGTATTGATAGTAAGATTATTATACAGGGTATGATTATTATATACGGGTGTATTAATGGAAAAAGATTATAAAGATTATATCATTTCCGTTATATCCAAAATATTATACTTCAAAAAAGTTATAAATAAAATCTTTGTTATATTCCTCATAATATTATTGTTCCTAGTACCAATAGGCGGAGTATTAGGGGAAGATTATGCTGTTTTATTTGATGCCAACAGTGATTGTGTCTGCAAAGAATTAAATTCTTTGGGGATTCAACTAACTAAACATACTTCTGGGATATATACTACCAATATATGGGGCGCAGCTGATAGGCATTCTGGATTAAGATGCACATATACTAAAGATTCAGGGACTGGCAGAGATACAGCATTTGAAATGGAAATTAAATGTTATAAAAATAGTTCAGAAGCCTCAAATAGTATTAAGAGGCTCAAAGAACTCTGGAGTAATGAATCCTGGACCCCGATAGTACTCCCCACCTATGAAATCAATGGTCATAGGCCAGTAATTATTAGGGATGAAAGATCTTCTACAAGAATGAGTTACATCCAGAAAGTACCTGTATTAAAATCGGATGATAGCCTTGATTTTAGCTATGCGGGAATGACTGTCTTCGTTTATCGTGATATTTTTATAGTTAGTATATCTTATGGCGGTTACAGCGACAGCACTGCAAAGGCAGTAGATGCCCTAGAGAAATATGCGAAAGATTTAATTGACCAAAAAATAGCAGGAATGTCTCCTGAAAATCACCCTCCCGAAGTTAAAATAACATATTCTCCTAAAAATCCAACTGTAAATGATACTATAATATTCTCAGTAGATGCCTCTGACCCGGACGGGGACAAATTGAGTTATGAGTGGTATAGAGGATTTAGCCTTAATTCTAAGTCAAAACCAAATTCTAAAAGTTCAACTTTTGAGTTAAATAAACCTGTTCAAGGTATTTACTCTATTTCTGTAAAGACAAAAGATGGGAAGGGTGGCGAAGCATGGGATCAAGTTGAAGTTCATGTTTCCTATTACAAAGCAGACCCTAGTGATAAAAATATATATTTAGATGCAGTATATGGAGAAATAACTGTCAATGGAAAAAAACTGAACAAAGGTGAAATATTAAAACTTAAAGAAGGTGATATTATTGAAACATCTTCTTCAGATTCTGGTTCAGGATATGCAGCTTTAAAATTTGCACAAGATGGGGCTCGTGCAAGTATCCGTCCAGGTACGCGTCTTAAGTACGATGGAAGAAATATATTGATGTGGAGAGGTGATATATACTTACCATATACATCACAAAAGTGGTATTATACAACTACTGAAGGGTATAATCTAGGGATTCGGACTGGACATGCGTGTACGGGTGTTTATGGAACTGAGTATGAGGTGGCTGTCAAAGAAGATGGTACCTCATCTTTTACTGTCTTTGATGGAACTGTTAAGGTTTCAGATGTAAAAAACAGGAAAACAGTCACTGTAAATGCTGGTCAAAAAGCAACTGTCCCTCCAAATGGCGTTCCTTCTAATCCTGTGTCCTTTGATGTAAACACGTATGATAGATGGTGGGAAGATGAGCCTTTCTACACCTCTAGCACTATGCTAAGTGGTCTTAGTACAATACTTCCAATTGCTATTGTATTGATTGTTGTTGGTATACTTTTGTTAGTAGCTCTACCTAGGGTCAAAAAAGCAAACGTTATGAAAATACACTCACTTAAAACTCCTTCAATTAAAGTGTCTTCGGTCAAAAGTCAAAATAGATGTCCTAACTGTGGTGTACCTTTACATAATGCTAAGATATTTTGTAATAGTTGCGGAGCCAAAATAAAAAACATTCATACCTTTTGCACATATTGCGGAAAAGAAGCAAAACCAGGTGGGGTCTATTGTGAAAGTTGTGGAAGAAAATTATAATCTTTGTATAAGAAAGATTAATTTAATAATAACTACCTCATATATGGGGTATAGGGGTCTATTAAGATGTTATTACAGATTTTGTTGATTCTTTTGGGGATTATATTATCTTACTTGGCAGTGGTTATTTTTTATCCCGGTATTTCAGTTGAGCCAGAGCTAATTAAGAAGAAAAAAGTAGAAAAAACCGTACCAAAGTGTAGGCAGGACGTTAATATAGACATAGATGATACATTTATCAGTGCGTGGTTATATATGCCCCTAAATACAAACAAACCTGTGCCTTGTGTTATTTTAAGCACTGGATTTGGGGGAACAAAGGATGTATTGTTAGAGCCTTATGCCGTTCGATTTGCAAAAAATGGAATTGCTGCAATCACCTATGACTACCGTTATTTCGGTGAAAGTGGAGGTGAGCCAAGACAACTGTTTCACGGAAAAAAACAGCAAGAAGACCTTAGGGCCGTTATCAATTATGTAAGGGACAATAAAAAAATAAACGGTGATAAGATTGTGCTGTGGAGCACCTCTGCAGCAGGTGGATATGGAATCAATGCAGCATCCGCAGATGAAAAAATTGCAGGCGTTATAGCCCAGTGCCCAAGTCTAGACCATAGCAAAGATGACAAGATTATTTTTGAAAGAGAAGGAAGAGGGTATTTCATAAAACTCTTTATACATGCTCAAAGGGACAAAGGGCGTTCGAGGTTTGGTTTGCCTCCACATTATATACCGATTGTTGGGAGACCTAGAACCTTAGCTTTTTTGAATGCCCCAGAAGCATTTGCTGGATATGAAAATATTTTTTCTGAATCTGACTATTTTATCAATAAGTTATGTGCGAGGAGCTTACTTATCCCACCTGGGCCAGACCCTATAAAAACTGCCCCTAAAGTTAGATGTCCTGTACTACTGATTATATGCGAGAAGGATACTCTTGTATCCCCAGATTCTTATAAAAGAGTTGCCGAGATATTAAAAGAGAAGGTAACAGTCATTAAATATCCAATTGGCCATTTTGATCTTTACAAAGGAGAATCTTTTGAAAAGGCAATTGCTGCCCAAATGGACTTTGTAAAAAAGGTAACAGTATGGAAGGGCTAATAAGGTGGTTATCTTTTATCATTACCCCAATAACAAAACGATAAAATCATAGAGGATACTATGAATGCCAAATATAATTTTTGTCTTAAAAGAGTACTCATAGTTAAATAGAATAAAGGATTATCAAAATGGTGAAAATAATGGCGATATATATCACAAATTGGACAAAAATAGGTAGAGATGGAAATTATAGGATCATAAGAAAGATTGTAAATTTGCCAGGGATAATAGCAAATGATATTTTAGACTGCTTTGGCATAGCTAATGTAATCTTAGGAACGTCTGAAGGAACTAATTCTGATAAATACTATGTTGAATTAATGTCAAAAGATATGGCCATAGAATTAAAAAATGATACACTTACAATAATTAAAAATAATGAAGACAAAGAAAAATCGGACCCAGTTAGATATTCTATAAAAATTGTAAATCCATTCCAAGAGATCGAAGAAGACTAAGACAATATATAATTAAATATAAAAAATAAAAGGTCATCTTATATCCAGAAAATAACCTTTTACTAAAATTCTTTATCTTCTTGGATTTTTCTTCTGGAAACATTCCCTGCAGTAAACAGGCTTTGTTCCATCAGGCTCGAATGGTACTTCAGTTTCCGCTCCACAACTTGAACATGTTGCCTTGTGCATTTCACGTGGGCCTCTACCGTGGCCTCCTCTTCCTTGACCATACATTTTAATTACTTCCTTTATTTGGCTATTAGCAGCCGAAAAACTAAATGTATTTTTAATTTATAAAATTTATTAAATTTAGATATGAAATAAGAAGAAATCAGTCTAGATTTATGTTTTCAGCACCCTGTTGAATTTTCCTGAAAAGTTTTTCAAATTCTAAAGGTTTCAACCCATCCTCTTCGCAATCATGATTTGAACAGTAATAGTTGTCATCATATGCAGGCAAATGAATCCATTCATTATTAATGCCTAAAACATCTACAAAATACCTGAACCTTACTCCTGCACATCTTCCACAAGGCTTGTCCTCTGCAATTAACCAAAGCTTATAAGTGTATTTTTTTCCATCTCTTCCAGCTAAAGTTATCTTTTTTGTATATGTTTCCTTATAGGCTAGAGTGTCCATCTCCCAATTATCGTTTCGATTACTATCAAAATCCATTAAATCGCCTTTTTGGGTAAATATAATTAATAAATATGCATTATATAAGTTTTATTATAAATAGGCCTTCAAATTGGGTATGAATATACTTCCATATCATTTATATATGATAAAATGGCATCATAATCATGGAAAAAAGAATGGCTGTACTAGTGGCAATTGCCATAGTTGTAGTCTCTCTTGGCTGTACAACAGAAAATCAGTCTCAAGTTGAACAAACAATAATACCTGAATCTACTCTGGATAAGGAACCTGAACCTCAAATTCAAGAAACAATCGAAACAGACCCAAAAGAGGCACAGATATATTACGCAGAAGGTTTCACATTATATAAGCAAGGAAAGTACCTAGATGCCCTAGAAAAGTTTGATAAAGCATCCCAAATAGATCCTAATTTTGCCGATGCGTGGTACAACAAAGCTGTAACACTAAGTACACTTGGAAGGTATGAAGAAGCAATACAAAGCTACGATAAAGTTATTTCTATAGACCCAAATCATACAAAAGCCTGGTGGAATAAAGGGGTAATCCTCAATAAGATTGGAAAATATGAAGAATCACAAGCATGTTTCGAGAGGGCAAAACAACTAGATCCAAGTTTAGAGAATATAGAGACTTAAAAAAACAATTAAACAATCTATTAATTGATGATGGTCACTAGTGATTGTTTTTCCACGACGAATTAGAAGTTGATTTTATTTTGTTTTAATAAATCTAATAATATGTCCTTATACCTTTATATAACTTGGAGCAAACAACCTAAGCTAATCAATAGCCCAAATAGGACCAATATCAATAAGAGCAATTTCTTCATTTTACCCACTATTAATATTGATTTCTTTATATTTAAGATTATGGAAAAAGAGGGCTGTGGGACATAATTAACCTGCATTCAGGTTCAAAAGATTGTGCCAGAGCGCAATGCAGGAGGCGGCACAATATATTCTGCCTGCAAGTCTCTGTTCTATAGTCCAGCCGAAGCGTCTCTTGTCTGCGGAGAATGCTGCTTCAGAGCTTTCCCTCCTGTAATATTCCTGTAGGTAGCTTTCTGTGTCTTTCAGAAACTCCTTCAATGTGCTCTTCCATCTTTGTGACCCTTTGATTGTGCAGTTAGCCTTAGGGATTATGTAGACCTTGGAACCTTGAAATCTGTCAACATATGAAGGCTGGCTGTAATACTTGTCAAGTCGAACGCTGTCAATCGTTATGTCGAGAGAATCTAGCATTCCCATTGCCTTTTCAAATGCCTCTTTCTCGCTTTTCAAGCTTGCGCCATAAGCAATGTACATGAATGTCTTTAGATCAAGAAGTGCAAACTTATAGACAAACTCCCTCCGAAGCTGATTTTCACCGTACTTGATTTCTTTTGCCTTGTCACGCCTTTTTTGGACCGCTGAAGAGTAGTGCTTGGATACGGTGAGCGAGTAGCCTGTTCCATCGCCTGATGTTTCAGCATTTGTTATTCCCTTCTTTTTTAACATAACGACATGAAGGTTATGGATAGCAAGCGCTACCTCCGGATCTGAGTACAATCTTTCTATTGTCTTGTAGCTGACATCTATGTCATTAAGCATGGAAAAAACAACAAGCATGTTAGCCATCATCCTGTTGCTGTGGCCTACAAGCTCTTTTATCAGAAGAAGGGTGACTCTTTGTTTAAGTGTAAGTTTACGGGGAGATCCCCTGCCTTTGCTTACTTGTATGTTAGAAACTGCCTCATCGATCAGCGGGCTTATGCTACTGAATGCCGCTCGGATGCTGCCAGATAACTCTCTTTCATACTCAGGCCAGTTTCTTTCCGCTGATGATTTGAGTTTGCATTCAGAGGACATGTTCTCTTTTAACTCTCTGATTCGCTTTCTGACAGCTTCAGTGGTCAGCATGGGATACTAGTAACCCTAAGCTTTATAAGTATTTCTATGTATATACATATTATGACGCGTAATATTGAGGCTAAACCTAATGGTCCGTTTAACCTAAGTGAAGAAGTTATAGAAATTTACGAGCGAAAGGTTAGTGCATACGGCAATGGCGCAAAAGTAGATGCCCAGAAGAAATACATAGGCTATCGAGCCTACGTGATAATTGTCAAAGACTAGGGCTTGAAATAATTATGTCCCACAGCCGAAAAAGAGATTGCCCCAATTAATGAATTGATTAATAATTAAATTTTCATTTTTTTGAAGGCATATGTGCCAAAAAATATCATAACAACTGCAAAGATACTTATTATTAAAAAATCAAAGGCAATGTTGAACTGGGAAATCCCAACCATTGCTCCCCTTATCCCATCTACGGCATAAGTAATCGGATTAACAAAAATAAATGGGGATAACCAAGCTGGCAAATTACTTATTGGAAATAGAGCCCCTGACAAAAAGAACAGAGGGATAATGAGGAAACTACCAATTAACTGGAACCCCTCAGGACTTTCCATCTGGGAGCCAATAATAAGACCAATACTTACAAGTGCAATCGTTGTAGTAAATAAAAATGCCAGTGAGATAAGGATAGAGATAGGATTTAAACGAAGGCCGGGCATTATTCCCAATGATAAAAAGACAAAACCAATAAAGATCAAAATAATTATCTGAATCAAAGTGTCTGTGGACCCTCCAAGTACTTTCCCAATGAAGAGGGAAGTTCTTCTCAAAGGCGAAACTAATACTTCTTTCATGAAATCAATTTTTTTGTCCCATACAATATAAACACCAAAGAACACTGAAGAAAACAAAGCCGCTTGTATCAGAACTCCAGGGTATATAAAAGCCTGATAATCTAATTCATGAAATACTCCAGTGAATGAAACTGCAGAACCAAGTCCCCCTCCAACTACTAGAAGCCATAGAATTGGATTTACAATTGATGAAATGATTCTTGACCGTTCTCTTGAAAATACCTTTATTTCTCTATACCAGAGTGCATATATCCCTTTTAATTCGCTCATCTTTTCCCTCTCACATGCATAGCTTTTTCTGCCCAACTACCTTCAGGTGAATCTTCTCTTATCCCTCTCCCGGTATAATGAATAAATACATCGTCAAGTGTGGGTGAGCGTATTTCTGTAGAGTCAACCTTTCCGACGTTATTTAAGATATCCTGGATATGTATATTGGCATCTTCAACCGTTAAACATACCCCCTCGCTAGAGGCAGCAATATTCTTTACATAACTTAAATTCTTTAATGGCTCGAGTTTTAGGTTCTTCCCCCTCAATTTGATGATGTCCCCGCCTAATTCTTTCTTTAATTCCTCTGGGGTTCCTAAAATAACGATTTTACCGTAATCAATTATTGCAAGCCTATCGCATAGTTTGTCAGCTTCGTCCATGTAATGTGTAGTTAAGACAATGGTAATTTTTTCTTCCTTCGCTAGTTTTTCTATATATGACCAGATATAATCGCGTGATTGAGGGTCAAGACCAAGTGTCGGCTCATCCAAAAACAATACCCTCGGATGGTGCATAAGTCCTCGTGCTAGTTCCAGTCTTCGCCTCATCCCGCCAGAGTATTTTTTCACCAGATCATCTTTTCTATTGGTTAAATCAACAAGCTCAAGGACTTCTTTTATTCTACGCTCTTTCAAATCGTCAGGCATGTCATAAAGCCATCCATGGAGCTTCAAATTCTCATAGCCAGTCAATATCTCGTCGGAGCTTGGGTCTTGAAATACGATGCCGATAGATTTTCTAACTTTATCTGAGTCTTTAACTATGTCATAACCATTAATAGTTGCAGTTCCTGACGTTGGTGGCTTTAGAGTTGTTAACATAAAAATTGTAGTTGTCTTTCCTGCCCCATTTGGTCCAAGCAGTCCAAATATTTCTCCTTCTTTTATCTCTAGATTAAGATTATCAACTGCTGTCAACTTTTCGAATTTTTTTGTCAGATTTTTAGTTGAAATCATTTGGGCCACTCAAATATTTATTTTATTCCAGTTTTATATTGTTTGTTGTTTTATTATTAACAGGTTCGATATACTTTAAATATGGGAAAAGTAATTATATTAGATAAATTAGGGATTATATATGGGCTCATTTCAAGAATATATGGATGAATATAGAAAAGAGATGAAGAAAGGCGCCGTTAGAAAAGCCTACAAAGGATTGATGGATTATATAATGGATCTGAGAACACACTTCAAAAATAATTATCCCGATTATTTCGTATCTGGCCTTTATTATGGGTATATGGACATGACATATTTTTCCTTTTCTCCCAAATCATTGAAGGACCGAAAGCTGAAAATTGCTATAGTTTTCATTCATGACACAGTTAGATTTGAAGTCTGGCTCTCAGGGCAAAATAAGCAAATTCAGACAGAATACTGGAAGCTCTTTAAAGAAAATCATTGGGATAAACATACTATTGTACCCACTATAGAAGGTGTTGACTCTATTATTGAAGAAATCTTAGTACCCAATCCGGATTTCAGAGATCTAGATGCTCTAACAAAAGAGATAGAGGAAGGATCATTGAAATTCATAAAGGATGTTGAAGAGTTCTTAGATAATAAATAGAATTTTTTTTTCCATATCTTTATATGTTTGAAAGTTCAAAATGTGTAGGTATTAAAATGCATCCGCAAGTAAGGGTATATTTGGAGAAACAATCACCAGATAGACGGAAAATAATGGAAAAATTAAGAGAGATTTTAATTGATGCAGTGCCCAATCTAAACGAAAAAATGGAATATGGTGTAATGTGCTATGATGATCTGTACTACATTGCAAATCTCCCTAAACAAATCAACATGGGTTTCTCAATTATTGGATTAACACCGGAAGAAATCAAGTTATTTCAGGGGACTGGAAAGACAATGCGCCATTTGAAATTCTTGGATATTGATTCAATCAATAAAGAAGAGCTCGTTAAGATTATCAGATTAGTGCATGATAAAGCATCTCCTGTTCACCCAAAAAACAAAAAGTAAATAGATGTCCATATTATATTTCTCATATTATTTATTAGATAAGTCGATTCTTGAGCATCTCTATGGCCTTTAAAGCACTTTTTTCTTTATCTTTTATTTCTAGCATTATGTCAAAATCATGTTCTCTAGTTTGATTTAAGTAATCTCTAAAATTTTCTACATCAATATGGGTTGTGTGCTTTCCAAATCGTTCATTTGTGGCTTGTGAGCTATAATCTGTCATTAGAATGCCGTCTTGTTTTTTCCATGTTTTTTCAGATAACTCTATCGCATCTTTCATTGATTCACCATTGTTTAGGCAGCTATGGTGAAAAGAATCAAAAATAACTGGGGTGCCTGTTTTTTTAGATATTGAAATGCATTCTTTAAGAGAATATAATTTTTCATCGTTTTCTATGGCCAATCTATTCTTAATATAATTTGGAAGTTTTTTGTAGTTGTCTACGAATCTTTCGACTGCAGAGTTTTTGTCGCCATAAACTCCCCCTACATGAATCTGTACTTTGGCCTTTTCATCAAGCCCCATTAAATCCAAAATCTCACAATGCCATTTTAAGTCTAGAATACTCTTTGTCACGATTGACTCGTTGTTAGAATTTATCAATACAAACTGGTCAGGATGCATTGAGATCCTAATGTCATTTTCTAATATTAAATCTCCAATCTCCTGAAATCTTTCTCTAAAATATTCTTGCCAATTAAAAGTGCATATGGGGTGGCTTGCGAACGGGATTAAGTCTGAACTTATCCTAAAGAAGAGCAAATGATTGTCTATATTGTATCTTAGTATCCTACTCAGACAATTAAGATTATTGGTAACTTTATCAATTAGATTACTTTCAGAATAATTTGCCAACCTAAATGTAGAATTAGCTGTGCATCCAATACTTCTGTTGATACAGGGGTATCCAATTTTCATATTAAAATATAGGTATCTTTTAATCTTAATAAATATTTTCCAATTAAATATTCAATTAGATTCCTTTTTTTAAAGTAGGCCAAGTTAAATATAAAGGGAATAAATTAAGAGAAATGAATAACTATGGGAATATTAAATTAGATAAAACATATCTCTCTCTTGATGAACTCTTTTACACTTTGCAGAATCCTCAACCTGTAAAGGAACCAAGTATTTTCTGTTACAACAAGGAATTAGGGGAAAAACTCAATATTAGGCTAAGCGAGAATGAGATCGTTGATTTCTTTTCAGGTAACAAGATAATCCCAGATTCAAAACCTTTCGCCCAGGCGTATGCAGGCCATCAATTTGGCTATTTTACAATGCTCGGGGATGGAAGGGCAATTATTTTAGGTGAGATTCGATTCAAAGACAAGCTTTATGATATACAGCTAAAGGGCTCTGGGAGGACACCGTATAGCAGGGGGGGCGACGGTCGTGCAACACTTCCTTCAATGCTTAGAGAATACCTGATAAGTGAGGCAATGCATAATTTGAATATACCGACCACAAGAAGTTTGTGCGTTATTGAAACAAAGGACAAATTATACAGACAAAGAGAGGAACCAGGGGCTGTATTGACAAGAATAGCTGAAAGCCATATACGGGTAGGGACTTTTGAATATGCATCCATAGTAGGAATAAAACAACTTGGGCAATTGCTTACTTACGCGATAGAAAGGCATTACCCTGAATTAAAAAGTGATAATAACCCTGCAAAGGTATTTCTGGAAAAAGTCATGGATAAACAGATACAACTAATAGTTGACTGGCTTCGAGTAGGCTTCATTCACGGTGTTATGAATACTGACAATACAAGCATATCTGGAGAAACGATAGATTATGGTCCTTGCGCCTTTATGAACTCCTACGATGAGAAAACCGCCTATAGTTCAATAGACACAGAGGGTAGGTATTCATTTGGCAACCAAGCATTTATCCTAAAATGGAATATTGCAAAATTGGCGGAAGCGTTGCTTCCCTTGATAGACGAAGAACAGAATGAATCAATCAAAGTTGCAGAGGATATCATCAATGGTTTCGATGAAAAGTTTCAAAATGCATACATCAAAATGCTGAGTAAGAAATTGGGCCTCCTTTCAAAAAAGAAGGAAGATTTAGGGATAATAAAAGAACTTCTCAGATTAATCAGTAAATACAAAATGGATTACACTAATACTTTTTTCATTCTCTCAACTAACGAAGATCCTTTCACCGAAGATGACGGAAAGGATTGGTTTATCAGATGGAAAAAAAGAATTGAAAAACAAGATCCCTTAAAAACTATAAAGACAATGCAGGAGACTAATCCTGCCCTTATACCCAGAAATCATTATGTTGAAAAAGCAATACGGAGTAAAACAGAATTTGGAAAATTACTCTGCGCACTAAAAAAGCCTTATGACTATAAAAATATTAATAAAGAGTTTCAAAAACCGCCTGTATCTGAGTTGGGGTACAAGACTTACTGTGGAACTTAAAAATCAAGATTAAGATTAGAAGTAAATATTTTCCATATTCTTATATACAAGTAGATACAAAATTTGATTATATGCATACTTCATTTTGCCCTTATTGCAACGCTACGATTGATGAGTATTCTATAAGATGTCCAAACTGCAATTCTAAGCTAAAAACTATATGTAAAAAATGCCAAAAAATAATAGATACTGAATTGAAAGAATGTCCTTACTGTGGTAGACAGAACTATAATGAATCAATAACACCCGTATTCTATGAAGATCTTCCTCTAGAGAAAAAGACTCAGATGTACTCCGATACAATCCCAATAGAGACAAAGACCCAGATATATTCGGATAGTCCACCTATTATTAATAAAAAAATGGCAGAACCTAAACGTAAAACTAATAATTACCCTCAAAATAGTCATTATAACTGCAATAAAAAATCTAATTCTAATAAATTAATTGTTTCTTTATTCGGGATTCTATTCTTATTATTGGGGACTCTGATTATTTTGGCATTCTCAATGATTCCAAACCCCGAAAAATACTACGATGAAGGTGTCAGATTATATGGCCAAGAAAATTATGACGAAGCAATAGCTAGTTTTGAAAAAGCATTAGAGATTAATCCAAATCATAATAAATCTAAGGAATATATAGCATATGCATGGGTAAAAAAAGGATTGAAAGCATACCTTCAAAAAAATTATGAGGAAGCAATAACTTACTATGATAAGGCAATTGATATAAATCCGAACTATGCAGATGCATGGTACAATAAAGGGGTAGTGCTTCAAAATCAAAAGAAATACACCGAAGCAATAACTTACTATGATAAGGCAATTGATATAAATCCGAACTATGCAGATGCATGGTACAATAAAGGAGTTTCTCTTGGAAGGCTTGGAAGGCATGAAGAAGCGCATGTTTGCATTGAAAAAGCTTTAACTATTAGAGAAAAATAATAATTTTTAAGTATTTTTTCATTCAATTCAAACACCATTAATTTTAAATATCTACTTTCAGGTAGTTATTCATGAAAGCAGAATCACTCGTATTAGGGGCTCTAATATTTATTATTTCAATGTCCACTGTTTCAGGAAATCCTGGTGATTTATATAATATTTCTTTTAATTCTGAGGATAGTATAGTGCATGTAGATATTAAGGATAATGATGTTATTTATTTTACACGAAACGGAAATGTCTATAGGCCGGATATAAATTCTAATAAACCTGTTTTACTCGATTCAATTAATTCGGGTATATCGCAAATTAGTTCTTCTGGCAATATGATATCAATTAGAACTGTGGACAATAAGCTCTTTGTGTTTAATCACGAAAAGAAGGTACTATACAAATATGTAACTCACAACGGGCAATTTGATAGGGCAATTATAGATGACAAGGGGTATCTTGCTGTAATAACTGTTAAAGATATAAGTTCCCCTACAAGAGAGTGGTTATCCTATGTATACGCCCCATCAGGAGATTTAATATCTGAAAATAACTCAAGTTCTGTTTTAACTTCCTTTATATCATTGGGCGATAAATTGGTCTTTGGGGCTGCAAATGGTGATATTTTAATCTACAATAATGCATCAACTTTATTATGGAAAAATAATGTTGGAGCTAGGGTAAAAGGATTTCAACACTATAACGAAGATGTCTTGTTGGCTTCAGAAAAATCCCTTTATAACCTCTCTTATAGAGAAGCGCCTATATTGTCTAAAATATTATCGCTTGAGGATTATCCAGATATATTGATAAATGATAATTCTCGTATAGCAGTTTCCTCTGCCGAAGGCTGTTTGTACCTATTGAGTAATGATTCACTTCAAAATCAATTCTCTTTCAACGGAGAAGAGATCTTTAAAAGTTGCCAAAAATATGACACAATTAACAGTTTATACATTTTAGAAAACAAAACACTTGTTTCAACAGACAAAGGAAAAGTATTTGTAATCGAGGGAAATGAGAATAAACTAGTACTAAGTAAGTCTATTCAGAATAAGGGGCAAATCTGTGGGTACGTAGATGATAATGAGAAACTCTATATAGTATCCTCTGATGGCTATAAGTTAGATTACTTTAATTATGAGAATATTATTTCTCTAAAGAATGAAATAAACGAAGCTAAGAACGATTATTCATCATTTCTTAATAAAATCAAAGAAGAAAACGTTCCTACATTTGATGGCGAGACTCTCTTAAAAAATATAGATAACAACTACAAAATGGCACTATCCTCTTGGGAAGCAGGCGATTATACTAAATCTAAAGAGTATTTGGATGAATTCAACGCAGGAATTAATGAATACCTGGGGGGCAAGGAAACTAAAAGTACCAATGTCTTCTCTATAATATTGATTATTGCAGTTTTGATATTGGCTGTCATTGGAATACTGTTGTCTAGGAGAAAAAAGAGTGGTGTTGAGTGCTCAAATTGTGGCTATATGCTCAAGGATTACTGGAGCCATTGTCCAAAATGCGGAAAACAAAAATGGGGGCGATAAGTTGAAATTTGGAAGTCATAAGGAAGGCACTTCAAAAGTTACGTGTCCAAACTGTAATTCTAACGTTTCTGAGGTCCCTAAAGAGGACAGAGCTTTTTGTCCATTTTGTGGAGCTGCCCTAAAAAGAAAAGGAGTAGTCTTGAGTGCAAATGGAAATAGAATTCGAATACCTATTAATCCCATCTCCCCTTCAGGCAGGGAAGATTTTAAGTCATTCTTTCCACAGTCTGTTCTTTCCTACATCTCTAGAAGACATTTTAGATTCATAGAAGAAAAAGGTGAAATCTGCATAGAGGATATTGGAAGTGCTAATGGAACTTTGTTAAATGGTGTAGAGATTAGAGATAGAGGACTATTTGTCATAAAGAACGGAGATAACATTGATTTTGGCGGTGGGCTTAGAGTTACTGTGGAGCGGATTGAGTTTGAAGAAATCTAATATGAGATTTATTCTAACTATTCTTGTTATCTTGTTCTTTTCTACTGCAATGCTCGGTGATGTATATGCAGTTGAAAATGAGATTAACACCAACTATTACGAAGGACAGATTGAACTAGCTAAAAATAAAATTACCAATGCAGAATTAGAAGAGTCAATTATTATTTTTGAAGATATCTTAAATGTAAAAATTATCTCTGATAGCACTCAAAGCAAGATCTTAACTTTAGATAACCTAAAGATTGACATACAAAAGAATATTATCGATATAAACAAAGAATCAAATAATACAACTATCCAAAAAAATATCCCACTATTACTCGAAGCTAATAACAAAAGTAATCTTGAGGATATGGCTCTGATACTTAATAGAATTAGTAGTAGTTCCAATGCTGAATTAGATCCTGAGGCAATATCATTCTTAGAGGATATAAATAAATTGAACATAAATCAAAAAATAGAATATTATGAAAATATAGACTCAATAAATGAAGATTCAAGAATGCTATTAGAACTAGCAACTGAATTAAGATACTTAGATAGCAAAATAATAAATTCTGATTTAAATAATCTAGATAGTCTAAACAAAGTTTACATGGGGTACGAGAATTTTAAGGGTAATACGGTTTATTTGTCCATTAAAGATTCTCTTTTTCAAAGATCTGAAGATAATTGGATAGAAAATAGGGCTAATTTTTTCAATAAATTGTACAAAGAGTCCTTGGATATTGAAAAAATTAGGCAGTCTAACTCGGGAATATTCTCGAATTTGTCTGAAGATATCGATTATACTAAAACTATTAACGATTTAGATTCATTAAAAAAAGATATTTACAAATTAAAATTAGAATCCGATAAAGAAATACTTCTACTATCGACAATAGATCAAAAAATAGATGAGATTAAAATAGTAGAAAATAAACAGTTGGATAATAAAAAAAATGCCATTATATTGATAGTTATTTTTTTAATAGCAGGAATTCTAATAATATTGGGATTACTTTACATTTTTGTTTTATCAAAGAAGAAAGAACGCCCAGTTACATATAATACATCCTCGAAATCTTCAGATGGAAGAACCCTATACATATTTGAATCTAAGAAATTTGGGACTTCAGCACATCCAAAAGAATTAGACGTATATGCAAATTCAGATGTCGGTCTAAAAAGAGAATTAAATGAGGATTCTATAGGCATATCATTCAGCAGAGATGGCTCAAAATCATTGTATGTTCTTGCAGATGGCATGGGAGGTCACAATGCCGGGGAAGTTGCAAGCAAACTCGCTATACAAACTGTCATTGAAGAAGGAAAGAAAGAACTGCTAAATGCACAAAATCTAAATGATGGCGAAATAAAAGATATCCTAAGAAATATTGTCTATACAGCGCATGAAAGGATACTAGCTAAGTCGAAAGTTAATCCAGAAATGTTTGAAATGGGGACAACCCTAGAAGCAGTATTTTTGAATAAAGGGCATATGTATTATGCACATGTCGGTGATTCTAGAATTTATATGACCTATTTAGAAGATGATTGTGAAGAATGCATAAAAAGAGTAACGGCAGATCACTCTGAACTAGGCATGTATATGGAAAGATATGGTGTCACAGAAGCAGAGGCAAGAACAAAAGTTCCTTCTAATGTTATCACACAAGCAGTCGGTATTACTGCTACACCTTTAAATCCGGATATTGGGGATTTCAGTATTGGTAAGAACAATTGGATACTATTATGTTCAGATGGGCTTTCGGATATGGTGCAGGATGATTCTCTGATAGGAAAAATAATTATCCAAAGAGACTTAGACGTTAAAGGGAAAGTGAACGAATTAATCCGAATTGCTAAAGAGATGGGTGGTAAGGATAACATCTCGATTATACTTTTGAGAAGACGGTGATTCCTTAAATGTTATATGAAGGAATTGAATTAACTGGTATTTCTGGCGCAACCTATAAAGTAATGAAAAAGCTAAAGGAAGGTGGCATGGGGATAATATACCTCGCCCATAGTTCACGAGGATATACCGTTATTTTAAAAGAACCTAAAATTGATGGACAAAATGACGATATTAAAATTGAAAAGATATGTATTGAAAATGATTTTTTGTCGACCTTAAGACATCCAAATATTGTCGGGTATATTGATACTATAGAACATTTACAGAATGGAAGAAGATTTCCCATAGTTGTTTTACGTTATATAGAAGGTAAGAGTTTAAAAGAAATATACTGGGATAAACCAGCTACAGAAGAAGAAGCAATGCGAGTCATTATCCCAATTTTAAATGCTATAGACTATCTTCATTCAATGAATATTCTCCACAGGGACATAAAACCTGAGAATATTTTGATGGACAACAACAATCCTGTTCTAATTGACTTTGGGACAGCAAAAAGCGGATATAAAGAGGCTGAGACTGTCATTGGGACGCCTGGTTGGGCAGCACCTGAACAGCTTAATGGCGGTACACCTTCTCAACAGAGCGATATCTACTCTTTGGGAACTTTACTATTCTATGTGGTAACAGGAAGAGAGCCTAAGCCTTACCTCTTAAAAGATGGGGAACTATCGATAGACCCTGCAGCATTAAATAGAAACATATCAAAAAAGATCTCAGAGACAATCAAAAAATGTTTAAATAAAAATCCTTCTGATAGATTCTTAACTGTTAGGGGAATGATAGATTATCTAACAACTGGCAAGGATATTAATGGAAGCTACTACGGTGTCCCAAGAATAATAATAGGAAATCACATAGTGCCACTAACTTTAGAAGAATCAATAACTATTGCAAGAGATAGGACTCAAGGAGGGACAGGTCAAGCTAATATTGAAATAATGGAACCAGGTCCAACTTTTTTTATGTCTAGGGGTCCCCCCTCTTCAGGTTATTTGCAACTAGTAAGGAAGGATATGGACTGGTTTGCAGTTGATGTCAATACAGGAAACGGTATCTTTGTGTATAAGAAAAATAGGTGGATTAGTCTAAAAGAGCTACCTTACAATTATATAAAACTAGAAGATGGGGATCAAATATGCTTTGCTTATGATTCTCACAAAGGCCCATATATGCCCTTCATATATAAAAAATATTAAAAAATTATAGAGTTTTGAATTCTACCTTTACTGATTTCCCTATTGTTATAACGTCAGAGTGATTTAAGCGGGTCTTGCCCTTTCCCTTAATTTCGACTCCATTTACCTTTGTACCATTGCTGCTGTCCAGATCTTCTATGTAGTAATTTACTTCATCATTCACCTGATTTAAGGACATAGTTATTCTAAAGTGGCCACCACTAGATTTTCTTGAAATTGGCTGCGCTTCTAAAGGATTAACAAACCTTTCAAAGTCCTCTCTGCCAAATATCCTGTATATTTCGTTTACAATTCTTATTGATTCATTTGGATGATACAAAATATAGGACGGTGACGATGCAGTTTCAACTTTTCTCCCTATCATAGTTTTGTTATCTTGTGGGATTGATGTTCCAAGTGGTTGTTGCATTCCAGGTTTCCTCATACCTTCGCGTAAGATTGTTTCACTATAAGGCTCCCCCGGTTTTCTGTATGTTTGTGCTGAAGTTGGATTTATTCTTACGCCGCCTGCAGCGGGTGGTCTATTATAGATCGTTTGTTCTGGTGCTTCTTGGCTATCCTTAGTTTTCTTATTTAATCTGTAACTAATTGTACCTACTTCTCCAATATATTTGAAATACTGGGCAGTTTCTTTGTGCAAAATTAACAATAGAATCACTATTAGCGATATCCCCAATATGGGCAAAGGAAGCAAAAGAAGGCCACCTATATACTTTATTTTTCCTATTATTTCTCCTAGTTCCGGAACAGATATTGCAACTAGGGAAATGATTGAAAGTGCAACTAAAATTATTATTTCTCCAAACCTTGCCCAATTCCTACCTTTATATAGGAAATATCCCACTACTACCAACAAAATTCCAAATATTGAGGGCAATAGCATGACGGGCTGTGAAAAAACTACAAATGAGTATATCGATGCCAGTAACAAAATAAATCCGGCTAAAATCGATATTGATGAAATTAGAGTAACTACTATAGGGACTCTGTAAAATCCACCTCTTGTTTGATTCATTATCTACCACCTCTTTATTTATCTATAATACTTCTATATATTAATATTTCTATTTTCCGCTTATAACTAAATAGGAAATACTCTAATCTTCAAAAAACTTTAATAGAGAACTTCTATAGTATATCTAATGAGTATTCTTGATAATAAGTATAGATTTTTGTCTTTAATATCAAAAAATGAAGTTACGTCTGTCTTTTTAGGAGAATATATACCTACTGCGCAGTATATAATCATAAAAATCGCTATACCGGGCCAAGAAAAAATAGCAGCTGCCAGATTTGAAAAAGAGTATAATATTCTAAAGAGCTTAGATCATCCAAACATAGTAAAAGTGCTTGACTTCGCAAATAGTTATCCCTACTTAGTTTTTGAGTATATACAAGGCGAAAACGCTTTACAGAAATATAAAGATAATTCGGTGCCTTTAGACGAAAGCTATGCTGTCCTTCTGCAGCTTCATGATTCTGTCAAATACTTGCATAAAAATAGCCACATACATAGAGACATTAAACCTTCAAATATCATTATAGAAAAAAAAACCAAAAGAGCCGTTCTAGTTGATTTTGAAACGGCTAGAAATATTAAAGAGGGAGATGGAATTAAGATAAATAGTGGGGACTTTTCCGCTCCTGAACTTATACTAGGTATTTCTGGATATTTCACTGATATTTACAGCATTGCAAAAATGGCCTTATTCATGCTGTCTAATAAGATGTCAACTCAAAAACAAATTCTACATGAGAAACTTGGCCCTATGCTAATGGAAGATTACAAAAAAAGAAGTTTTAATATAGACGATATACTTTCTATAATGCCTCAGAGACCCTTGTTATATTTTTTTCAAGAGGGCATTGTTAATAGGCTATACCCTATAATTTATGATGAATTGAGGATTGGCAGAGATATTAATTGTGAAGTCAGGATCTTGGATGAGAACTTTTATGTAGATGAGGTGCATGCCGTCATTAAAAAAGAAAATGGCAACTATATACTTCATGACAATAACAGTGTTAATGGAATCTGGCTTTTTGATAAAGGAAATTATATTAGAGTTTCAAGACATTCTTTAAGAAACAATGATGTCTTAGCTTTGGGATGGAATAGTAAAAACGGCCCTTACATGCCATTTAGAATTTTTGTTTAGTTTGAATTTAAGTAATAAGAATAGAAAGATATGGCTAATTATCCTGTATACCCAAGCTCTTTGGCTTTGTTAAAGCTTGCTATTGCTTCATCAAATTGTTTTAATTTATACTGTGCTAGTCCCTTATTTTGCCAAGCAAGCGCATAATTTGGGTCTATGGTAATTGCCTTGTCAAAAGATGCTATCGCTTCAGAATATCTTCCAAGAGCATAAAGAGAAAGTCCCTTATTTTGCCAAGCAAGCGCATAATTTGGGTCTATTCCAATTACCTTGTCATAGCAAGTTATTGCTTCATAGTATCTTCCAAGAGCATAAAGAGAAAGTCCCTTATTTTGCCAAGCAAGCGCATAATTTGGGTCTATGGTAATTGCCTTGTCAAAAGATGCTATCGCTTCAGAATATCTCCCAATTTTGTCAAGAGATGAACCTTTTAGGTAATATGCTTCTTTATTATTTGGGTCAATTTCCAATGCACTGTCAAATTTGGCTATTGCTTCGTCATATTTTCCTTGATTGTATAAGCTAACACCATCGTTGTAATAGTTTACAGCGTTTTGCATTGTTAAAAAAGCGACTGCAACAAGCAGGATAACTCCAACTACTGCACCTATAGCTATCTTTTCGGCATTGATCCGATATTTTACCTTTTGGCCATCACTATATATCTGGGTCCTAGTTTCTTCAGGAGTATTGTTGCTATTTTCCTGAGTCTTTTGTGTATCAAATCCAGTCTTTTGAATTTCTGATCCACAGAATTGGCATTGTTTCCAGTTTATATCAACTGGACCACCGCAGCTAGGGCATTTCTCAGGCATACTAATCAAATTTGTATTTATTTTCTTATTTAAAAGGATATGGAAAATTTAAAGAATTTTTAACCCGTTTACCTGCCCTAATTGATAAAAATCAAAGCTTCTTCTACAATTTTCCGCCTAAAATCGTTCTGATATCACAATATATATCCTCCACAATACAGCTAAAAATCGTTCCATCTCAACCTCAATTTTTATCAAAATCAGCTGAACTTTCTTGATTACTCAATTTTTTTTATCCATGCATTCTGAATAATTTTACCGATGCAACAATATATATTCTATAAAATATATGATTGTAAAATTATTACAATTATTATCTAATAATATTTTTAGTAATATTGTTTAACAATAATAATATCTAATAACTATTAACTATTAACAATTATAATTTTTAGTTACCAGGTATAATTATCATTATCGAAAGCTTTATATATAATAAAATATCTAATAACTAGGTAGAGTAACCTATATTCAATAAGAAAAATGGTGAAAAATTATGGGAAAGGTTAAATCTATATTTATAGGAATTTTATTAGTTGTTTCTATATTGGCTATTATTGATCCAGTAAGTGCAGCTACTCGTGAAGTGGGAGATGGAAAGACATATACAACGATCGGAGCTGCAATCACTGCAGCAGCTGACGGTGACACCATATTAGTGTATCCGGGAACGTATAATGAAAACGTCGAGATAAATAAATCAAATATTACATTAAAATCTGTAGGAGGAAGAGATTCAACAATAATCGGACCTGGCACAGAACCTAGGGTAATCGATATTAAGCGTGATCTAGGTACGATAACTGTAGACGGATTCACAGTCCTTCTCTCTAAAACAATAGAACAACCCGAAGGGATTGTCCAAGGCATGGCTTCGGAAACAGGAACAACTTCTATAGTAAAAAATAATAAGGTATTAACTCAAAAGAATCTGAGAAATGGTATACAGGTAGCCGGTGAGAATTCACAAGTAATAGGGAACATAATTACAGGTGGACCGCTCAATGAAGATTATGGAAGTTCTGGTATACTAATAGTATCTAATAAAATACACACAAAGAACATTCTTGTTAAGGACAATCATATTCTCGATAGAATGGATTATGGAATATCCATAATTACATGGGGAAACAAAGGAGGAGAAGTTTCAGATACCGTAGTTGAAGGCAACATCGTTGAAAAAACAGTTTACGCCGGAATTACAATTGGTGGGAAAGTGGGTAATACTCTAGTCAAAGACAATATAATCAAAAATAACCCTGTGAACGGGCTAGAAGAACTCCACAATAATAACAGGGGCGATACAGTCGGAAATCCAACCGGCACAAAAGTATGGTACAATCAGTTCTGCAATAACGGAAAGGACATAGATATATACGATGACCCCAACGACAGTTACTTTATCGGAGACCCAAAACTTGATGCAAGAGGTAACACTGGCTGCCCAACTACACTTCCAATGAATAAATTCCTTTCAATACTAAGAAACAACAGATGCAAAAACCACCCAGATCTCGAAGGATGTAAGGTCATTGCTACTGAAAACTATGTTAAAATCGATGGATCTCAACTAAAGCAGTTGATTGAAAATAAAGAGAACATTTACTTAATAGATGTTAGAACTGAGCAGATGTATTCTGATGGCCACATATCTGGAGCTACCAATGTCCCTTATTCTAAGCTTGGTGATATGATATCGACTATACCCAAGGACAGAAAAGTTGTTTTATACTGTAAAACTGGTCAGACATCAATCAAAAGTGCAGAGTTCTTAGTTAAAAATAACTTTGATAATATTTACGTAGTAACAGATGGGTATGACATTTTACTAGGCCTTGGAATTAAATAATATTTATTATTTCTTAATATCTCTATCTTTTTAAATATAATACTCTTACGATTAGGGTAGCCTAGACAAGTAAAATATCGTATTATAGGATTTAACTATATATATCTTTTAAGATATATGAAACTAAAATTATTGCAATTATTGGTCATCGTATTAAATATAATTTATTACATATTAAAATATCCATTAAAATATAAAATATTTTCATATAATATAATAAACGAAAGATTTAAATATAATAAATATATATAATTTATATGGCAAATCTGCTAGTAGTACTAGTCATCATAGGGGCTCTTTTAGTAGCACTAGTGCTATTTCTGGCATTTGCAAGTCCAAAAAGATCTCAACAACTGGGTAATAAGAATATTCATAAGAAAAGGGCGAATATTCAGTTTTTAATTGGGCTTTCATTGTCATTGATAGGGGCTTCCTTGATGTTTAATGGAACTTTACTAGGAGAGAATACTGTATCTATTGCTAGAGTAATAGGGATAATTGGGATTGCATTGATAGCGACCTCATACACAACTTTGCCCTATATGGTGAATAAAGAAAATAAAAATAAAGAATAATTGCAATAATTATATAAAAATATATTCTACATAGTATATAAATATAAAATAATTGCATTAATAATTCATTGCAAATATTATTCAAAACAATATTATATATTATATGATAATGAAAATTTATTGCAAAATCATTTATCTTTGGAAATGGCATCGGATACCAATTCCCAAAAATATTCTTTATCAATATCCTTCATTGACTTTATCTTGATATGCCTCATATTCTTCCAGTTCCTACAAGTAATTTCTTGGGATCTTTAAGCTCTAAGGCTCTGTAAAACCCTAGATTAACGTGCCCTCCTGTAGGAAAGATATAACATATATCTCCTTTCTTTGAATAAACTGGCTGCTTCCACTTTAATGATTCGTTTAGGCTAGGGTCTACAGACAAAATAATGCTTCTAAGCGCTTTTACAATCTCTTTTTTATCCTCTTGCAAGCTGTTAATATATTCACTTACGCCTTTAGAAACACTTTCCATAGTATCGGTATTGTTAATTCTATAAGGCTTTAAAGATATCTCGCTAGATCGCATTTTATACTTTAATTAAGCTACCATATGCTGTAAAAAAATCGTTTTTACAAAATAATAAGATTTTTAAGTCCCTAAAGTATTATGAAGTATAGGTAAAATATGCCTTAAATAGCCTATTTATCCTGCTTTTTTCTAGTATTTATACCCTAATTTATTACGTATAATGTATATTATACGTAATAACGACGGTTTTCGTTAATTTTCGCTAAAAAGGGGCGATACTAGTGCCTTTTTAGATGTAATTAGGGCTCAAACTAAAGGCGTTTTAGATAGTAGATTGCCTAGTTATTTTTGGCGATATTCAATTACTTTAAAGATATCTAAAGTCTTCTTTTTACTCAAATAATCCTGGGTAATCAGATAAAAAAGGATTTCAGTAATTATCTGAAAGCATCATAAAGAGGTTTTGTAGAGAATAGTATAAAGAATACTATAAGTAGTATAAAGTATTGTTTTATTAAAACTGGAAAGTAAGCCCCAATAATAAGGCCAAAGATCATTGCGCCAATTTTAGCAAATGCAATATCCCGGACACTTAATTTTTCTGATTTATTATCTATCCAAGACATTAATCCCATATTCACACCATATTAGTTAGGGATGCAAAGTATTTATTTTTATCCTCTATAAAAAGTTGGAAAATGAATTCCAATTCCATTTTCATCATCAAAAAAATATCTAAAAATTTATGGTAATCTAATTTCGATAATACTCTTTAACTTAATGTTGATTGGTAATTGCAATTATTATTCGCTATCATATTCTATAATATATAATTTTATATAATTATTGCAATTATTTTTAATTACTCTAGTAACTAGATTTATGATAGTCCTTCTTTAGAAATTATCTAAAAATCTTTAAAGTGGTTTTATTGCCAGTAGAACAAAAAGAACTATTAATATCATAAAATGCTTTACAAGAGGAGATATATAATCATCGATATATCCCCAAGACCGTTGCAGCATATTGTGCTAGAGCAATGTCTAACATATTCATTCTTTGTATCTCATCGTCGTATGCTTACCATCCTTTCTGTGTATTCTATTAATGCATCCATACTTGATATCACTTCATCTGACATAGGGACAGATCCCATACTAACCCCATTAATAAGAGATTATAGAATTTAATCTTAACTTGAAAAATTGATTAATAAATACCGATTCCATTATCTCTATTTCACATAATTGCTCTAGATTATAATATTCTATTATTGGGCACTAATATCAAAAATATGAATAATAAAATGCAATAATTATTCAAAAATATATTCTATAAAATATATATTGTTATGTTCATGATTTTTAAATTTTTTTATAGTCTAGCTTCAGGGAATTTTAGCTGATTTTTCAAAAAATACTAATTTTAGTACTACCTAAAATTTTTAATAAATAAATGCAATAATTATTTAATCATATATGTTTAAAAATATATATTGTTAATAAACAGAACTTTTTTAGATTTTTGACATTTTAAAATAGAGTAGTGGGGAGTTCCAGAATGGAGTATTTTACTTGATTACCCCGCCCTAATTGGATTAAAATCAGGTATAAGAGCAGGACGGATCTTCACCAAAAATATTCTTGATTTGATATAAGCTCTTGCCCTAAACCCACACATAATATGTAATTAAAATACATATAGAACTCTAAACTACTTAATTGGATAAAATCTCTTAAATATTCTACAAACTGCTAGAGTAATCCATAAATCGTTGTCATCTTCTTTAGGGAGGCCATAATATACTTTCCATGCCCCATCAGATCTTTGAAGATTTGCAAGATAAGTTAATCCTCTCTTAACGTCAAGATCATCTATAGAAAATCGAAGTTTTGAAAGAGAATCAAGGGAAGATACAATATCTGCCCACCAGAATGGATAGGAGAATTTCCCCCAATAATCAGGAGATTCATGGTCGGGGTACTTATCATTTTTTAAAAATTGTGACTTAAGAAAAATACCTGCCTTTTTTGCGT
>Ga0208459_1001019_pt1 | contig 27958 bp, 26 predicted proteins | sample AD_UKC087_MetaG_FD_184433 | JGI IMG/M metagenome (GOLD analysis project Ga0208459, IMG submission 184433) | Active sludge microbial communities of municipal wastewater-treating anaerobic digesters from USA - AD_UKC087_MetaG (SPAdes) (version 2) | ecosystem: Engineered > Bioreactor > Anaerobic >... | reverse complement strand
ACCTGAACCGGCAGGCGGCGGCGTGGGTCGAGACTGTGGCGCATCAGCGCAAAGTGCCTGGGGATCCGGAGCACCGGACTGTATGTGCGGCGCTGGCCGAGGAACGGCCACGGCTGGTGCCGTTGCCTGCGCATCCTTTTGAAACGGACCGGACGATTCCCATGAAGGTGCGCAAGCAGCCGTATGTGGGCTTTGACGGTAATCTGTACTCGGTCCCGCACGAGCTTGTGGGGCGTCAGGTAACGCTGTCGGCGTCGCGACAGACGGTGCGGGTGCTTACCGGACTGACCGAGGCTGCAAGGCACCGGCGGTGTTACAGCCTGCACCAGGTCATCGAGGATCCTGCGCACCTTGCCGGTCTGGCCGATAGCAAGCGGAATGCGACGGAACTGCGGGGTCGGGACCGTCTTTGCGCGGCTGTGCCCCGGGCACATGACCTGCTGGATTTTCTTGCCCGCGGCGGGGACAACCTTGGTGCCGCGACGCACCGTCTGCTGCAACTGCTTGACGACCACGGGCCGGAGGCTTTGGCGACGGTCGTTGGGGAAGTGATGGAATCGGGGCATCCGAGCGTCGGCACTGTGGCATATCTTCTGGACAGGCGTCGCCGGAACATGGGACGCGGGCTGGACACGCCGGTGCATATCCCGAACCGTCCGGATCTGACGGAACTGCGCATCGATTACCCGTCGCTGGAGGACTACGATGAACTGTAAACGCCCGCCCGGCCCTCCACGCCGGCTTCTGCCCGGCGAAGGAACCTTTGCCGACCAGGTCGCGGCCGTCGGCCTGCCCTATTTGTCGGAGCATCTGCAGGATTTTGTCTCACGGGCCACCAAGGAACGCTTCACTCCACTGCAAACCGTCGAGGAACTGGTCCGCCTGGAAGCCATGGAACTGTCGTCCCGCAGCATGGACAGTCGCGTGGCGCGTGCCCAGCTCGGGCGCTTCAAACAGATGGCGGATTTTGACTGGGAATGGCCCAAGTCAATCGACCGTCCCCTGGTCGAAAGCATCTTTGACCTGTCTTTCCTGCGCGAGGTCAAAAACATCGTCGTCGTGGGCACGCAGGGACTGGGCAAAACGATGATTGCCAAAAACATCGCATATGCCGCGCTGCAGAAAGGCTACTCTGCGCTGTACGCCCCGGCGTCGAAGATAATCGCCGACATCGGTGGGCAGGAGACAGCCTTTTTACGCGAAAGGCGCTTCCGGCATTACTGCCGTCCCGCGCTTCTGCTGATCGACGAACTCGGGTATCTGGCATACGACAATGCCGCCGCAGACATACTTTTCCAACTCGTCAACCGCCGTTACGAGGTCAAACCCATCGTCCTTACGACAAATCTGGCGTTTCGGGACTGGAGGGCAATATTTCCAAACGCCGCGTCCGCATCCGCACTTATCGACCGCCTTACGCACCACTCCCATATCGTTACCATCAAAGGCGACTCCTATCGAAAGCACGAGGCCAGGCAGGAACGTAAAGGCCAACCGGACGAACAGGACGAGTAAGACACCGAACCGGGCAGCGGAAGATAGGGTCGGCTCCCGCCGACCCTCAGACAACACCGACCACGATGTCCAGATTTCTACGGATCACGACGAGCGGCAACAATCCCCCCAATCAATATTCAAATATGAATTGAGTATTTTCCAAAGCTTGTCGTCAACGTGTGAAAGATATGAACCCTCTTGGTGTTCAAGTCGGCCGCTTTTCTTAAGGCAATAAAATAGCAGTCTCTTTCTAGGCTTCTTCTTGGTTTTGTTTTCTGCGTAGTAGCTACGCAAAGCTGCATCCTGAACTGAATACAGTTCCGCTTCGCTTTTTTCTGCAATTATCTGGAACTTGGCTAAGTCCGCCATATAGTATTTGGGGCTACGCCATTTGCCGGGCATGGGAGGTTCTTCACTCTCATGGTTAGTCCTTCCGTCGGAGGCTGCTCTGGAATAGCCCTCAAAAAACCAATCTTTGCCTCTTTGAACCAGATGAATGACCAGGTCATCTTTCTTGACAAGGTTCAGCAGGTCCCAATACCGCCAGTTTTCATTGTTTGACGTTTTGAGAGTCGGGGCCCACAGCCGAACTCCCCGAGTCCATCCATCGCCGCCGTTATCATCACTCGTGCGGGATTCCAACCAAATGCTCTGCCCTGCCGAATCAGATACGCAGTCTTCACGCCAAAGGATGGTCTTGTCCAAGCGACGAAGCGAAAGTTCCGGGAATGAGTGAACCAAATCTCCGTTGAAGACAGAATCTCTAAGCCACCCACCAAGTTGGAGATATGCCTCGCCGGAGCAGGAATGATGCATTTCACTGCTCTTAAGGGCATCCCCAAGTTCAAGCGCCGGTTTTAAGTCGTTGTAAATGTACTTCCTTGAGCCTTCATCGTGGAGAGCAGGAAAAACTTCAGGTCGAATCTGGTGAAGGAGAAGTGTTATACCCCAACCACAACTATCCACGCCAGGTCTCTTGTCGCCTTTCTTTCTCCTCTTCCACCCAAATCCAGTAACTTGATTAAATAGACTGGTGAAGTGTTGATATTGACTGTTTTCGGGTTTGTCCGCGTATGCAATCGCCGATTTGGCAAGTCCCCAAAGTTGTTCGTTGTTTTCTTGATCAAGTCGTTCAAACAAGGGGACGGCAACAACGAAGGCCAACTCGGATGGATAATTATCCGCTGATCCGCGACGTATGCGTTCGAATTGATCTTCAGGTTCCGCAATGCCCAAAAACTTGGCCAACTCTGTCGCTCTCCGTACGCGAGCTGCGCGGACCAGACGATCTGTTGGCTCTGCGGGCTCAACTGGGCCACACACCGCAGCGAAGTCGTTAACAATCATGAAGGGGTTCAGAAATTCGCATTCCCCCCTGTTCCACCGGGCCGGTTGCTTTCCCTTGTCTGACGGAAAATGAATTTCACGGGATATTTCATTGAACTTCGTCAGCAGATCATCTTGCTTTTGCTTATCCTCGAATGCCATCAACCGGTCGGCCACCTCCATTAAGAACGGCACCCAGGGATATGTTTTGTGGTTTTCTTCAGAACTCATTGAACGCTCTCCTATTTGATTGTCTCAGGGTCATCCGTCCTTCCATCGCCGCACTAAATCCCCATCCACCCCAGAATTTCAACCATGTCCGCAATATCCGTCACCGGCGGCAGGGCCTGAACGATGGCGGATTGGCCGCGGATTGGTTCTTCTGGCTTTAGGCCCGAGATGTTGATTAAGGGGTGGTCGGTGGCACCCGGGAGTGTCCCGCAGAGCCTTTCGATTTCGCGGGCGATGAAATCTGGTTCTTTGACTTTGGTGGAAAGCTTCGTCAGCATCTTCAGGCCAGCGTGCGCGTTGAATTGGCATCCCAGTGGTTTGCCGTTATCCCACGCAACCCTTGCGCGAACTATTGAATTTACTGCCATGGCATGGCGGGCTGTGGTTGGGATTTCAAGGATCTGTTCAAGGTGGGAAAGCAGGCCCCGTGCCTCGGCAAAGATGTCGGAGGTCACATCGTGCCGCCCGGGGTCCCGTGTCATCGCAGCCAGCTTTATCAGTGCCTTCGGCGCAAGTTGTGCGACTTGGACGTCGCCCGGTACGGATTTGATAATCTCACGCAGCGCATTGGCGACCTGCAGGGCGTGCTCTTCTGCCTGCCCATATTGTTTCTGCATGAAGTCGACACTGCTGATTCCCGACAGGGCCGAAATTTCAGCCAGTTTGAATTCGTCTTCGAACAGCTTGCGGTCGGACGACGTGCGGCAGAGCTCGCAGGACTGTGTGAATAGGTCCCTGGCCTTGGCGAGATTTCTGCCGGACAGCAGCCATGTGTATCCCAGCAGTGAAAGGGTGGTTGCCATCTGCAGAACCGTATACGCGGCCGTCCTGTTGTCATCGATATGCCGTTGCAACAGTGCGCGGGCATTTTCGAGTGTCTTCCTGGCTGTGGCAATTTTGCCAAGGGTCAGTTCGGCAAAGCCTTTTCGAATCAGGGCGTTTGGAAGATAGAAAGCGGGGGAATTCTGGTACGACAAAGTCGCGACGGCCTTGCGGTACGTCTTCAGTGCGGTACCCATGGCAAGGTCCCCGGATTCGATGTCGCCAAGAATCGTCAGCGCCCACCCCTGTAGGAAGCGGCCATTAACAGGGTTTTCACCCTTAACGCGTTTAATGGGTTTCCAGAGCAGATCGAGCGCCGCCCGCGCCGACGCTGATCGGCCGTACTCAAGTAATTGTGAAATCCCGGCAAGGCAGATATCAAGCGACGGCCCCAGCATTGCTGGATCGCGGCCATTTTCGATGGTTTTGGCAAGTCGCTTCACTTCCCTGGCGTAACCGACCCGATCATTGTCCGTCTGCAGATTGGCCAGTCGAATCTTAACTTGCTCCAACTTCGCGGCGCCAACCGCCAGCCCCTTGTCCGTCTTAATGTCTGTCATGCGATTATGCCCCTATCAGGAATTCACCATTTGATGGCCGCCGAATCATGTTGTGTCATCTGGTTCGTCAAGTCATAACAGCTTGCCAAGGTGGTGACAAGACCATTTTCTTGTCGGTCGCTGATCCCGAAAGAAATCCCGCTTAGATCTTTCAACTCCCCAGTAGGTACCCTGGTTGCCAACATTCACGGAGGCAGGAATGGCAAGAAGGGACATGGATGCGGTTGATTCACAACTGCTTGAACGGGCAAGGGGAACGTTGCGGCATTCGCGGTTCGTCAGGCATGACGGGGCCGGGGGCGGTGACAGTGGCGCTGCCAGGGGTGGCGACGCGGCCGGTGGCGGGGAGGATGCCGGTGCCAACGCCGGTGCCGGACCCATAACCGGTCGCCTGGTCAGCTTTTCGGTCATCGAAAGAACCGACAAAAACACGGTGACGGCAGACCTCGATTGGGGGCAGGCTCCGACATGCACTTGTACCAGCTACTGGACGGAAGTCCGGCTGGGGCGCGGACCCTGGTGTCGGCATGTGGTCGCGGTGCTTGTGAAAGAGGAGGAACTGAGATGCCAGTTGATAGATCTGCTGCTGTGAACATTGATGACGAAGACGGGGCCGATTTCGCCGAAGTTACGGATAACTGCGCCGAACTCGCCGATGACCGCGCCGAAGTCATGGACGATGCCCCTGAAGCGCCCCTTCCTGATCTGACTGGCGACCCGGTCAGGCCCGACGGTTATTCGTACGACGAGCTTTGCCCGATGGTTGAAGCCCTTCTGCTGGGCGGGCTGTCCGTGCTGGTACGCGGCCACCCCGGTGTCGGCAAGTCGTCGCTGGCGAAGGAACTTGCGGCCCGGATGGAACTGCCGATGATCGATATCCGCCTGGCACAGCGCGACCCGGCCGAAATTGCCGGAGTGTATTACCCGGATGCCGATCGCACCTGCATGTCCCTGCTGGCCCCGGACTGGGTGCGGCAGGTCTGCGAAAGGCCGGGTTTTGTATTCCTGGACGAAATCAATGCGGCCGTGACCAAACTGCATCAGGCGGCCGCATACCAGATTGTGCTCGAGCGCCGAGTCGGCCCGTTCGTGTTCCACCCGGGGACGGTCGTGCTGGCCGCCGGCAATCTGGAAGAAGACAACGCCATCGTGTCGCCAATGTCGTCGGCGCTGGCCAACCGGTTCGCCCACTTCACGATGCGCGTGGACGCCGATTCGTGGATGCGCTGGGCCAGCCGGGCCGGGATTGACGACGCTGTCACCGCGTACATCGGCAGGGGCGGCGAAGGCGTGCTTTATGACCGCCGCAGGGACGCCATGGTGTTTCCGTCGCCCAGGACGTGGGAGATGGCCAGCCGGGCCCTGACCGGGGCGCGTCCGGGCGATCGCCGCAGGGTCGTGGCCGCGTGTGTCGGAATCGACGCGGCCGAACGGTTCAGTTCGTTCCTGACGATCTTTGAACGGGTCGATCCCGGTGCCGTGATCCTGGATGGCGAGCCGATGCATTTCAAGACGCCGGCGAACAAGGATCCGTCGTTTGTCCACGCGGCGGTCCTGACGGTGGCGGACTGGCTCGCGCGCAGGCCTGACGTGCCCGAAGCCGCCCTGCCGAACGTCGTGCGTTTCCTGCGGTCATCCGGCCTGGACCCGGAATTCGCCTTCCTGTTCCTGCGGCGCCTGAAGGGCTCCGGACTGCTGACCCGCCTGCGGGCCGTGCCGGAATACCGCATTCTGGCGGCCGATCTGGCATCCATCCATATCGGGCTGACGGGGGGCAAATGATGGCGCCGCCAGCCAGTAAACAGCCTTCGCGGGACGAAGTAATCGCCAGGGAGAAGCGGCGGACCGCGGCCATCAGGATGCAGTTGACTGTCAATCACCCGTTCTGGGGATACCTGCTGATCGAAACCGAGCTTATCCCGGCGGTCGAACTGCCGTCGCTGGCGGCCACGGACTGCGAACGCCGCATCTGGTACAACCCGACGCTGACCCAGTACCTGACGCTTGACGAACTGGGATTCGTAATGGCCCACGAGGTCGGCCACATCGTGCTTCAGAACCTGGAACGACGCCGCGGTCGCAAGGCGTCGGTGTGGAACGCCGCCTGTGATTATGCCGTGAACCGCATCGTCGCGGCCATCACCGACCCTGCAGACGGTCTGCCGCTTTACACGCCGCCGGTTAAGTTTTTGCCGACGGTGGGCCGAATCGCGCCCCTGCTGAACCCGGACTTCGATGAACTGACCACGGAAGCCATCTATGAAGAACTGCGCGAAAACCCGATGTGGGACGACTCCGAGCACCTGGTGGAAGTGGACCTGTCATTCGGGGAAGCAGGGCCGGTTCGTCTGGACCGACGCCCCGAGTCGTACGACATCCATGTGCCGGCGGACCAGGCGGGTGGGGATGCCCGGTCGGGCGGAAATGGAAGCGGCGCCCAGGATTCCCCGGTTTCCGGTCCGGTCGCCCGCGCTTTCCAGTACGCCGAACGGTGCGACAGTCCGGGGTATATACCCGGCGATCTTCGCCGCTTGATGGGCAGTCAAATGGCCGGGGTCAGGGAAGAAACCTGGCAGGCGGCATTTCGCAGGATTGTCGAAAGCAGTCTGGGTCGCGACGAGTACACACTGGCACGCCCGCACCGCCGCTGGCTTGACCAGGGGTTCATCGTGCCCGGTCTGCGCCGCGACCCCATGCCTTCGGTGGTTATTTCCCTGGATACGTCCGGAACCATGTCGCCACGACATATCGCCGAAGTCTGCGCCGAGATACGCCCGGTGCTGGCGCGTTGCGGCGATGCGGTCCTGCTGGTCCACGACGCCGTCATCCAGGAGGTCGTCAGGGGCAATCAGGCCATCCTTGCGTGGCTTGAAGCCGGCTGGACCCGTGGCGGGGGCGGCACTGACCATTGCCCTGTCTTTGACTGGATCGCCAGGGCCGCCATTGACCCCGACCTGTACGTCGGCCTGACAGACTGCGCCTCGCTGTACCCCGAAGTCCCGCCCGCGTACCCGGTCGTCTGGGTCACGCCCCGGGCCTCCAACTACGGCATTGCCCCCTGGGGCACCCGCCTGTGGGCCGATCCGTTTTGATGGCCCGCCGCACCTTTTGTTGCGGCGAAATCTGCATGATCAAAAGCGGTTGTTTGAACTTTGTGCCTGGATTCCAAAGATTTCCCGCTTAGATCTCCAAACTCCCCAGTAGAAGCACTGGATGAACTCAAAACCACAGGAGGTAAATATGAGCATCCAGAACGAAACAGCGGCCCTGAACGTGAAACCCTTTGCGACTGATCTTGAGTACCTGACCGCCGAACTGGCGTGGGTGCATGCCCGCACCAGGCGGATCGAGGCGAGCCAGTTGACGCTGGAACAGGACCCGGTGCTTGCCAGGGTGCAGTCGGGCCGGATTCGGGCGGTGTACACCGACGCCACGGCGAGCATGGCCGGCCAGCTTGCCCGGGAAGAGGAGACCATCAGGCAGGAAATCGACGCGCGTCTGGCGCTGAACCGCGCGGATGGTCCGGGGCTGGGGCTGGATCGACTGTGCCTGGAACACGGCCTGGGGCAGTTTGAAAGGGCCGCACTGCTGCTGGCGACCATCCCGTGTCTTGGGTACCCAATGATGGAAAGCCACGTCATGCCTCTGCGGCCGCGCTACAGCTCGACGACCATCGATGCCGGCATCGTGTCGCTGTTCCTGGAACTGGACATGAAGGGTGGTCTGGAAGGCTTGCTGTCCCTTTTGCCCGATGCGCCCCTGCGCAAAGCCGGGCTGGTGGCGCTGACCTATGAGCCCAGGACGCCCGCCTCGGTCCTTGACGCCGGGTTCGAATTGACTGGCAAGACCCTGGCCGCCATCACCGGCATTCCGGGCTTCGCCGGCTTCGCCGATCCCGATTTGCTGCCCGATGTCGATTGAAGCCGCCGTCCCCCTGGGTTGATAGTGTCGGACGCCTCGGGTAAATTGCCCCAACAGGCAATTCAACCGGGGAACCATTCATGAATGGCGGTACTTCGAAAACCATTTCAGTCAAGGACATCCTGCAGCAGTGTTCCGGGTGGGGAGTTCCCCATTTCCAGCGCGGAAGCGTGTGGAGTACCGACAATGTCTCCCGTTTGCTTGAATCGCTCTATCACGACACGCCTTGTGGAAGCATCATCCTGTGGAAGCAGCACCGGACTGAATTTGGGGTTCCGCTCGTTTCAGACGGCAAGAAAGCCGGTTTCGGTTACCTTATTGTGGACGGGCAGCAGCGGACCCGCAGCCTGGTCGCCGCATTCGATGGATGCAGGCTGGATTGGGGCAAAGCAGGCAATGATCGCCCGGCCCCCGGAATCCAGTCCGGCGAAAATGCCGCTACCGAAACCGATGTCGAGGAAAACGGCTCCCCGGCAGTTGACAACCAGTCTGAAGGATCAACCAGGAAGTACTGGTCCATCAATCTGGATCGCGTCCCCGAATTCAGGGAAATCCTGAATCCCGAGGCCAAGGCACTCCAGGCGCCCCTTTTCGTTCTGGTGGAAGACCTCGTCGAATTCAACGCGTGGAAGGCAAGGCGACAGGAAGAGGCCGTTAGCAAAGGGAAAAAACCGCAGGTTCTTTTCAACAAGCCGCACATCAACCGTTCGCTGCCCCTGAAGTTATTCTTCGGCAATGAAGACGCATTGATCGAGGCATTGCAGGCAAGGCTGGCTCAAAACAAGAAAGTCGATTCAACCGGTGTGGACATTTCAAAAGCTGTCGATGCTTTGCGGCGCAGAATCAATGGTATGGCCGATCGCAGGTTTTTCGTCAGTACGCTCAGAACCGGCAGCCTCAGTGAAGTGATTGACGTCTTCATTCGAATCAACAGCGGGGGACGACCCGTCGATGAGGAAGAACGCGCCTATTCCCAGTTGCTGCGCGTGTACGATGGAAGAAGCGGGGCCAGGAAATCAGGGGCCGATGGCGAACCGAGGACCGCGGATGGATGGATAAACGAAATCTTCCAGTGCGTTCACGGCGGGTTGAATTCTGACGACGGAAAAACCGATCTGGCCGAACGCGACCAGATGCTCGCAAGGGCGAACGAAAGATCGATTGGTTTCAAGTTCTTCCTGCGGACATTCATCCTGGCGGCGTCGTATCACGCCCGGGCCGGCATTTCGCGCAAGGCTTTTTCATTCAATGTGCTGTACGAACCTGATTTCCTGGGGGCGATTTCGGACGGTAAGGACAAGGTTGTCTGGCGCGAGACGCGCGATGTGGTGGTTGCCATAGCTGAATTGCTTCGCACCGAACTTCATCTGGATTCCTTCGTTTTCCTGCCCGGCGCGCGTGTCCTGTGGCCAGTGATGATGGCGCTTGTCAGGTTCCCGGGCATGATGGATGGGCGGGGCACCCGGGAAGCCAGGGTCAGGGACGGATACAGGAAGGCGCTCGCGCACGTCATCCTGAAGCTGATTCTTTCGAATCCGGCTGATCGCTGGCTCCTGGAGCAGGTCGTCTTCACCGCGGGCGTCAGGACGTCGGCGAAAGATTGCATCGACGGACTGGTTCAGGCTGTTGAATTCAAGAGATTTGATTCCATGCTCGATGAAGCCTTGAAGGAATCCAATTCGTTGCTGAGCACCCCCGTCCTGATCCTTTATGGCCTTGAGCGGTCAAGGGGTGCACGCGATTTCAGCTACGGAAATTACTATTTCAAGAATCACGAACTGTTTAAACGCGCGCCTCGTCCGATCGACAGGAATTGCGGTCCCGAAAAGCAGCATATCGTGCCGTATTCGTTGCTCACGCAGGCGTACGGTGTTGATTCGGGCGGCAGGGTCAGCTCGCACCCCATCAACAACATTGGAAACCTCACCTACCTGTCACATGACATGAATGGCCTGGACGGATTGGGTTCGACGCCGCTGGATTTCACCGGTGAGGAGCAGGGCAATCTGGACGCCCACTGTCTTGGGGCCGATTCGTTGGGGATCTACCGGGAAATTCAGCCGCTTCTGAATTGGGATATGTCGATAGGCGCCAACAAGGAGTGTTTGAAGAACCTTTTCGAAAAATGGACCTTCGCGCGGCGCCAGGACATCAGGCGCGGATTCGTGGCGTGGCTGAACGCGCTGAAGTTGGGATGGGTTGATTCGGACGCACGCAAGGGTGACGGCATGTCACGGATCGAGCCGGAGGCACCAAAGCTGATGGGGGCCGCGGGATCAGCCGATCTGGAATATTTGATCCGGCAGATTGATCTGGACAACCGGATCGAGGACGAGTTGATCACGTTGTTTGGGGACTTCGGTTGGCATCTTGCTGGCAGTGACAAATCCAGCATCACCTTGTACTGGAAACACAGAAACAGGCAGTGGATTAAAAAAGTCAGGTTGGACAAGCAGGGATTGGCGGCTGATATCAACGGAATCCCGCAAGCAGTTCAGTTCGAGCCTGGCCTGGGTGTGACGGCGGCATTTGGCGAGTTTGTCCGGCAGATTCAGAAATGCCAGCAGGAGGCCAAGGATTACGCCCATCGCAAGGACGAGGAAAAGGAAGCCAGGAAAGCTGGTATCCCGCCCACATCAGATCTTACGCCCACCTGAAAATCATGGAGCGGTGCCGTTCCAGCAGGGCCTGGTCGGGCCGGAACCTGCGGGGAAGACGGATGGGTGTGCCGGCGTATTCGGACAGCAGGCGGACGTCGTCGGGGGATTCGCGGCGCAGGCGCGGGGAAAGGACGACGCGGAAGTCGGTGTCGAGCGTGATGAGGCCCTTGTCGAAGGCGCGGTCGTGGAGGGCGTTCAGGCAGAGTCCGTTGCGCGGGTTCATGCGGTTGGCCGCGTCCTCGGCCCAGGGGACGATGTGGCTGGCCACCAGCAGTTCCCTGACGGGCAGGCCGGTGATGCAACAGCGTTCGTCGTATGAAGCCATGATCATGTCACGGAAGAACTGCTGGTTGACGCGCGTCCTGACCACCGCTTCACGGGTCAGGCCCTGCGGCATGACGTCGGGGTTCCGCATGTGAATCCGACCGAACGGCGTCCTGCAGTACACGTTAATGGCCAGGATCAGTTCATCCCTGGTCCAGGGTTTGCGCTTCGTGTCGTTCATCACCGCTGCCCGGCGTCCAGTTTCCCCGATGGTCGCACCAACCAGGCGTCGATTTCAAGCGGGCCACGGCCGTTGGCGCCGGCTCTTCACCGAAACGGAACCACGCCCCGGTCCGATACACGTCGCCGTGTGGCCTGAAAAATCAACACATTGACGGTGATGCGATGAAGATGGGGCGGAAAGGCGGGGCTTCCTGGACAGTGAGGGGCGCAGAGACGGAAACGCCGTCAATGCCACGGGCGGCAGACGATGCGCTGTTCGGGCGTGTGGCGGCGATACTTACGCAGGCGCGCGCGAACGTGGTGCGGGCCGTCAACCACAACATGGTCGCGGCGTACTGGCTGATCGGCCGCGAAATCGTGATGGATCTGCAGCGCGGCGAGTCCAGGGCGGGGTATGGGGATTTTTTGATTAAGGATCTCTCAGACAGGCTTGTGGCATCGTTCGGACGTGGATATTCGGTGACAAACCTCAAGGCATTCAGGTACTTTTATCTGGCGTTCAGTGATCGGATGGCCGGAGATGCCCCGATTGGGCACCCGCTGGGTGCCCAATTCACAATCAGGCTTGCTCCTGAGCTGACATGGTCGCATTACCGGGCGTTGATGCGTGTCGAGTCGATTGCTGCCCGTTGTTACTACGAGGCTGAGGCGGCATCCTCTGGCTGGTCCAAAAGGGAACTCGAACGCCAGATTCACACGCAGTGCTACGAACGTCTGGTATCAACGAAAACGAAGCGGGCCGGGACCAGCAGCTTGATAACCCCTCAAACAGAATCTGCCCCTTGTTACTCGCCTGCCTCGCCAAAGCCATTCGACACCATGAAAGATCCGTACGTTCTGGAATTCCTGGATATCCCCGACCCGGCTGCGATGCATGAAAGCGGCCTGGAAGCCGCAATTATCGGGCATCTGCGTGACTTCCTGCTGGAGCTGGGCAGGGGATTCGCGTTTGTGGCCCGGCAGAAGCGGTTGTCTTTTGACGACGAACACCTGTATGTGGATCTGGTCTTTTACAGCATCCCGCTGCGGTGTTATCTGCTGATTGATTTAAAGACGGGCAAGCTGACGCACGCCGATGTCGGTCAGATGGACGGTTATGTCCGTATGTTCGACGACCTGCTGGTGGGCCCCGAAGACAACCCGACCATCGGGCTGATCCTGTGTACCGAACACAACAGCGCGGTGGCCCGTTACTCGGTGCTGAACGATCGCCGCCAGATTTTTGCCAGCCGTTACGTCACCTGCCTGCCGACCGAGGCCGAACTTGCCGCCGAAATCCAGCGCACCCGCGCGCTGATCGAAACGCGCCAAGAACAGGCGTGGACAGGGGAGACGGAGCGGAAGGTGCAGGCGGGAGAGATGTCGGAGACGCCGGGCGGCGGTGTGGAAAAACCGCGAAATCACCGTCCGTAATTGGTGGCGGCGGCGGCGAGTTCTGACCGGACGGCGGCGACCAGTTCGGGCGGTTCCAGGACGGTGGCGGCGCTGCCCCACGACAGCAGCCAGCGGGTGACTTCAAACAGGTGGCGGGTTTTGAAGGTCATGACCAGGGAACCGTCGGGTTCATCGGTGAACTGCTGGGACGGGTGCCAGTCGCGTTCGCGGACGTACGGCGCCTGGTCGCTGCGGAAGCGGACACGGACTGTCAGTTCGTCGCCGCCGATCATGATCCCGAAGTGGTTGCGCCACAGGCCCTTGAAATCGAAGTCCTTCGGCAGGACGAACCTGTCGTCGGAAACGCTGGCCCCGCGGATGCGGGAAATGGCGAACACGCGCAGGGCGCTTTTCAGGTGGCAGTGCCCGACGACGTACCATTCGCCGCGGTATCCGACGATGTGGTACGGATCGACCCGGGTGCCGTACGGCCCGTCATGCCCCGGAATCCGGTACGAAATGTCCAGGGTACGTCCCAGGCGCAACGCGACAAAGGCCATCTGCCAGGTGTCGGGATCGATGGTGGTGGTCGCTTCCGGGAAAATGGAAACGCGGTCGTCCATCAGCGCGGGAAAGACGGAAACGTTGTCCGGAAGGTACGCCTGGATCTTTGTGAACAGCGAAGCCAGGTGCGAATGAATCGGCGTGTTTTCGTACTGCCGCAGGACCTTTTCGGCCAGGCACAGCGCGAAAAGATCCCCTTCGGACATGCGCACCGCCGGAACCATGAAGTCCGGTTCGGAATAACGGTATCCGTGCCTGGCGCGGTCATAGACGATTGGCGCGCCCATTTCCCATTTCATGAATTCGATGTCGCGCTGGATGGTCTTGGGGCTGGTTTCCCATTCGGCCGCCAGCGACGTGCAGTTCGGCAACGATTCACCCGCGTATCCCTCGCGAAGCCGCCGGTCGATGAACAGAAGCCTGCGGTACTGTGGTTTGAATTTCGCCATGCCAACCCCGACCATGCTTGAAAAGTATCGGACATATAGCGGCCGATACCCATTGATATACCCCAGTTTGCCCAGTTTCGCTTCAGTATTCCGGACGCCTGGCAACAATTTTTTGACCATCGGACATCATCTGACCGATACCCCCGCCTATCATCAGGAACAGTCGTGCGGGGAATCCATTATGGACAAGACATTGACGATTGATTTCAGGGCCAGGGATCAGCGCTTCATGCGGGCCGCCGGGGACGTCCTGAAACGGTACCGGATTGACCGGCTGGAACAGGCGGATCCGGGCGACCCGGTGCGGTTCAGGATCCGGGGCGGCCGCAGGGAATACACGGTGACGGTTGATCCGCGGTGGGCGTCGAAACCGGCATGCACCTGCCCGGACGCGGCGCAACTGGGCGGCCTGCAGAACGCCGGATACTGCAAGCACATCATCGCGGTGCTGATTCGGGAAAAGGCACTGCAGTTTCAATTGCTGGAAATCCTGCTCTAGGGCGGGTCAGGGGGTATGAAATGGCGAATGGAAGGGATCAGGCGCGGGCGTTACCGCGTGACGAAGGCTACAACTACCTTGAGTTGAAGGAACTGGTGGAACACACGCTGGGGGCGGGGGTTTCGGTGCTGGTTCGCGGCCACCCCGGCGTCGGCAAATCGACACTGGCGGCGGATGTGGCGGCCGGGATGGGCCTGCCCCTGGTGGACATACGGCTGGCCCAGCGCGACCCGGCCGAACTGGCGGGCGTGTATTTCCCGGACCGCGAACGCAGGGAACTGGCTCTCTTTCCGCCTGACTGGGTGAAACAGGCCTGTGAAACCCCGGTGATGGTTTTTCTGGACGAAATCAACGCCGCTGTCACCCGCCTGCACCAGGCCGCCGCGTACCAGATCGTGCTGGAAAAGCGTGTCGGCCCGTTCGCCTTCCACCCGGGCACGGTCGTGATGGCCGCGGGCAACCTGGAAGAAGACAACGCCATCGTCAGTTCGCTGTCGTCAGCCCTGTGCAACCGGTTCGCGCATTACGTCCTGCGCGTGGATTCACGCGCTTGGCTTGAATGGGGAAGCGACGCCGGAATCGACGAAGCGATCCTGGCGTACATCGGGCGGCATGGCGAAGAGGCTCTGTACGAAAACACCGGCGACCACGCCTTTGCCACGCCGCGAAGCTGGGAAATGGCCAGCCGCCTGATGGCCGGCGCACCGGTCGAAATACAGAAAAGGCTGATCGCGGCGTGCGTCGGGCTGGGTGCCGCAGAAAAGTTCGGCAATTACCAGCGGATTTACCAGAAGGTGAACGCGAAGAAGATCATCGAAAAGGGCTTGCCGATGGATTTCCGCAGCGGTCGCGAGGCCGAGCCGTCGTTCATTTACGCGGCCGTTTTCGCGGTTGCCGCCTGGCTGAATAGCTCCGACACCATCGCCGACGAGCACCTGCCGAATGTCGTGACGTTTGCCAGATCTCCTGGGCTTGACCCCGAATACGTCTTTCTGTTCCTGCGGCAGATCAAGCGGCACCCGAACCTGCTGGACCGCCTGAAAACGCTGCCGGAATACCAGGCGCTCGCAGCCGACCTTGTCGCGCTGCACATGGGGTTGTACCAATGAAGGGAAAGCCGGACAAGCAGGCTGGCGCACAGAGCGGCGTCCTGACCGACCCGATGGACGACATCCTTGCAGCCGAGGCGCGGCGCGTTTCGTTCGTGCGGATGCAGATGCTGCAGATGCACCCGTTCTGGGGGTATCTGCTGCTTCAGATGAAACTGGTTCCGGCGCCGTCGCTCGAATCCTTCGCCGCGACGGACTGCCTGCGCCACATCTGGTACAACCCGTTTTTCACCAGCCACCTTTCGATGGCCCAGTTGGGGTTTGTCCTGGCGCACGAAGTCGGGCACCAGATCTTCGCCAGCGAGGATCGGCGGCGGGGCAGGTCGCACTACCTCTGGAACTGCGCCACCGACTTCGCCATCAACCGCATCGTGGCCGAGATCGAAAATCCGGCCAGGCCCGGTTCGCCCTTGTATGAATCGCCGGATGGCGACATCCCCGGGCTGGGAACGGTCAGGATTCTTCTGGACGCCCGGTGGCGCGGGATGATCGCCGAGGCCATCTACGAATACCTGGCGGCCGAATCCCTTGTGCCGCCGGTGTCCATCACAATCCACCTGTCCGGCGCGGACGGCGAGGGCTTTTGCGTCCCGAACCTGACCGACCACGGCGGGGGAATCGACATCCACCTGCCTGAAAACCTTTCGTCCGAACAACGCCAGGAACTGTTCGATCGCCTGGCTGGGGCCCTTGAAACCTGGCAACGCCAGGACGGCGCGGGCAACATCCCCGGCAATCTTGTCAGGGAAATCCTGGACCGTGGGCGGCCCTCCGTTCCGTGGCAGAGGGTGTTCCGGCAGTTCGCAGGGCAGGCGGTTGCAAAGGACGATTACAGTCTGTGTCACCCGAACAAGCGTTACATGGAACACGACCTGCTGGTGCCGGGCCTTTATTCTGAAAAGGTCGGCCAGGTCGTGGTTTCGCTGGATACGTCCGGCAGCATGACCGAAGCGGATCTGCAGGCGGTCGCGGTCGAACTGAACGCATTGCAGGCGCAGGCGGTCGATTTGACCCTGATCGTCGCGGACGCGCAGATTCAGCAGGTCGTTGGTCCCGACAGCATCGAAAGGTTCCTGAAGGCCCGAAAATTCCGGGGGGGCGGCGGCACCGACCATCGACCGGTATTTGACTGGATTCGCGACGCACGTCTGCGGCCAGACCTGTTCGTGGGCCTGACCGACCTGCAGACCTGTCTTCCGGACCGGCGACCGCCATTTCCCGTGCTGTGGGTCGTGCCTGCCGCCAGCAGGGCCACCGCCCCCTGGGGCCGTGTCATCAGGGTGAACACATGAACCTGCACAAACACCATCCGACGAAAAACCCGCATGCCAGCAAATGGGCGGCCCGGCCGGTGGCCCATCCCGCTGGGCCGCGCAAGGGCGACCTCTTCTTTGTCCAGGGCGAAATGCGGCACTGGGGCGATGTCTTCACGATACGTCAGGTGAACCGGCGCAGTTTTTATTATTACCGCTTCGGGATGGGGAGTGATCCCGGCGCGACGCTGCGACGGCTGGTGGTCGAATGGGAACAGTGGATTGACGAGCTTTTCGAAAAGGGATTTGTCTTCTGCAACGGCATTCCCGTCCTGCCGCCGGCGCGGTTGACGCCTATGGCGCCTGAAGGCGCCGCGGAATGCGAAAGGCGCAAGCGGATCGACCAGGCGGTTGAACAGGCCCGCCTGATGGTCCTGGAATCGCCGGTCGGCGAACCGGTCCGTGAAGGTGATGAAAATCGGTTCGCCGTGACTTGCGGCGACGGCCCTGCCGCCACGGTATTCGTCCCGGACGACTCCGACAAGCCGGTCAGGTGTTCCTGCACCATGTCGCGAAACAGTCCGCTGGATTCGGGCGGCACCGCCACTGCATCCTGCCAGGTTGGTTCGCCCGGCCCCGCCGGCCCCGCCGGCCCCGCCCGCCCCGTCTGCCCTGCCTGCCCTGCCAGCTCCGCCAGCCCTGCAGATCCCGCCGGATCCCCCATCCCCTGCCGCCACATCTTCGCGGTGCTCGTCGGCCGCGCCGAACTGGCGCACCGTCTTCTGGAATTTCTTCTGTGACGGCGGGTGTCGGTGTGTCCGGTGCGGCGGTGTCGCCTGAACGAAATTTCAGGAACTACGCTTAGATCCGCGAACTCCCAAGTTGAAGTACTGGATGAACTCAGAACCACAGGAGGAAAAAATGAGCATCCAGAACGAAACAGTGGCCCTGAATGTGAAACCGTTTGCGACCGATCTCGAGTACCTGACCGCGGAATTCGCGTGGATACAGGCCCGCACCAGGCGGATCGAGGCGAGTCAGTTGGCGATGAACCAGGCCCCGGCGCTGGCGAAGATGCAGTCGGCAGGCATGTGGCCTGCTATTACTGGTGATTAGGGTTCAGCTTTCCGAGCCATGTGCGGATCGTGTCGCAGGCCTCGCCGAGAGGGATTCGTGGTCCCCAGAACATCGGTGCGATCCTGGCATACGCCCGGGCGATGGCGGTGGCCTTGTCCGAGTCGGTAAGCACGAGGGCCGGTTCATCCTGGCGGGGAAACTCCGCGATATCCTTTCGATTAAGCATGTCCAGCACCAGCGCCATCGTGGTCATTCCCATGTCAGGCAGGCTATCTTCGGCGCGGATGATCTGCGCGGCGTCCTCGTAGTGTCGGACGAAGGTGTCCGGCTCCATGTCGTCGCGGCTATATCGTCGCGCCATGGCGTCGAGCTTTTCAAAGAGGGTGACCATGGGATGGACGCAACGCACGTCCAGCGGTCGATTGTCTTCATATTCGTCGAGCAGGTTCAGTTGAACGAGTTGGGCGTGCACGAAGGAGTCGAGCGGCCTTCTGACGCAGGGCACAACGCGTGCGTGGCCGACTTCAAGCCGTACGAAGGGACTCATGGTCTGGCTGAGTTCGGCGAGGAGCGCACCGGGGTAGCGAGCCAGATAGTCGGCGCTGCGTGCCTGCCTGTCGATCCTGGTCGTGTCCCGTTCCACTTTGACGTCGGGCACCACGAGAGTGGCGGCGAGAGCGTCGTAGAAAGCGCGGCGTTTATCCACCGGCCCCTTGTTGGTGCTGGTCCAGTTTGTGATGTCGGGCAGGGCGTCGACCGTTCCGCGCTCGACCATCAGGTCGAGGTCCTCGGAAAATCGCTGGATCAGGCCGAATCCCTTGGAGAGGGATGTGCCACCCTTGAACCAGATGTCGAGGCCGGTTCGGTGGATCGCCCACAGCGTGTGTGTGACCCAGTAGTCCTTTTCAACGAGCGCCGCGGCGATCCCGGTTGACCGCGCCACGATCTGAACGAGTTGTGGGAATTCCGGATCCTGGTGAATGAAATTCATCACGGTTCATCCGCTTTTTGCAAACATCGCCCGATCAGTTCGATTGTGGTCTTGGTGCCGTACTCTTCGGCCATCGCCCGCAGACGTTTCTGATTCCATCGTTGATGTTTCAAAGTGGCGACCAGTCTATCCTCCAGTTCGGCGGATGAAACACCGGCCATGTCGTGATGCTGCAAAAGGTCGATGATGTACCACTCGGGCGTCGGTTGTTCGGGAAAATAGACTCTGCGCAGGAGGAAACGGCGACCGTCGAAGATGAATTCGCCGGTCCGTCTGTGGTTGTAAACAAGTGTCGCTGCGAACATCGCAGTGGTGCCGAGTCCCAGGGCATTCCATTTTGGCGGTCCAGTGATCACGAAGGTGTCACTGCCAAGAAAGCCGCGCAGGAGTTCATCATCGGACGGTGGGGCCTGCCCAAAACGGCTGTCCAATGGGGCGTAAAACAATCCATGGGCTGCCTGCTGCAGCTTGCCTTCGCGAACGAGGCGGCGCGCAAGCCGTGTCGGGTTCTCGCCGAAGCAGCGAAGTTCCCGGGTTCGATACGTTTTTCCGGGTTCCAGCTTTGGTTGTGCGGCCAGGCTCACGGCATCATCCGTCAGAAATCTACCGTAAAAAACATACAGTGTTCGGGTTTGCGTGTCAAGGCCATGTGAGTCATTCAGACTGGTTGCAGCGGGGGCTTTCCTGATGGTTGTCAGCAGCCCGAACTACCTGGCAAGCCGTTCCGCGATCAGGTCGGCCAGGGCTTCGAGTTCGTTGTAAAGGGGGACTTTTTCTTCCATGCCATGACCGGCGGCGTCTTCGATATGGGCCTGGGCTGCGTCCAGGTCGTTGTCGGGGTTGCGCCCCTGGGCGAACCCGCGGATGGTCATCACCCGCCCCCGCAGTTCCGGATGTTTCCGCAGCAGGCGTTCGACCATCGGTAATTCGGCGACCAGGATCAGATCAGCCCCGGCGTGCGCCGCCCCGAAAATGGTCGGGCGGTGGCCGACGATTTCGGCTTCGGGAATGCTGTGTTCGCGCAGGAAGCCGCGGCGGAAGTCATGTATCCGCTGGCCCTGGGTGAAGCCAGCCGAGCACAGGTCGGACTGAAGTCCGCGTCGGCGAAGCCTGTCGCGCACGGCCAGTTCCAGGTGGACGCTGCGGCCTTCGTTGTATTCACAGACGAAACAGATGCCGGGGATCCGGGCGCTTTCGCTGTCCGCAGTGACTGGCGTGGCTGACTTCGATGTCGTATTCATGAAACTCCCTCCAGTGCCTTCAAGGCCGCAATCATATCAGGAACCGTCAGACTGGACGCCGGCGGCTGGCAGGTCCGCAGATTTGGGATGTCGTTGTCGGCCGCGACCATCCCGCGTTCCCTTCTGCACCGTCCCACGTCTGCAACCGACAGGATGGCGCCGCGGACGCGATCCAGATAATTGAAATCCCCGGCCAGCGTGCTCCAGCAGTGCATCGCGTGCGCCCCCGACAACGGAGTCCCGACAGCGCAGAACGCATACCTTGTGTCGTTGCCGTCGCGCTCCAGCCAGAAACATTCGTCCTTCCACAGCCAGACAAGGTCCCCCAGAGAAAGCCGAATCGGGCCGACGTAAAGCAGGAACGTTCCACAGCCCGCCACGCGGATGTCGCGCAACTCCGGGGTCGCCAGGATCATGTCGCGATGCCGCATGACCAGGTCGATGTTTTCAAACAGTGTTCGAAGTGATTCGTAATCAGCCGGATCGTTGGAAATGCCGAACTTGACGCGTGACATAAAGGCCCCCTTTTTAGCCATTCAATGCTGGCAATTAGGAATAAATCCACATGCGAAACCCGTGTTTCGCGAAACGGAAGGTATCTGAAAAACTTCGATTTGTCAAGGGGTTATCTGCAATAATGTATGGTCGCGAGTTGGGCGGCGTTTCTGTTTGGCCGTTTTGAACCGTTTCGTCCGTTGCAGTCATTTGACTGTTGCGGTCATGGACAAATTCAGCCCTATCGGTTATAAACTCTCCCATGAAAAAGGAGGCCTATGACTGGAAAAATTGAGAGGGCGCGTGGTTGTCTGCTTGGTCAGCTTGCAGGTGATTCGCTGGGTGGCCTGGTCGAGTTCATGCGGGCGGCAGAGATTCGCCAGAAATACCCGGACGGGGTTCGGGACATGGCGGACGGCGGGACCTGGGGCTCGATCGCGGGTCAGGTTACGGATGATTCGGAAATGGCCCTGGCCCTGGCAAGAACACTGGTGGAGTGGGGAAGTTACGATGCGGTGCATGTTCGTCACGCCTATGTTGATTGGATGAAGTCGGGTCCGTTCGATATCGGGACCACGACCAGTGCCGGTCTGCGCGGCCATCCCAACCATGACAGTCAGGCGAACGGGGCCTTGATGCGAGTGAGTCCGCTGGGGATCTTCTGTGCCGGTCGTGACCTGCAGGTCGCGTCGGACCTGGCGGCCATCGACGCCGCCATCACGCACCCGAATCCGGTGTGTGTCGCCGCGAACCGCCTGTACGTCATGGCGATTGCGTACGCCGTCGAACATGGACCGTCCGCGCAGGATCTGTACGGCAAGATCCTTGAATGGGCCGGGGACTGTGACGTGGACTCGGTGGTTGGCGTGGTGAAGGCGGCCTCGTCGCGCAGGCCGCAGGACTACCAGAGCCAACAGGGTTGGGTGCTGATAGCGTTCCAGAACGCCCTGTGGCAGTTGCTGCATACCACGTCCCTGGAAGAGGGCATCGTGGACACGATCATGCAGGGCGGCGACACCGACACCAACGCCTGTATCTGCGGCGCCCTTCTTGGCGCCGTGCATGGCGAATCGGCGGTCCCCGGCCGCTGGCTTCAATCCCTTCAGTCCTGCCGCCCCGAAGCCGGCCGCCCCGGCGTCCGCCGCCCGCGCCCCCGCACCTTCTGGCCCTGCGACGCCCTGGACCTGGCCGATGCCCTTATCGGGGCAGGTTGATTCTTCCTTCCGTGCTTTTTTGAACTTTTCGATTCGTCAAATTAAGGCGGCTGAAAGGCGGGAAAGGAAAAAACCCTGGCCGAACCCGCTTAGTTTGTGCCGGATTTGAGTAGGGACATTGGTTTGTTCTGTTTTCCGGAGGTCCCATATGAAAGTACCCGAGACCAAGGCCAGGCAGGAGAGGCGCGAAAGACGAATCAAGCGGCGGATGGCTGGGTCGATGAAAATTAGGATTTTGCAGGATTTGTTTGAAAACGGCCCGAATCATGCCGCAGGGTGTGAGACAGTCGGCTTATTCGCTTCCAGGGCCGCGATGGTCGATTCAGGGCTTCCGGTTCTAGACGACGCATTAAAAATACAGGAGGTGCCTATATGAACAAGGACACTTGTGTCCAACGGGTTTCTTTCGCCGTTTCAACACGGAACCTGACCGTGGACGACATTCCGGAACTGGTCGATGACACGGATCCGGAAGGGACCACTGGTCTGGACGACACCCCGGCCCCGAACTCCCCGCTGGAAGCCGACCCAGCGTCGGAACCGGACGACTTTCCGGATCCGGATTACCCCGAACCGGTCGATGTCCCCGAAGAAATCGCCACGTGGATTGAAGAAGAACTGCGCAAGCAGAAGGCCAGGGTGCACGTCGATGATCCGATCCCGAAAGAATTCGACGGTCCTGTGATCAACAAGCCAGCCGCCACCCCGGATGCGCCGTCCGCACCCGAAGACGCCCGGCAGGCCGACTCATCCCAGCCGGACAAGGCCCACCCGGCCCAGCCGGAAAAGGCCCAGCCTGCACCGGCCAAAGCCGCCCAACCTTCCAATGGCCGGTTCGACCTTCCCCCGGATTCGCGCGACGTGCCACAGTCCGATCTGGGCGATCTGTTCAACGATCATGATGAAGGCAATACCAACATCAGGCCCGATATCCGTTTCGTCTGGGACGCCGGGACCGACACTTGGCGTGACCACGCCGGCAGGCCCCTTTCGCCGTTGAAGTATTTCCGCGGCAGATCGGTGTTTTCCCTGCTTGGAATTCATGGCTGCCGTGCCATCGAAGACTACGTCATCGCTGGAATGGCGCTTGGCGAGCCGGTTCTTCTGATCGGCGCCCCCGGCAGCGCAAAGACCGCAATGACCGAGCGCCTGGCATCCGACATGCACCTGCGCTTCTGGGCATACGACGCGTCCAAGGCGATGTTTGAAGACATCGTCGGTTTTCCCGACCCGGCCAGCCTGGGACGCGGTGAAGTCCGATATGTCCCGACGCCCCTGTCGTTGATGGGCAAGCAGTTCGTGCTGGTCGATGAAGTCAGCCGCGCGCACCCCGCGCTGCAGAACAAGTGGCTGGAAATCATCCGGTCGCGGCGCGTGATGGGAATCGACCTGCCGGATCTGCAGATGGTCTTCGGCGCCATGAACCCGCCCGGCCTGGCCGGAACCGTGCCGCTTGACGAAGCCCTTGCCGGAAGGTTCACGTTCCACATCCAGGTGCCCGATATCAATGCGATGTCCGACGGCGAAAGGCGTTCGGTAATCGAGGCCGGCGATCGCAATCCAATCGATTCGGGCGACCGGTCTTCGCGCATCAGGTGGATTGTTCGTGCCGCGCGGGAAGCGATGGCGGCCGTCGAGACGGAATACGGCAGTGTCATCACCACTTATGTGGCCGAACTCTCCCGGTATCTGGCCGGCCGGGACTGGAAACTGGACGGCCGCCGCCAGGGCATGATTCGTCGCGGCCTGATTGCGTATGTGGCGACAAGGTCCCTGTTCATGGAAGGAACTCCATCGCCCGGCAGCCTGTCGCGGATGCTTCGTGTCGGCATCGAGGGTCTTCTGCCGTTCGATGCGGTCGGTCGCGATCTGCCACGCGTCATCCTGGACAGCGCGCATCAATACGCTGGTGCGGCAATGGCCGGCAACGTCAGATCTCTTCCCCCGTCGGATCTCCTGATGGCGGCCGACATGGTCGCCAGGGGCATGGTCGTGCGCGACGGCGACCAGCTTTCGATGCTGGTGACCAGGATCCTGCAGACGCTGGATCGGGCCGGAAGGACGGAAGAGAGGATCAAGGCAGGTGCGGCCCTGCTGATTCTGGGCCTGTCGCCCGAGGCGATGCGGCATCTGCCGATCGAGGCGCGACAGCGTGTGATTGTTGCCTTGGCAGATTCGCTGGAACTTGAGTCCGACAAGGTTGGCGATTTTCTGGACGAGTCGTTCAAGCTGACCGTCGAGGGTCTTGAACCGCAACTGCAGGAACCGGTTGCACGGGTGTCGTACAACATCATTCGTCGGCGTGGCCGTCATCGGGGAAATACGATGGAGTTCGAGCAGGCCGTGACCCTGATGACCAGGTACATCATGGAAGGAGGTGTCGCATGATAGTGAAAGCATTGAAGAAAGTCCTGACGGACCAGGCCGTGATGGGAATGGTGGTGTCGGATGTCAAGGTTCCGATCCAGCTGGTGGTCGGGGCAAATTTGAATGCGTTGGAAATCGGCCAGGTCGATATGGACTGTTTGAACGTGCCGATGCATCTGCGGCACGACTCGGTCCCGTGGATTCCGATGCGTCTTGACACGATGCCGGCCCAGTATTTTGGAAAGCCCGGACTGATCGTCGGCCGCAACTCCGGTGTCGCCCTTGAATACCTGGTCGAGCACTGGGTGTGCGGACAGAACGAGAATATCGACCCCGCAGTGAAGGCCGCGCGTGAAGCACGCGCGAAAGGTGAGCCGTTCCTGCATCTGGTTCAGCGTTTCGCCGTGTCCGAAAGCGGGCGCCGTCACTGGGATGTTGAAGACGAGTCCTCTGAAGCGTTCGTCTGGACCAAGGAGCAGTTCCGGTGTTCCTTTGACCCGATACACGACACGCTTCGCGGCGTCTATACCGCCGACCGGGGCATGTTCGACGGCGAGAAGATGCAGGCGATAGTCGTTGCAAGGACCATCGTTGTCGGCGGCCACAAGCTGTGCGGCTGGGACATGATGGTGATGCCCGACGACAAGGATTCCGGGGCGGTGGTTGTTTCTTCGGAAAGCGGTTGGCAGGCGGGTCCATTCCGCAGGTTGGATCCCGCCCTGATTCAGCGCTTCGACCAGCATGGCCGGCTGGTTGCGATAACGCAGGCGGATATGACCGTCTGGCAGAACTGGGTTGCCAGAATCCTTGTGAAGGTTCCGCGGTCAACCGGCGCCATGGGCAGTGAAATCGACCCATCCTGCCTCGCGGACATTCCTGTCGGCAAGCTGGTGGATGCCAGGTTGCCCGTCAGCATTGCCAGGGACGTCCAGGTGGTTGCCGATCCGGCGGTGGCCCGGGACATCCTGTGCCGTTCATCGCGTGGCTATGTGATTCCAGGCCTGGGTGCGGACGTCCTGCCACCCTCGTTCAAGAAACTGGCCGGCAGGTGGCTGGCGCTCTGCGTGCCGGTTCAATGGATTGGGGCCTCCGGCGGCATCGGGCCGGAACCGCCGGGACCGGTGTCTGCCGATCTGATCAGTGCTGCGTGAAAAGGGCTTTTGAAAAAGGGGGACAAATGCAGGACACCGATTCCATGAACCTTCAGGCGCGCGTGTGGCGGGCGGTCGAGTTTTCGGCCGACCCGGGGGCGCTGGCGATGGCGCTGGACCATTTCATGCCGCAGTGCAGTTTCGGCGTCAGCGACGAAGTTCCGACCGCGCGTATCAGTCGTGCCGGCGATAAAATGGCAATCGAGTTCGGCCGCGCCTTTCTGGCCCGCGAACTGTCTGACGACAGGGACTTCCTTTTCGTCCTGATGCACGAGATCTATCACAACGTGCTGGGACATATGTGCACAAGCCGTGGTGACAGGGTCTCGCGTATTTATCACAACCTGTCCAACATCGCGGCCGACATGATGGTGAATCGTGCCGTCTGCAACAGGTTCTTTCCGGGCGGCGTGCCCCTGCTGGAACGGATGTACGGTCGCGAAAGCCTTCCGGGTGCGTTGCTTGTTCCGCCGGAATTCGACCTGTCGCGCACGCCCGAGGCCCAGGAAAACCGGAAAATAATGTTAACCAGATTCGCGCGGGGCCTGAAGAGGCTTGGCGCGAGCCCGCGCCTGGCAATACGGGTGTGGGGCATCTACAGGCAGGCCTGGTTCAAGGATGCCCCGTATGAACACGTTCTCGAGCGGCTTCTTAATCTGTTTGGGGCCATTGACCCACTGGCGTTGCCGCCCATCATCCTGATCGGCAGTCATGACGGGCCTTTTGGGGGGCTCGGGGACATCCTGGGGATGGAAGGGGACGAGAAAGGTCCGGCGGGCCAGGGTGGGGACATTGAAGAGGAGATGGTCGAGGTCGATAAGACGGTTTCCTGTCTGGGCGTGGCCGCCGCCCTGCGCCGTGCCCTTGAAACCAATTCGAATCGCTGGCGCATGCAGGATCCGGTTGCATGTCCGGGCGTGGTCTGCACCCCGGGCCGAAGGGACGCGGCGTTCCTGGCGATGGGAAGTTTTCCGGTGTTCTACTCGGCGAACAAGGTCGAATACGAACCGGAGCAGCTTGCCCACGTCTATGTCGATGTGTCGGGTTCGATGGTGCGGGAAATTCCCCACATGTTCGGGGTGTTGGCGCAATCTCGCGAATTGATTGCGGATCCGATACATGAATTTTCAAATGTGATCGAAGACGTGACGATGCACGAATTCAGCCAGGGCGTCTGCAGGACAACCGGGGGCACCGATTTCACCGTGCTTCTGGAACATGCGATCAAAAACAGGTTTCGGCAGATAGTGGTGTTCACCGACGGCTATGCCACATCGGATCAGGCCGTGGTCGAACGCTTCAAGGCGGCCGGCAGAAAACTGCATCTGGTATTCGTTGATTCATGCGCCCATGGCCGCGCCGAATGTGACCTTCTGCCCCTGGCCACCAGCGTCTTCGTGATGTCGTGATGGTCATGCCAGCCAGTCGGCCGGCTCCATGGTGAAGAATTCTTCAAGGGGCAGGCCCTGGCCGCCGACCAGAATCTTGCGGACCGGACCGAATTCCTTTTCGAAGAAGTCGATTCCCGGAACGGCCGCGCGGCGGCGGGTGCTCTTGATTTCAAAGGCGACGATCTTCCCAGATCCGGCCAGGACGTAGTCGACCTCGCGATCGCCTGAAGCCCAGTAGTACAGGGCCGACGCCCCGGCCACCCACGGGCCGTTCGACAGGTGTGCGCCGGCGGCCGATTCAACCAGTCGCCCCCAGGTCTCGTGGTCTTCGCGGATGGCCCCGGTGCGTATCCCGCGGGCCGTGACGACCAGGGCGTTGTTCAGGGCCAGCAGTTTTGGACTGCTTGCCCGCTGGCGGAACTTCTCGCCCGCATACTTGTTCAGTCCGCGAAGAAGGCCGGCCTGTTCCAGCAGTGTCAGGTAATGGCTCAGCGTCGTCGTGTTTCCGGCGTCCTGAAGCTGGCCGACCATCTTCTGGTAAGACAGCACCTGTCCGGAGTAGGCACACCCAAGGTCGAAGAGCCGCCGCAGAAGATCCGGTTTGTCCACGCGGGTCATCTGCAGGATGTCGCGCGACACGGAAGTTTCGACAAGCGAATCCATGATGTATGCGGCCCACCTGTCCGGAGTGTCGATAAGCGGCGCGGCCCCCGGATATCCGCCGAATGTAATCCACGTTTCCAGATTCCATCCGAAGGCGTCGCGCATTTCGGGCCAGGACCAGTGGGTAACCGGAATCAGTTCGAAACGGCCCGCCAGGCTTTCAGACAATCCCTGCCTTACCAGCAGCGGTGAAGATCCCAGCAGCACCAGGCGGATCTGCGTCTTGTCGGCCGAGTCCTGATCCCACAGCCGCTTGACGACGGCGGACCAGTCCGGAATCTTCTGGATTTCGTCCAGAATCAGGACGGCGCCCGTCTGTGCCCCGGCCGCGCGGATTCGGGCGATCTGCCACTGCTGTTCGACCCAGGTCGCACCCTTCAGGATCGGTTCGTCGGCCGACGCATAAATGACGTTGTCCCCGATGGCCGCCATCGCCTGACGGGCCAACGTCGTCTTTCCGACCTGCCGGGGGCCTGCCAGAACCTGTATGAAGCGGCGGGGCTCGGCCAGGCGATCAAGCAGATTCTTCAATATGGGGCGTTCGTACATCAGGGCCCTCCGTGGAATTGCTCAAGACGATGAGTAATTTTACTCAA
>Ga0208459_1001016_pt1 | contig 28011 bp, 14 predicted proteins | sample AD_UKC087_MetaG_FD_184433 | JGI IMG/M metagenome (GOLD analysis project Ga0208459, IMG submission 184433) | Active sludge microbial communities of municipal wastewater-treating anaerobic digesters from USA - AD_UKC087_MetaG (SPAdes) (version 2) | ecosystem: Engineered > Bioreactor > Anaerobic >... | reverse complement strand
TACAAAGCGGTGGATGCGGTGCTGCACCGCACGGTGGCACTCAAACTGCTCAAAGGTGCCCTGCTATTGGATCAGGAGGCGGTGTCCCGTTTTCTAAAAGAAGCCCAAACGGCAGCAAACCTGATCTACCCGCAGATTGCCTGGGTGTGGGATTTGGGGGAACTGGAGGGACGGTACTATCTAGCGATGCGCTATATTGAGGGCCAGGCCTTGGATGTGGTCATGAGAACCCGGAAGATGCTGACTTGGGAGGAGACTCTGGGCTGCCTGGTCCAGATCTGTGATGCCCTGACTTTTGCGCATGCCCGAGGGCTGGTGCACCGCGACATCAAGCCCCAAAACATCATGATCAGCCCCACGGATGGTGCGGTGCTGACTGATTTTGGCTTGGTACGGGCCATGGAGGCGGGTGGCAGCGGCACCCGGACGGGGGCGTTCATGGGCACACCGGCCTATATCGCGCCCGAAATCTGGCGGGGCCAGCCGGTGGGTCCGGCTGCGGATCAGTACTCGCTGGGTTGTGTGCTGGTGGAGATGCTGACCGGAATACAATTGTTTAGGAACACTTCCCCGCATGCCGTGATGTACCAGCACCTCATGGAAGGGCCGCACCTGCCGGAGGTGTGGCCAGCGGGATGTCCGGACGGCCTGGCCGGGGTGGTCCGGAAAGCTCTGGCCCAGCAGCCGGAGGAGCGCCATGCAGATCTGGCAGCATTCAAGGCGGCACTGCTGGAAATTCACCAGACGGCAACCGCGGCAGCCAGCCGGCAGCCGGCCGCGCCCCCCGCCGCGCCCCCCGCCGCGCCCGACTGGGCTGAACGAGCCCGAAATGCCAATCAACGCGGCATAGAGGCTCATAACGCCAAAGACTTCGACCTGGCGATTCAAGAATATAGTCATGCCATCACGTTGGATCCCAACACAGCCATGTATTATCGCAACCGCGGCGTCAGCCACCACGAAAATGGCAAAATCGCTCGGGCACTTGACGATTTCGCCCGGGCACTTGACGATTTCGCTCGGGCCGACGGACCGGATCCCGAGAATGCAGACTACTATTGCCCTCGTGATGATAGCTACGATTATAAAAGTGATTACGACCGGGCGATTGCCGATTACACCTGTGCCATTGAACTGGACCCCAATGTGGCGGACTACTATCGCCAGCGCGGCGTCGTCTACTATGATAAAGGTGATTACGACCAGGCAATTGCCAACTACACCCGTGCCATCGAACTGGATCCCCAAGTGGCGGACTACTATCGCCAGCGCGGCGTCGTCTACGGGAATAAAAATGATCATGATCGGGCGATTGCCGATCTCTCCCGTGCCATTGAACTGGATCCCCAGGTAGCGGACTACTATCGTCAGCGCGGCGCTAGCCACTCCAACAAAAGAGATTATGATCGGGCGATTGCCGATCTTACCCATGCCATTGAACTGGATCCCCAGGTGGCGGAGTACTATTACTTGCGCGGCGTCAGCCACCACTTCAAAGGCGATTATGACCGGGCGATTGCCGATTACACCCGTGCAATTGAACTGGATCCCCAGGTAGCGAACTACTATCACCAGCGCGGCATCAGCCACTCCGACAAAGGGGATGAAGACCGGGCGATTGCCGATTACACCCGTGCAATTGAACTGGATCCCCAGGTGGCGGAGTACTATTTCTCGCGCGGCATCAGCCACTCCGACAAAGGGGATGAAGACCGGGCGATTGCCGATTACACCCGTGCAATTGAACTGGATCCCCAGGTGGCGGAGTACTATTTCTCGCGCGGCGTCAGCCACCACTTCAAAGACGATTATGACCGGGCGATTGTCGACAAAACCCGTGCAATTGAACTGGAATCTCAAAATGGCCTATATTACCATTCCCGGTCCCTGAGTTACCTGGCCAAGGGAAATACGACCCAAGCTGCGGCAGATCAGAAGCGGGCCCGGGAGTTAGGGTACACGGCCTGAGCTTGCGGGGAATGTGACAGGCTTTACCGTGATGCCCGCGGCCGGTTGCCTGGATGTAGTTAATTGCGCCCGTCCCGGACCACCTGCATGAAACCAACAACCATGGTCACCGGCCGCACCCCCACCGCTGCTGGCGGTCAGGATTGCTCCGGAATCGGCCGGCTCCGCCACGCAAAGTTCTCCTGGAGCGGGGCTGGCGCCCCCGGTAGAACACCTAGCACCTGCGCCGCGGCGCGCTCAAGCAGCACGGCATAACGGTCCACATCCAGCGTGCGCGGGTCCAGCCTGCCCGGCAGATCCCAGGCCCGCACGCCCGGTTGCCCCCGCGTGTAAATAAAGCGCACATACTGCCCCGGCTGCAGCGGTGGGTGTCCTGCGGCTTCCAGCTGGGCGGCCGCCCTGGCCGGCTGCGATGGACAGCCGCCACCTGCCCGCGGCGCAGCTACCCGGCGACATACGCTCGCGCCGGACCGATCAGCTGCGGCAAATCCGCGGCGGTGGCGGCTTATGCCAGGATCTCCAGCAGATGAGTCTGTACTCCTGCCACCCAGGGCGGGGTATCGTGTCGCCGGGCGGCAATCCCGCGCAGCTTGACCGAGCTATCGGTGAAGACGCCAAAATAGCAGCTGGCGGTTGCGCACTGCACCTGCACCCGGGAGGGCAGGAAGGCCACCCAGCGGTAGACCCCCTCCAGGGCAATGGGCAAGCCGTTCCGAGCCGCAATTTCTCCGAGGAAAGTATTCAGGTCGCCCGGCGGGGTGCCATCCGGCCGCTGGACCCAGAGCCCGTCCACATACAGATGCAGCACCTGAAACCCGGCATCCTCGGCAACCTGGGTGATGCCTGGCGCAACCTCGGCGAGTCGCGCCGGGCGATTGAGTACCATGAGGAGCGACTGACCATTGCCCGCGAGATTGGCGACCGGCGCGGCGAGGGGTACCGATGGTCGGATTTATCCCTGGGGTGATGAGTTTGACCCCGACAAAGCCAATACCGGAGAAACCGGCATTGGTGGTACCAGCGCCGGGGCTGCTTCCCACCCCTACTCTCTGGCTGTTCTGCTGTTGTTATGAAAGCCATAAATCAACTCTCCGTAGCCGCGCTGCCAGCTTTAGCCCTCATGTATAATTATCTCATCTCATCTCCAGGAGGGGCGCATGCCTGAACAACGCGGCACTGCCGGAAAATCTGCTCGTGATATGGCGGATAAGCGGCGTAGAACCATTCTCTGGATTGCCTTGGGCTTGCTGATTGTGACAGTCATCGGCTTTGCCCTCATTATGAAGAGCAAAACATTAGGGCTTAGTGGCGGCGTGGTGATCGGAATACTGTTCTTACTGAGCATCCTCCCTGACCTGCTGGACCGCCCCATCCGTCGTAAAGAAAAAGAAGTCCGCCGGGCAGATCGGGGCGCAGCCGGCGAGGAAAAGATTGCCTCAATTCTTTCAACCCTGGGGGCAGATTTCTTCATTCTGCACGATGTACCCAGTCCCTATGGCAATATTGACCACATTGTCATCAGTCGCGAAACCGGCATATTTTTACTCGAGACAAAAGCCCACGGCGGTAAGGTGACCCTGCTGCCCGATGGTTTGCTTGTCAACGGCAAACCGCCCGAGAAAGATTTTATCAACCAGGCCTTGAAAAACACCTACTGGCTGCGCGGTGTTATTGAAGAATTAACCGGCGTCCAGCCGTGGATCAACCCTCTGGTGGTATTCACCAACGCCTTTGTCCCGTCCGGTCAGCCGATCAAGAATGTGCAGGTGATCAACAAACGCTACCTGATTGAAAGGTTGCGAAGAGCCGGGCACGGAACCCCACCCATCGTTTGGGAGCAGCGCCAGGTCATTGCCAGTCGTTTGCTGAATGCCGGGCTAAAAAAATAGATCATTCGCTCCATTGAGGCAAGTACAACCCCTGCTGGTTGCAGGCCAAACTCAAAATTTATCTTTGCCGCCTGATCAACGAAAAACAATTTCTAATGAAATCACGGCACGCTTCCGCTTTCCAGATGGATCGTTTTATCCTATAATTTACTTACTTCAACAGATTGTTGGAAGTCTTTGTATTCTATCTTCCCCGGGGACCATCAATTTTCTTCGGGCCTAAATCCTCACAACCGAGAACAACATGGATGATACTCTGACCAATTTCCCTGAAGACAGCGATATATCTGAATCCCTGGCTGAAAATCAACTGTACGACTTTATCACTAATCAGCCAGTCAAAGACACGCCAGTAGAGCGGGTGCTGCAAACGATTGCCCGCGCCATGGTGGATGAATATGATTTTGACCATACCCAGCTTCAGCGCGACCAGGGCATTTTCATCCAGGTCTATGACGAAGATGGCAAGACGCGCCGGGTTCGCCGAAAGATTGATGTGGCTGTTTTCATGCCCGGTGCAGCGCGCGATGATCAAGCCAAAATCATCCGCGCCTGTGTTGTGCAGGCCCCCGGCACCAAGGCCTCTGACCCCCGCAAGGGAGTATCTCTGCTGGAAGAAGTGATGGGCGATCTGCCGGCTTGCGATTACGGCCTGTGGACCAACGGTACCGATCTGGTCTTCAAGCAGAAGTTGAGCGGCGGAATGCGCTTGCAGCCCGAGTATGAAGACTTATATGACCTGCCCGGCAATGGCGAAACAGCCGCCGATCTGGATGACCCCGACCGCCAGGCCGGACGGATTGCCACCGGTGATAACCTCCAGCGTGCCTTTGCCCGCGTCCATGACTACATTTACGGCAACCAGGGTCTTAAAAAGGATGCTGCCTTCTGGCAGGTGCTCAATCTGATCTTTTGCAAAATTCACGATGAACGCAGTACTGGCCGCCGCCGTTTCTGGGTCAAGGGCACCGAACGCAACACACCCCAGGGCCAGGAAACAATTGCCCGGCGCATCAAAGACCTTTTTGAAGAAGTCAAGAACGACCCCAATTACCGCAGCGTCTTTACCGAACGTGACCAGATCGAGCTCAATGACCGCGTCCTCGCATTTGCCGTTGGCGAGTTCAGCCGCTACAACCTGCTCGAAACTGATGTGGACGTAAAGGGCGCCGCCTATGAAGAAATCACCTCTTCCATGCTCAAATCACAGCGCGGCCAATTCTTCACGCCCACCAACGTCATCCGTTTGATGATTGAAATGCTCGACCCCGGCGCCGATGCAGACCTGACCGACCGGAACAACTGGCCGCGCATCCTCGATCCCGCCTGCGGCTCAGGCCGCTTCCTCACCTATGCCCTCGATCATATCCGCCGCAAACTCGCCGCCCAGCTATTCCCAGATGAACATCCATTGCTGCAGGTGTTGCGTTTAGACCGCCACCCCCAGTACAGCAGCCTGGCGCGTGAATACGCCCGCAGCTGCCTGTTTGGCATTGATTTTGACCCCGACCTGAAGCGCGCCGCCCGCATGAACATGATCCTCAACAACGACGGCCACGGCAATATCCTGTCTTTCAACTCGCTGGAATTTCCGTTAATGGTCGCCAGAAACACCACCGCCGAACTGCGCGCGCGTTACGCCCCCGGTCAGCGTGACCCCGCTGAAGGCCCCGACCTGCCCGACCCCGTGCGCGCCCGTCTGGAAGCAGACCTGGGCACACTGGACTTTGTTTTTACCAACCCACCCTTCGGCGCCAAGATCCCCATTGACGACCCGCGTATTCTTCAGCAGTATGACCTGGGGCATCGCTGGGTCAAAGAATCCGGCCAGTGGGTGATGATGCCTGACCTGCAGTCTCGCGTAGCCCCGGAGGTGCTGTTTGTAGAGCGCTGTGTGCAGTGGGTTAAACCCGGCACCGGCAAAATTGCCATTGTCCTGCCCGATGGCATCCTGGGCAACCCCGATGCCGCCTCCATCCGCTATTGGATCCTGACCCACTGCCAGGTTCTAGCCAGCGTGGACCTGCCGGTAGAAGCCTTTTTGCCGCAGGTCGGTGTGCAGGCCAGCCTGCTCTTCCTGCGCCGCAAATCCTTAGAAGAAATCGACGCCGAAGCCCTGGGCAGCCGCCCAGATTACACCGTCTTTATGGCGGTGGCCGAAAAAGTCGGCCACGACCGGCGCGGCGTCACCATTTACCAGCGCGATGCCGATGGCGCCGAAATCATCTTCCCCGGCAAGAAAACCTCCCTGCGCCGGCGCAAAAGCCGCCAGCTTCCTGTGCCTGTAGAAACCCCCGTACAGGACAAAAAGATTGACGATGATTTACCCCGCATCAGTGATACTTACCGTAAATTTTTAAAAACCGGGCAGGTGGATTGATGAGGGCGGAAATTGCAACTGCCAGTGATTTACAATCAGATGGTTTTCGCTTGGATGCGAGTTACCATGCGAATGAAGGTCATAAAATATATCGTTGCTTATATGGTTGGGTAAGCCAAGTTCCTAATACGCGCCGATTAGATTCAATAGGTGCGGTATGTCTCCCCGGTGGAATATTTATTGGTGGTAGGGCAAAGCGCATCTATGTGGAAGATCCGAATCATGGTTTGCCATTTCTATCTAGCAGTGATATGTTGGCGGCTTCCTTTGATGGAGTAAAACTAATTTCTAAAAAACAACCTGAATTAGAAAGCCTCTTACTGCAACAAGGTTGGACTTTGATTTCACGCTCCGGGACAATCGGTAATACAGCCTACGTGCGCAAGGATATGGTCGGTTTGGCTGGATCTGAACATATTATGCGCGTTGCTCCAGATGCTAAAAAGATATTATCAGGATATTTGTATGCTTTTCTAAGCTCTAAAATGGGTGTCGGTTTAATTCGTCAAGGAACATTTGGGGCGGTAATTGACACTATTGCACCGGAATACATTGCATCCTTACCCATCCCCCGTCTGGAGCCAGCGCAGGAAGAACACATCCATCAACTGATCGAGCAGGCCGCCGAGTTGCGTGTGGAGGCACAAAAAACTATTCATTCGGCTCGTGCCCTTCTTGAACAAGAAGTATCTTTTTGTACATATTCAAAGAAACATGACCATGCTTACACAGTTGAATCTACTGAACTTGAATTTAATCCACCCTACCGATTGGATAGTTTTTATTATTCCGGGTACTGTGCTGAAGCATTAAGGGCATTGTCTAACTACTCAGGCGAGATTGTGAAAGCTACAGATGTTGGCTACACTTTTTATAATCCGCCTCTTTTTAAGAGAATGTTTGCTCAGTATGGTTACCCATATATGTCTGGAGTGGATTTCTATAATATTCGCCCTAGTACGACGCGATATCTTTCTCCTAAACAACCGGATATCGAGCTTTATATTGTTCGCAAGGGCACAGTATTAATGCAGAACGCCGGTCAGAGATATGGATTAATTACAACTCCGATCATGGTAATGAAATATCTTGAAGGAGTTGCTGTCACTAGTGATGTGATTCGAGTTAATCACCCCGACTTGGTAGAAAATGGATATATTTGTGCTTTATTCGGCTCAGAGTTTGGGCGCAGATTGGCATTAAGATACTCTTATGGCACATCTATTCCCCGCTTGGATGTTCAAGAGTTTTCAAAAGTAAAAATACCTTGGCCGAAAGATGACCTGCGCAGAGCTATAGGCGAAATGGTTGTTGGAGGCTATGTAAAATTAGAACTGGCAAATGATCTGGAGGATCAAGCGCAGGTGCTTTTAGGACAGGCCTTAGGTTTTTCCTAAACATGAATGAGCGAGGGAGAAATGCCACACTGGGAAGTTGACCTCAATATATACGGCCCGATAACTGTAAGAGGCGAGGTTCATTTGCGTGAACCCAAGGGCTTTCGTCTGCCAGAGCCTTTTCAGAGTGAAATCGTGATTAGGTCACAACACTCTGGCGTCCAAATTGCTACCACCGCGCATGCGTCCACAATCCAAAATGCGCGCAAAGTCTCCCTGGTTTTCATCGGGTACATGCTGGACACATTAACCCTGCATATAGATCTACCCATTTTTTTGAACTACACATCCATTCGTACTGTCAGGGGCGACAACTACACTGAACGCCGAATTATTACAGAGTTAGAATGGCATGAAGCATTTTGTGAAGCAAGGCTTCTCGCCATGAGTGAACCCGTCTTTCTACGAGCCCTGGGTTGGTACCGCAAAGGGTTATACACAGAAGATAGCCTGGACAGCTTTTTAGCTTTCTGGAATTCTATTGAAATTGTTGTTGCTAAATATCATCCAGACAATGATGAAGCTAAAAAAGGTTCTAAGAGTCAGATGTGGGAATGCTTTAAGCAGATCTGGGGGGAGTGCGGTAAGTGGCCTGAAATTGCAGGGCAAACAAAGTGGATTGACAATAACTATGACGCGAGGCTTGCAGTTGCACATGGAACTCAGCCTATCACCGTTGAGTCCGTCGAAGATATAATCGGTAAATTACCCGTGATTCGTAAAGTCGCTCATGCCTTTTTGTTGACATGGAGGGAAACACAGTTGCGTATTGAAATTCCACCAGAAATGCATCAACAGATTGGTTATTGAAAGCAAATCTATGGCCAAGCTAATTACCCTCTCCAACGCCCGTCCTGCCAACCCATCTGAGGCACAGGTTGTCCAGGTGCTGGTGGACGCGCTGCCCAACACCTACACCGTCATCCCCAACGCCGAAATTGCCCAGCCCGGCGGCCCTCCGTTTGAATACGATGTTATTGTCATCGCTCCGCACGCCGTCTACGTGGTCGAAGCCAAGCGCTGGCTGGGCGGCATCCAGGGGGATGATTTCACCTGGCTGGTCGCCGGCATCCATCACCGTCCCAACCCTCTGCAAACCACCAACAATAAAGCCCGCGTGCTCAAAAATGTCATTGAAAGCCGGCTGCCAGGCCTGGGTCGTTTTTGGACCGAAGCCGTGGTCGTTATTGTGGATGATCGTGGCGACCTTACCCTGCGGGGCCGCTGCCGAGACCGGGTTTTTCGCCTCGCCGACCTGCCCGCCTTTCTGATGGACACCGCCTCGCTCGAGGGCAAATCCAGCGATCTGCGCCCTCAGCGTGCACACGTGGAAACAGCCGTGCAGCAGGCCGCCCGCGGCCGTCAGCTCGGCCCGCTTCAATATGGCAGTTATAAGGTCATCGAAACCCTCTCCCGACGCGACCTGGTTTCAGAGTTCCTGGCGCGCAACCTCCTCCTGCCCGACAGTCCTGCCGTTCGCTTGCGCGTTTTCTCATATAACCCTTACCTGCCTGCCGATCAATTGGATCGCCACTTAGCCACCCTGCGCCGCGAAGCCGAAGCCCTGCAGAAAATTGGCTACCACCCCAACCTCATTACCATGCGCAGCTTTGATGCCGCCCCCGAAGATCCCAACCTGCTGCTCGAGATCACCGATTGGTCAGAAAGCGGCACACTCCGTGCTTTGATGAACGCCGGCCCGCTTTCGCTCGAACGCAAGCTGGAACTGGCGCTGGGCATCACGGCTGGTCTAAAGGCTGCCCATAACGCCAGCGTCATCCATCGCGACCTTCGGCCTGAAAATGTACTCATCGGTGCCGATGGCTCGCCGCGCTTAATGAACTTTGAACATGCCCGCCTGGTAGCACCAGGCGCTCAAACAGTAGGGCTTGGGTATCTGGAACCCGGAATTTCTCAGGCCTATTTTGCCCCCGAGTTATTGCAAACAAGCCCATCTATCACCCCGGCCGTCGACCTGTACAGCCTGGGAATGATCATGTTTGAACTGCTGGTCGGTAAAGTTTTGCATGAAAACCCCCAGCAAGCCCTGGCGGCTCCCGAAACCTGCGCCAGCCCGCTGGCCTATGTCAGCGATGTCCCTCCCGATTTAAACACCCTGGTGTGCGAATTGCTTCAATTGGACCCGGGTAAGCGCCCACAAAATGCCCAGGAAGTTTGGGACCGCCTGCACGATGTGAGCAAAAAACCTTCTGGCACGGTGCTGCCTGCCGAACCACCTGCGCCGCAGCCAGAACCAGAGCCCGTAGAAATCGAACCGAGCGTTTTCAAGATCGGCCAATTGATTGACGGTAAATACGAGGTGCAGAAGAAGGTGGGCGAGGGAGGCTTTGGGCAGGTTTACAGAGTTTATGATGGCATCCTGGATGAGGTCTTTGCATTAAAGATCTTCTCCAACGCCAGCCTGTCGCTTAGCGCTTTGCAGCAAGAGGCCGGCGCACTGGCTAAGTTAAACCACCCTGCCATTGTCAAAGTGCGCAACTGGGGCCGCCTGGCCCAAAGCGGCCGTTTTTACATGGTCAGTGAATTTATCGAAGGCGAAGATCTTTCCCGCTTCACCCGCCCAGACCAGCGTTTATCCGTCCGTGAAGCTGTTCAGATTATCATTGATCTTTTGGGCGCCCTTGAATATCTCCATCCCAAAGTGGACCGTAAATTAGAATTGCGCGAGAAGATAGCGCAGGGCGAAGTTACCGAAGAGGAATATGGAGAATTCGGTAAATTACAGGATGAAGGCTGGCTGCACCGGGATATCAAGCCGAATAACTTGATCCTCTCGGCCTCTGGGGTCAAGTTGATAGATTTCAACATCGCCGCCCGCGCCAGCCAGGCCGGCATCACAATGACCGGTACGCCGCGCTATATGCTACCTGCTGTTGGCTTCATGCGCTGGAATACCGAAGGCGACTTGTTTGCAACAGCAATCGTGTTATATGAATTGGTTACTGGTCATCATCCCTATCCAGATGATCAACCCGGAAGTGATGAACCTACCGACCCGCGCAAATATGTACCTGAACTCACCCCGGCTTTTGTCGATCTTCTGCTGCGCGCCGTTTCCTGCGCTGATACAGTGCACTACAACAGCGCTCGCCGTTTTCGCAAAGACCTGCTTGACCTGGATGGAGAATATCTGCAGGCTGTGCCAGTTCCTGTAGCAACCTCAAAAATCAAACTCGACCCGGATGAAATTGGGCGTCCAAATTACAACCCTTATGTCACGCGGCTGCTCAAGCTCTATTCGCAGGCGCAGGGTGATAACAGCGGCACCCGCGGCCTGGATGAAATTGCGCGTTTGACCTATGTGCAAACCCGTCTTGACCAGGCTTTGCAGCCGGCCATTCTGGACGGACAGTACCGCCTGGTGATCATCACCGGCAATGCCGGCGATGGCAAGACCGCCTTTATTCAAAGCCTTGAAAAAACAGTTGAAGGATTGGGCGGAAAGATCGAGCATCCAACGTCCAATGCCAGCAGTTTCCAGCATCGCGGGCTGCAATTTGTGGCGAATTATGATGGTTCGCAAGATGAAGGTGCCGAGCGCGCCAATGATCAGGTCCTGAGCGAGTTCTTTGCTGCGTTTGACGATCATCATTTTGCCAGCATTGGCGCAGCTACGCCGGTGCATCTGATCGCCATCAACGAAGGCCGCCTGGTAGATTTCTTTAGCGATTTGTGGCTGGCTCAGCCAGAATCCATCTCCCCAACCGCACAGAGATTCCAACAATTAGGTAAATGTATTCAGCGCTATTTCGAGCAAAACGGCCAGGGAGCCAGCCTGCCCGATTGGATGCTGGTTGTTGACCTTAACCAGCGCTCGGTTGTGGCGCCGGACCCCGATCAAGATAATGCTTCTGTCTTTGATCGGCAGATTCAAGCCTTCCTCAAGCCGGAATTTTGGCAGCCTTGTCAGTCCTGTGCTTTTCAAGCCCGTTGTTTTATCAAGTACAACGTAGATACCTTTTCTGATCCTGTTTCAGGTGCGGCAGTCAGAAACCGCGTCCGGGCATTGTTTGAAATCGTCCATCTCCGCCGCCAGCTTCACATCACCATGCGTGATCTACGCTCAGCACTGTCCTGGATGCTGTTGCGCGATCAAAACTGTCAGGCCGTTGCCGCGCTAATCAATTCAAATACTGCCCCAACAGATCAGTTGGATTGGCTCTATTTCAATGCCTTCCAGGGATATGATCAAAAATCTTCCTCGGTACGTGCAGAAGACCGCCTGGTGCGCCTCCTCCGTCAGATTGATCTGGCGGGAGTGTCTAATCCGGCTACAGATCGCCTATTATTCTATAAAGGACTGCAGGGATTACCCATGCTCGCTTTTGACAATCGCAGCAGTCTTGTCCGGGACATATTGGCAGATTGGATATTGCCGCCTACCGCTCAGTCTGCCCAGCAGCCCGATAAACTGAGGGAACATTACCACCGGCATGCTTATCTGCGCCGCCTGGCTTTCTTTGAGCGCCGAGATGCCGAGTGGGAACAAATGCTCCCATATCATCACCTTGATGATTTCAGGCAGTCTATGAAAGTCCACGAGCCGGAAAAGCGAGATAAAGCCTTACACAGCATAGCAAAAGGATTCTCTTTTGTTGAGGGCGCCAGGAGCCCGGACCTGTTTGATGGATTTGTCTGTATTCGAGCCGGCCAAAACATCAAGGCCCGGGTGCGTTCATTCCGTCTTTTCCCGCTTTCAGATTTCACCATTCAGATTCCACCCTTCCAGGCCAGCCGTTATCTGGAATACACCAACCACTATTTCACATTTGTTCATGCCCCGTCTGATGACCGCCAGATTGTTGCCAGCTCACAAAGAGCTACATTATCTGTCTCGTTGGATTTGCTGGAACTGCTGGAAGAAATCAACGAGGGCTATATCCCCTCGCCAGATGATATTAGCGGCATTTTCATCAATTTGCTGACCTTTAAAAACGCCCTGGCGCATTTACCCTATACCCGGGTGCTGCTAACCCGAGATGACAAGCGCTACTACGAACTGACTCAACTGGATCAGGCCAGACTGCGAATTCAAGTTTGGCAGCCAGAAAGGAAGGCCAGCGATGAAAATTGAGCGCCGCGATTACGAATTCAACAATCAGCGCATCTGCCATATGATTCCAAAGCATATCGAGTTAGAGCGGGTCCTAATCAACCTCTATATGCTGCTTAAGTATAATGGGCAGCGCCCGGTTGCGCGCACCGGCCGGCGTGAAGTCACGCTGGATTACATCATGGAACAACTTAATGACTCAAGAAATTCCTACAAACTGCAGGGCTTTACCGACTATCCTGATGTGATCAAGGATTGGATCCATAGCGATTTATTAGACCTGGTTTTTCGTGGAATTCCTGATAAAGAAAAAATAGCCGCTCCACTTCCACTTCACCTCAATGCGTATAAACTGAGAAACCCAAAACAGGCAAATGATTATCGCAGTGCCGAGCATGTCTACAGCATGATGCAAACGGTTGACCCGGGTTTGATCAGCCGGCTGAATAGTTTTCTTGGGCAGGGCATGGACCCAACTGGCGGATACGATAAATATGACGAGGAAACCCAGTTGGATCTTGATACATTGACCATTGTCTACATGGTCGATAACCCAATGTTGAAAGAACATCCCAGCAGCGAGCGGGAACTTCTTGAAGCGCCGCTCTGTCTGGGCCAGGCCAGATTAATGTGTGATGATTTGCGCCGGATATTGGTATATAAAAACTATGTGCCGCGTTCGGTCATGATTGGTTATCTGCGTACCGCAATCGGCTTTCACCTGGGACTCTACCTGCTGCGCCTTTTTCGCCAGCTTACAGGCTGGGTACAGGATAAAGGTGCTCACTCAGACTGCCGCAACTGCCCGGTTGTGCCCAGCCATAACCAACCTTTTGCCTCCTGTCCTTATGCTTTTCAGAATCCCAACACGCCAAAGAATATAGGGGTTCCCGAAATTATTGTGGATATGGGAGATGACCCCACCAGTCATATGGCACAAATTGCCATGGATAATTGTGCTACGATCTATGATTCAATGAATGATTACATTCATTCGGTGTTTATGGTCAACCAATTATTCCAATATGTCGAAAAGAACATCACATTTGCCCGAAAACATGGCCCGGCTCCGAGAAAAGTGCATGATGTGCTGAGTTTGCTGCAAAACCCCGATAGCGATATGGAATCTTATTTTGCTCAGCGGATCAAAGCCATATTGCCCGATCCAATCGAAACCGAACGAGCGGAAGTTCGTTCAATTTATGAGATGAAAGATTTACCCGTTTGGGAAATCTTTGTTGAACTTGTGTCACTGGAACGCACATATAACTACCGCCGAGAACTGACACGCCAGTTGGATGCCGTTTTTATGAAAAACCAGGAAACAAGCCTTTTACGCCAGGGTAAAGGCAAGGCCAATCGGCGCCGGTGGTATATGGGCAGTCAGTTGTTGGAACTATTGGTGCAGATTGCTGTCCTGCAATCCGAAGGAAGCAGCACCAGCCTCCGGTTCAAGTCACGCCCCATTCTCATTGACGATTTTGTTTCCTGGATGCGCGAACGCTATGGCCTGGTAATTATGCCAGATTGGCCTGATGCGACCATCGAAGATAACAAGGCGTTCAATAGTAATTTGAATAATCTTAAACGCCGTTTGCGTGAAATTGGCTTCTATACTGATCTCAGCGATGCCTACAACACTCAAACTATCCGCCCGCGCTATTCAATTGGAGACTCGGAGTAGTCTTATGCAGCCTGTAAAAGAACTTACTCAAACAGAACTAAACCAAGTCTTGACGCAAGCCGTCAAAGACCTTGTTACCCCAATTTTGACCTCCAGTAAACCAGGGCATTGCCTGCGTATTAGCTCACTATCTGAGTCGGTTATGCGTCAGGTTTGTGCTGAATTAAATCAAACTGACTTGGATGTGGATATTGTTTTCATTCTAAGCCCTCGCCAGATTTCAGAAGAACCCTGGCAAATTAGTGCCACGCGACTCATTGAACTCCGCAATGAACAAAAGCGTCCCCTATTGGCATTTATCCCTCCGGGTCTTAAAGCCGCTGCAGAAGACTCGTTCGATGTCAGCACCTTTGCCGAAATAGACCTCAGCTCTGTTTCTAAAAATATACTTCAACAACTGCGCTCAAAACTCCCATATGAATTGGGATCCATGATTGATCGCGCAATCAAGGCTCTGAGAGATATTGAGGTCAAGCCCGATGATTTGATTCGGTATTATCTTACAGTCCTTAAGAACGACTGTATATCTGAATGTGCTGGAGGGGCTATATATCAATTAGGTTTGGTGCCAGATTTTGCTATATATCAGAACCCGGCATTGGTTGAAATTCGAGTGGCTCGTAACCTTAACTCCTGCCAGATTTTACAAGATAGTGATATTTCATTGTTAGCGCGAATTCATAACCTGCGTCTCAAAGCAAATAGTCTGCAATCAGACCTCTATGGCTATCTACGCTCAAAGCGTGTCTCGGATATTGGTAGCTGGGGGAGTGAAATGGCAAATGACCCTGGCTTACATGCCTTGTGCTTTGATCAATGGCCCTTTGAAGGTGAAGAGCGGAATGACAAAATCCTGATTTTTGTGGATGAACTCGGATTGAAAGCGCGCGATGAATCGATTCCACTTGGCCCAGATAACCCACCCTACCTGGATGTTAACAAAGCCACTTCCATAAAAATTAGTTGGACTACTGATCCCAAACCTAATCTTGTCCCTGAGATCAAATATTATCGGATCGAAATCATCAGTACCGAGGGAGACCTGGTGGCTTGGGAAAGTAAAAACCTTCCTGTTAGCTCCAGCTCTAAGAGAGTGAATGTCCGGGATTTTCGTGATTCGGTTGAAGACGGTTTATATTACATCCGGGTGCGCGCATATTCAGAAGGGGGGGAACTGCTGAACTTTGAAGATCACGAAGAAAATCCTCGTGTATTACGCGATCCCTATAACCCTGGAGGAAAGCGTATTAATACCAGCGAAGATGTCTGGTTTTGGAAAGATCCCAACGGCGAGCCCCCGCCAGTAGAAGCAGCGCGTAATGTAACAGTTAATTCTTTTCTGGATGCACAACTACAGGTTCGCTTTGCGGCGATAGACCGCAATGCTGATCCATTTGACCCTTCTCTAACCCCGCGCCCCGAAAAAACAGGGTGGTTTGCCGCCAAAGGCAAAAGCGCTGAAGCAAATTATCAAATTGGCTATGATGCTCAAACAAAATTTACACTTCCTGTTAGTAGCTTACTGCGTCAAATTGAGAATGATACGCTTAGCAATCCCGATAATTTGGGACGCTGGCGTTTAAATTTCACCGAGGGAAAGACTTATCAATCAGTTGAGCCAGTTGAACGTCAATTTCACAACCGCAGTCAGGTGCCTGAAGCTTTCTTACAAGCACGCAAAGATCTGTTTACTGCTATTCAGAGTGGTGAACAACAACATCTTGTATCAACGGTGGATTTGACCCTTTACGCTGATCTGATCCTGGCTTATGCCGAAGCGTATCAAAACTGGTTAAAATCCGCCATTGCTGATTTTGAGGAATCCATCATTATTACTGATGATACCGGGCGTCGTCGTACTGAGGCTGTATTACTGGATATTGACACGGTTCAGGTGGAGATGCCCAATGATACATCAATCAATGACCGTGTTTATCTTGTCGCTCCAACCCACCCCCTTAGATTACTCTGGCATTTGCAGCGTGCCATGTTGGCTAAAGTCTGGCTAGAGAAAGCTATGCAAACTGACCTGCCCAAAGCAGCGCTTCCGGCTAGTTTGCGAGATTTCTTGCGCCGAGGTCTTGCTCCGATGAATTTGCCGCCATTTCTACGACCAGCTCATGAAAGTTTTCCTTATGGCGTCTCGCGTTTTTATGCAGAACAGGGTCCGCTTACACCTTTCTGGAGCTTGTATTTGCCGGTGGATATTCAAGACCGGCGGGCACTTTTTGCCCGTGTCAAGCGAGTGTTGGCTATTAAGCGTTCAAGCGCTGATACTGGAGCAGTAGGCGGTGTAAACCGAGACACGCTGGTTCAAAAAATTAAACGTTATCTGATTCAACACCCCTATGTCCAGATATTAAAAATTAATGCGTTTAATCCTGGTGATGCTTCACTTTTGGTGGATGCAATTCTAAAAATCGAGAAAGATCGACGTGATCTTCGTTTGCCTGGTTTGCGTTATGAACTGCGCCTGTTTACACAGGGCAATCTACTAGATGATGTGGGTGAGGCAGTTGAGGATTTAGTAAACCCAGAGCGTCAGGTTAGCCCAGAAGCTGATGCGTTCTCAAATCCTAGCCAAAATCATCTGTTCCCCAAACTTCGTTTTTACCGTAACCGCATTGACGAGTTTCTGGAGCACCATGAGCAATATCAGGCTCACATCAGCTTGTTGCACGATGTTTTTCCGGTGGATGTGGACGTAAATCCAATTCTAGAAGGGCGTTCAAGCTTTCTGCATGGCCTGGTCCAGGATCCGGTTACCGTTTTTGGCAGTGAGGCGCAGACTGACTATGCCTGGCAACGTCAATTGCACTCGGCATCCTGCCCGGGTTTAACCGATGATGATCAAATTGGTTCTGCATTATCAGTAGCTTTGGATCAGTTGGCATTGATCCAGGCGTCTGTTGCTGTTGGAAAATCCACGCCAAGTTCGCGACCCACATTGCACCTTCGGCTGCTTATTCGGCATAAAAACCTCCTCAATTTAGTTCATAAAACCACAGATTGGGTTTTCATAATTGACCGTAACTTGGGATTGGAATATTTTGATAGTGGACCAACTCAAAGCGGAGCAATTTATCTGCTGGACTTTGTTCCAGAGTTTGCTAACATGGATACTGACCGTATGTTCCTTACCACCCAGGTGACTGAGGAAATTACAAGCCTAATAAAACCATCCCTTGATGAACGTGATTTAGATCGCGGTGAAGGAATTGAAATTTATATCCTCAACCTGTTACGTTCTTTGAGTGGCAGGTTAGCACTTAAGCTGTTATCAACCCCCACAGATGTTAGTGGAGTTTTGGGGTTAGCCCTGGCACGTTTATTCCTAGAGCAATTCCGATTACTTGAGGATTGTATTCTTATTCCTGTCGACTCCCATATCGATCTGTTTACCCAATCTGGTCGAGACAATCCCTTAGATGATGAAATATCATTCAGGCGCGGCGATCTTTTATTGGTTAGCTGTGATCCTGAAGGGCGAATCCTGCATTTCAACATTATAGAAGTTAAGTTACGGTCAGACTTAGGCGACATCAATGCTTATCTTAGCCTTCGTCATGATATTGAAGGACAATTAACTAATACTGAAATTGAATTGCGAAAACAATTTGATCCAAATCTTCACAGTCCGGATCGGATTGATCGTCAAATGAAAGCCCGGGAATTAATTGAGCTGTTGACTTTCTATCTGCAGCGCTCTCAACGATACGGCCTGGTCAGCCAAGAAGCCAGCTCACGCTTTTCCAACTTTATTCAAACGCTGGATCAGGGGTATAACATGTCAGCCTCGAGCATTGGCTTGATATTTGATCTTGGCAGCCAAGATCTGATTGTAGATGAGGAACATGCTGGGCTGGTCTATTATAGAGTTGGTAAGGATTATCTGCAGCGTTTGATAGATGCTGGGCTGCGGCAAGATTCCATGCTCCAGGAGACTCGCTTATCAACGGCAACCATCTCAGAGGCTCTGCAAGTTGCCGAAAAACGGCAGGAAATCTTATCATCTTCTGAAATGCGCAAGGATGCACAATACGAAAGAGTCCGCACAATTTTTCGTAAATCAACGACACCTCAAGATAAACCCAAAACCGGTCATCCAATGCCTCAAGCCATCTCTCCAACATCTACTGAAAGTGTTTCCTTGAAGCCCGAGATTAAAACCCACAATGAAGAGTTGGTTCCCTCAACTACTCATCCACCGATAGAAGCTCCGATAGAGCCTATCACGGTACAACCTACTATAGATCAAAGCCGGCAAACTTTTCCAAACACCCCAATACAACCAGAATCGATTGAAGACTTTCCTGTGACAGAGACCTCGGAAGCAAGATATGATGTCTTGATCGGGGATGCATCACCAAGTCCTCAGTATGGCATTATTGGAAAAGCTGGTGGTAAATTACTTGCCTTGGATTTGAATGGGACAAATACAATCAGTCTTTTTGGCGTTCAGGGGGGCGGAAAATCTTATACCGTAGGCACAATTGTCGAGATGGCTACACAGTCATTGCCAGGTATAAATTGTTTGCCCGGTCCTTTAGCAACGGTAATTTTTCATTATCACGAGAGCCAAGACTATCCCCCAGAATTTGTCTCTATGGTTCAGCCTAATTCTAAAGAAAATGAGGTTAAGACCCTGGCGCAGGAATATGGAGCCCACCCAGCTGCTTTGCAGGATATGCTTATTCTGACTTCAGCAGATAAGCTTCCTGAGCGCCGAGCGGAATTCCCTGGTATCCAGGTAGAGCCTATCAGCTTTAGCTCCCGCGAACTGTCTTTCAAAGATTGGCGCTTCTTAATGGGTGTGGGGGGTAATCAAATGTACATGAAACAAATCAATATGATAATGCGCCAACTTCGCGGTGAAATGACTCTAGAAACGCTGCAAACAGAGATTGAGGCATCGGATCTTTCTGATCAGCAGAAAACAATCGCTAATATTCGATTGCGCTTTGCCGCCCAATTTATAGATGATAACCGCCATCTAGCTGAAATACTCAAACCTGGACGCTTAATTATCGTTGACTTGAGAGATGAGTTCATTGATAAGGATGAAGCACTGGGGCTGTTTGTGGTGATGTTAAATATATTTGCGAATGCTGGCCATGATGAGGGTTATAACAAGCTAATTGTCTTTGACGAAGCTCATAAATATATGGATAACCCTGATCTTACCAGCCACATTGTGGATGTGATCCGACAGATGCGTCACCAGGGCGTTTCCGTACTAATTGCATCTCAAGATCCACCCTCTTTGCCCAATGCGATCATTGAGCTTTCTTCGTTGGTTGTGCTACATCGTTTTAATTCCCCTCAATGGCTCAGGCATATTCAAAAATCAATAACTGCGCTTTCGGACTTGACACCTCAACAAATGGCAGCCTTGATTCCTGGAGAAGCCTATATTTGGTCGACAAAATCAACCGAGCGGATATTTACTCAAAAAGCAGTTAAAATTCGCTTCCGCCCTCGCCTCAGTCAGCATGGCGGTAGCACCAAAACAGCGATTTAATGAGTGAGGTTTTATGAGCTATAAGATATTGCATTTTGCTGACCTCCATCTGGATGCGTCATTTGCTGGACAAGGTTTTTCAGCAGATTATGGGCGAGAACGTAGGCTTGACCTGCGCTCAGCACTAACACGGATTTTTGCACAAGCCCGTGAACTAAATGTGAACGCAGTAACGGTGGGTGGTAACCTTTTTGTGCAAGAGAATCTTCTACCAGAAACTGCTGATTTTATTCAACAGCAGCTTACTTTACTTGCTCCTATTCGGGTTATTATTGCTCCTGGTAGTCAAGATCCATATACTAATGAGTCACCTTATGCGCGTTTGAATTGGCCAGAAAATGTGGATATTTTTTATCAGGGTAAATTGAGCCATTTGGAATTGACTCCAGATATTCATCTGTGGGGTGCATCCAATCCACCGGCGCGTGGTGTAAAACTATTAGATGGTTTTCAACCTGCAAAAGGATTTAATATTTTGCTGTTACATGCGAGAGCAAAAAGCAGCAATGAGGTCCATTCTGTCAGTTATGAATTAATTCAGAAAGCTGGATTCCATTGTGCTCTTTTAGGAGGGGAGAGACAGGTTGCTGAAGTAATAACCCAAAAGCCATTGTTTATCTACCCGGGTACTACTGAACCCCTGGCTCCTTCTGATGAGGAGATGCCGCACCAGATAGCAATTCTTGAAATTATCGGTGAAAATGTTAATGTACAATCAGTGTCATTACAACAATGGCACTATGTCAATATACGAGTTGATCTAACTAACTGTAAATCCAATAACGAAGTAGCGCAGCGAATTGATGCTGCCTTAAAATCTATAAGTTCTAAAACGCCACATTCAGCAATTACAGTAACATTAACTGGTATTCCGCCCGCGGAATTTAATATGTCTGGCTTGTCTGATCTGCTTCAAAGCCCGGCTTTTTACCGCTTGGAAAGCGAATTCTCGATACATTATGACTTGACACAAATTGCCCGCGAGCAAACGGTAAGAGGATTATTGGTTCAGCGTTTTCTTGAACGAATTAATAATGCTGCAAATGAGATGGAGCGCAGTCAACAACTAACAGCTTTAAATTTTGCCTTACAGGCACTTGAGGGGAAGCAGGTGAGTTTCTATGAAACTAAAACGTCTTGAAATTGATGGCTTTGGAAAATTAGTCAAGCAGGATTATGATTTTTGCCCGGGCTTGAATTTAATATATGGCAAAAACGAAGCAGGAAAATCCACTCTGCAACGTTCAATATTAGCTGCTCTTTATGGCTTTTTTGATAACGGAACCATTACCGCTGCAAAAAAAGAAATCATGGCTGTCTATGAGCCGTGGAATGTGCAAGCTGCATTCGGTCTTAATCTTATCTTTGAATTAGATGGGGGAAAGCAATATAGGGTTAAACGCACCTTTGGTCGTAGGGCTGAAACTATGCTTTATGATCATTTAACTGGGGAGATTCTAAATGCACAATTTCCATCTGTATCTCAGGGGCGATTATTCTTTGCTGAACAATTACTGGGCATGCCACGAGAGGTTTTTGAAAATACAAGTCTGATTCGCCAAGCAGAACTAGCTGCACTTGAGAAATCTGCTTCAGCAATTACAGATACATTGCTACGTCTCTCTGCGTCAGCATCTCAAGAATCAACGGTAAGCCAAGCACTAGAAATCCTTGAGATGGCGTTAAAAGAAAGAATCGGTACTCAAAGATCGCGCAGTAAACCTTTACCGGAGGCGCAAAATCGTTTGAAGGAATTACGCTTAGCGCGTGAAGGTTTGATATCTGAGCATCAAGAATTATCAAATCAAATGCATGAGTTGGCTCAGGCAGAAGAAAATTTTCAAAATATACAACGTTCCCGAAACAAAGCGGAGTACCAGCGTTTATTATCGCAAAAACAAGTTCTGCAGCAACAAATGCAGATGATAAATCAATCTGACGCTGAGGTTGAGCGATGCCAGCAAACTATAATAAATTATCAAACCTGGGCTAATTTTCCATCTGACACTCAACCAAAAATTCAGCGCTTAGCGGCCCAATACGAAAAAGCACAGTCAGATATTTTGCAATCAGAACTTGTGGCGCGAGAATCTCAACAACAGATAACCGCCTTACAACTGCAGTTTGAGGCTATTCATAAGACCTTAAATAGTTCTTGGTCTCCTCGTCAAGTTCCTGAGATAGCTGAGCAACCAGTAGAATTGGTTAGTGATATTTGGCGAACTTGGTCAAATGAAGAGCTGTTAAATCTTCGCAATGTGATTAAAGAAAAAGAAGATGCACTCATCCTAAGAGAGGAAAAATTATCCTCATTACTCCGTATTGGGCATGAAAGTATTTCAAAATATCGCCAGAATCTTGGAAGATTGGAGGCTGCTTTAGCCCAGGCCCAGCGAGAAGCCCAACAAATTGAACTAAATGCTAGACAAAATGGAATGCCAGAAGATCAATGGACACTGATTTTGGCAGATGCTCAAGAAGATGCTGAAAAATGGCAAGGTTGGGAAAACTTCCCTGCTCACCTGCGTGATGAGCTATTACAGCTTTGTGCACAACATAGCCAATTGAAGAGTGGTCTCTCTTTACGACCTGAAGAGGTATCTGAAATTGAGAGCAAATTACAAATTTTAAAAGCGCAAATTGATACTCTTGAACAAACAATAACCGATTTTCAGAATGTACGAAACATACCTCATCAGGAGAAACCTCGGATGCAAGAAATTGCATCGCAATTGATTAGCGCAAAGCAAGTTAGCGATGTAACGCAACATGAATTTTCGCAATTCGAATTGACCTATAGTAAATCCCAACAAGCTTTTGATATTGAAAGTCAAGAAATTCAACCGTTGCAGCAAATTGGTATAGCTGGACTAAACCAATTACAACAGCGTTGGTTGAATGCAACTCAACAAGTTAGATCGGCTCAAGCTCGATTTGAACAGTCTAAACAGGCCTGGGAAAAAGTTGGAATGCCAGTTGCGGAATTTCAACGATTGGAAAATACAGTAAAAGAAATCCAAAGCGGTATACGCAAGCCGCCAAAACCACGTCGCGGTTGCCGTTCATTATTGCTTATATTTAAGAGAGTAGAAACTGTAGATCAAACTCCTACAGAAATTACGGTCTATGGTCAGGTACAACCGATTTATGCTGAGTTTGTTCGCCAACATGATGAAATCAATAATTGCCAGAGTGTACTCAGCCAAGTAATGAACGATATTCGAGAACAATTAGGGTCATTGGCCCCTGATGTAATTGAAGAAAATACCTTTGCTGATTTGATCCAGTTACTTTTGGCACATCAGCAAAAAGCTTTTGAGATTGAACAACAAAAGGCCGATTTAGCTACTAGGCGAATACATCTTGAGCAGGTGGAAAACAATGAGATCCAAATCCGATCGCGATTAGAAAGTGAATTGCAACGTTTTGGTTTCACAACAGCTAATATTGAAGACGGATTAAAACAGTTTTTTATCGCTTGCGACAAAAAAGAACAATTAATATTAGCAGAGGCAGAACTAGAACGTGTGAATGCTCAAGCAGATATCCTTAAACAGAAGCTAGATCAGCATAAATTACAGCGAAAATTGCTTCAACAAACTGAAGATAAAATATACAGACTGTTAGCAAATGCAAGTATCCCAGGTGTAGAATCAGTAACGGATGGGATTAATCAGTTTGAGGAGGGGGTAGAAAATCATCACAAATGGAAAGAATCTCAAGCGCGCCTAGCACAAGTCAAAGCACAGATTACGGACTTCAGCGAAAAACTAACACGAGCTCGATCTGTTATCACAGAAAGCGATAAAAATTTAGGCACCTTCCGGCAACAATTAGGAGAAGAACTATCGGGGTTGCTGCCGAATGATTTTACTGACCAACACTTAGAGCAATTAGATGCTGACTTACAAGCTTTCTCAATTGCTCGATCAGAAATTGAAAAAGCACAAAGCCAGTTGGATCAACTGCAACTCCAAATACAAGCAATCCAACGTAATATGAACGACTGGCTGGAAAAAACTTTAACTGCGAAACGCTTGAGCGATGAAATATTACAAGTAATTCAAAGTGCTGGAATTGAAGTTGACCAAATATCTGTTTCCGATGCATTAGAGAATTTTGATAAGGCGTATAATGGATTTTTGCATTGGCAAGAGGCTCAACGCTTATATGATGCGGCTGTGCAGTCGCAGCAAGCAATCCGTTCAAGTTTACCAAGACTCGAAACTGAGTTAGCTGACCTTAATGCAAAAGTTGGGCAGTTTCTTGAACAATATCCAGAATGGAAAAATCTGACAGTGAGTGATAAACCAGAAGTTTATGAACGCAATGCGCATAAACTAAATGATCAAATGTTACAAGAACGAGACCGTGTTACACGATTACAGGATGCTGTGAATAGGGGAGTAACGAATCTCAGGCATATAGCGGAACTGGACGAAGAGATAGATTTAGCCGATGCAGAAGTTCAACGATTAAGTGCTTTTGGGCAAGCACTAGAACTTGCAATTAGTGAATTAACCAATGCTACTAGTGAATTCCAAAAAATGTTTGCACCTCGCCTGGAGAGTATTGTTGAAAGCGGGCTTGATGTTATAACTGATAGGCGATATCGCCAAGTTAAAATTGACCCGGAGACATTAAACGTAAAAGTTCTGTCTCCCGAAAGAAACGAATTTGTTGAAACTTCACATCTGAGCACTGGCACCCGAGATTTAATATACTTTGTGCTTCGCTTAGGGATTACTCAACTTATGAGTAATTCTGGAGAGCAGTTGCCTCTATTATTGGATGATCCCTTGGTTGAATTTGATAAACTTCGCACACAAGCAGCTTTAATGTATATGGGTAAACTAGTTGAGAAGGCTCAAGTCATTTTATTTACCAAAGAGGACCAAACCTTGTCTTGGTTTAAAGAATCGGTTAGTGATAGACAAAATTTTAAATTAATTGAACTTATGTAGAACTGGTTAAGTGATGAGTCAGATGCATAGCCAATAATTGCTCATGCCACCAACCAGAACCAGCTCTCACGCAAGCCCAAGGAACAATAGGTCATGAAAATCCACGTTGAAATCTTTATCGCCTCCCGCCTCCTGGCGCAAAATCGCCCCACCTTCTTCCCGCAGGAACTGATCGCCTTCATCCAGCGTGAATTTGGCGATGAGCGGGTGGACCTCTCAGCGCATGTCAGCGGCGCCTGTGTGGCGAATGCCCCACAAAACCATCCCAACGTTTATAACTACCTCTGGCGCCTCACCCCCGGTGAACTGCGCCCCTTCCACCCCGGCCAGGACCTGCCCCACCCCGACCGCCGTAACGCCCCCACCCAGCCCCAGCGCGTTGATGTACCCGCCAAATATTGGCACCTGCTGAAACCGGAGTAGCCCATAACGTTTGGCCCTCCGTCATTAATTCTGGCTGGCCACGCTCGTAGAGTTCTAAATGTCGCTTCTCCCACAGCCACACCCACCTCAGCGGGTAGGCCCGGTTATACCTGAAAAACACCCAGAAACCAAGTACCACCACTCCCGGCAAGAGCAGCACCAGCCAGATTGGGAACTTTTGAACCAGCGATAAAACCAACAGCCAGAACATTCCTGCTGAAGCTTCTATTAGCGCCTCAGCCCCGGCCACGACCTGCCACCCCCTCTGGTTTATTTGTGTAAAACCCAGGTTAATTCTTTATGACACTTACGTCCATAATTTCCCATTCTTCATCGTTCTTGATCAGACTTAACAAGATTGCAGCCTCGGTTTGATCGCCAAAGACAACGAAATAGGCGACGGTTACTTCGGATCTATCGTCATTGATCATGGAGAAGCCGCGGTCAAAAGACACAATCGGCTTAAGAATTCCCAGGTAGACGGGCAGAGCCCCTGCATTGCCAGCATTTTGACGAATATCATCACTGACAAGGGTGTATGCCCCTCCAAGATCGCCATTTTGTATGTCACTCATAAATGCGTCGGCGACTTTACATGCCGGCTTCGTTTGAATATCTTTAATGATCCCCGGGCGAAAAAGAGCCACAATCGCCAGAACGCCGCAAATTGCAATTATTGCCAGTCCAGTAATTAGAACTATTTTTACCGTCTTGTTCATGCCAGAATAATCCTTTGTTTGATTAGGTTTTGAACGGAATTACTTATGTCCCTTTAGGCGTCACAAATAATCAGAACCTCCAAAAGCCTGTCGGCCTATCTGAAAATGCAACGGGCCGCGGCGAGCTGATTGGATGATTTGCATCTCTTGCGGCCGGAGTAGCCCCTTGCGTTATGGCTCCTGTGGCCATTCCGGCTGGTCACGCATGTGGAACAATAGCGTAAAACTTTAGTTTTCGCTAACTGAAGGGGGGTGATGAGGTGGTAATGGGTCCAAAACATGGTAAGCTTGTTTTGGACAAAACCCACAAACCACGAGGTGAACCCATTACCGCCACTGATGATACCATGAATATCTTGGTCAAAATGACCAAAGGTCTCCCAGTTGGGACTAACCTGGCACTTTTACAATTTCTGTGGATGCTGGTGAGTGGTGCCCTGCTGCCGCAACGGGGCGCACTATTTCCGGCGCTGAAAGCCAGCGGACTATGCGATGCGGCGACGCGGCGAGCCTGGGCAGCCTTTCGAGGGGGAGTATGGCAAATAGTGGTTCTGCTACGGATCTGGCAAGGCTATATCGAAGGCTTACCTGGCTGGCAGGCACATCGCTTTGAAGGGTATCGAGTAGTAGCGGCAGATGTGACCGCATTCTGGCGGCCAAGGTTGAAGGAATGTCCGAGTAAACATTACCACCCGGCAGCCAACCGGGCGCTTCCAGCCGTGATCTTTGGGATCGTAGGCAGTGTGGGTGAGATCGGCGGGCAGCGGGTGGCATGTCCAAGATCATTTGAGCGGGTACACCCAGAAGACACCCGTGAAAAGCGGCTATGGGAAGATGTGCTGCGGCATGTGAAACGCAATCTGGCAGAAGATGAACTCCTGGCAGTGGATGCAGGCGTCAAGATCAGCGATTTGCAGGCAGCAAAGCTGGATCATTATGTCCTTCGTTTGGCTACCAACTTCACCGCACACCGCAATTACCCGGCAGTTCGCTTGCACAAAGGGAGACCGCCTGTGTATGGAGAATGCATTCGCCCCTTGGAACGCACTTACAAGGGCAAAACAATTGCCAGGAGCATTCCTGACCGGGTGGAAACCTGGATGGAAGAGGGTATCGAAATGCGAGCCGAAATCTGGGAGGATCTGGTTTTGCCGAAAGTCGTTCCTTCAGAGAATGCCCAGACTTTTCACGTCTATGCCATCCATGATCCGGCTTACGAAAAACCCTGGTTGCTGGCTTCGCCAATCAAACTGAAGGCTGCCACGCTCAAAGCCATCTATCAGGATCGTTGGCCGGTGGAGCAGATTCCTCTGGCTGCCAAACAAATGGTTGGATCCCATCGCCAGTTCGTTCACAACCAAGAAAGCATCCAGCGTTTGCCAGAATTAGCTCTGCTTGCTGGCTCGATCTTGAGCTTCTTGGCCGCCACGGCTCCTGCTGCCCCAACTGGCTTCTGGGATCGCCAACCCAAACGTACCCCTGGGCGTTTCCGCCGCATGCTGATGGGCAAACCTTTTCCGCAAAGTTATCTTTTGCCAGATCAAATCCGAGAAAAGGCATCCGTAACAGCCCATTTGCCAAAGGGAAGCCTGGCCAGACAGTACAAAATGGTTTCTACTTTGCCTGTTTCGCCTGTTTGACACATAATAAACGTACCTTTGTAAGGTTCAATGGTACCGGAACCAATTTCCGGCTTATTCTGTCACCCGCTTTTAGCGGAAACTAAAGTAAAATTCTTTCTGTAATTTCTACCCCCCAAAGTGGTAGGTCTGGTATAACCTTCAGGCAACCAAACCAAAAAGGAGAGACCATGACCTACCAGAATGATTTTACCTTACCAGGCGAGTTTTTAGAGCAAATTGCCACTGAAGGCTTTGATGCGCTGCCAGAAATGATCCGGCTGTTGATTAACAAGGCGATGGAGGCCGAACGGCGGCAGTATTTGAAAGCAGAACCTTACCAACATACACCCGAACGAACGGGGCAGGCGAA